>NNBU01000367.1_pt1 | contig 52286 bp, 50 predicted proteins | sample 1173781 | NCBI WGS metagenome assembly NNBU01 (sample SAMN07173937, study PRJNA388173) | plant metagenome | biome: Plant school; feature: Soil; material: Symbiotic tissue of Blasia pusilla L.; isolation source: symbiotic tissue sample KVJ2 | host: Blasia pusilla | place: Norway: Troms, Kvaloya...
GCAAGCGGGCGCCGGCGCGAGCTGCCTCGATGCCGGCATTGAGCGCGAGGAGATTGGTCTGGAAGGCGATTTCGTCGATGGCACCAATGATATGCCCGATCTGCTCGGCGGAGGCTTCGATATCCGCCATGGCGGCAATCGCCTGGCCGACCACCTGGCCGCTCGCCTCGACGGACTGACGGGTCGCGGCCACGGTGCCTTCCGCCTTCTTCGTCCGGACAACGCTATCGCGCACGCCGGCCGTCAGGGTTTCGAGGGCCCGTCCCGTCTCGTTCAGCGTCTCGGACTGGATCTCGACCCGACCGGCGTAGTCACGGGCTGCCTGCGCCACCTGCTCGGCCGCGCCACGGGCCCTGATCACCTTCTCCTCGGACGCGAGGAAGGCAGATTGCAGCTGCTCCAGCGCGTCGTTCATACGGCCCGACAGATCGGCATAAGCTTCCGGCGCATCCCCGGCAACGCGGACCGTCAGATCACCGGCCGAAAGGCCATCAATGACGGGCCGGAAGACGGACTCGAATTCGGCGCGATGTTCAAGCCGTTGGGCGGCCATATCGCGATGATGCTTCAGCCGCAACTCGTTGAAGCGCAGCGAAACGGCAATCTCGACATCGACCATCACGAGGCGAATGAGACAGCCGACAAGGTCGGTGATTTCACGCTGCTTGCGTCGGCTCGAGGGCAGAAGGCCTGCACCAGCACCTTCCGAAACCGCAGCGGACACCAGATGCTCAAGCACCACGGCGTGCCCGGCAATGTGCCAGCGTGGGTCGAGGCCCATACGGCTTTCGCTATCGGAGAGGACCTTTACCCGCTCGGCATAAAGCGCATCGAAGCGGGCATCCGTGAGAACGTCCCAATGGGAGGAGAGAAGATCGTGGAACCGGTCGAATTGACGTTCGCTGGAGAAGGCGCGGGCCGCGTCCGGAGAGCTTTGCAGGCGCTGAAAGAGATCGCGAAGCGCCGTTTTTAGTTGCGGCGAAAGCAAATGGCGGTTCTGGCGGAGCAGATCGCACTGAGATTCGTCCAGGCCGGCAAAGCGCAGCCGGTCGCGCAGGCTTCCCGCCTGTGATCCCGCCGCCCGCTCCGTCGTCATGCCCTGACTTGTCATTCGTACCGCATCGCCGCCGGCTCCTGCGAGACCGGTGCTTCCCCGTCATTCGACGATCGTCCTGTTATGACACGATAAAACGGTTCGGAGACCGAGGGCTCCGTTGCCATCCGCATCAGGGACAGGTGGTTCGTCGAACAGATTCCATGAACATTTCAAACCGGACCAGAACCGGTACGACGGGACGGCGTCATGCCCGAAGGAAACTCGAAGGTGAGTCCCACTCCGACGTGTCCACTCATGTTTATGGTTAATTCCTTGCCTGAAGGTTAATAATGGTTCGACGTTGTCTCGATATAGCTAATATTAGCAATCATTTTTGTTCGGTGTGTTCACACTCACTTTTTCTTGCCTGAAAGCCAGTGGAGGAACAAAGCCGCCGCGGCACTCGTTCGAAGCCAAACATGCGGAGCGAGACGTGAGTGCACGAGCAATCTGGAAAGGCTATTTGTCGATCGGTGACGTGGGATGCGCTGTCGCACTCTACTCCGCCATAGACGCGCAGGAGCGTACTTCCTTTCATATTATCAACCGCCACACGGGCAATCGAGTGCGGCGGCAATATGTCGACGAGGATACGGGGAAGCCGGTCGAGACGGGGGACCTCGTCAAGGGATATGACCAAGCTGACGGGCAGACGGTTATCCTGGAAGCCGACGAGATCCGTGACGCCGTTCCCGACAGCGACAAGCGGCTGGAAATGTCGACCTTCCTGCCCTGCTCCGAAATCGATACGCTTTATCTAGAACGCCCCTACTTCCTGGCTCCCGCCGATGCTCAATCGGTCGAAGCCTATGACTTGATCCGGGACAGCATGGAGGCGACCAATGTGGCCGCCATTGCGCAGACTGTGCTGTTTCGCCGGGTCCGCAGCGTGCTGATCCGACCGGAGGGCCGGGGAATGATCGCAACGACGTTAAATTACGACTACGAGGTGCGCGACCCGGCCGAGACTTTCGGTGATATCCCGAAAGTGAAGATTGATCCGGAAATGCTGGATCTGGCACGCCATATCATCGACACCAAAATGGGCCGCTTTGAGCCGGCTGCCTTCGAAGACCGATACGAAGAGGCACTGGCGGAGCTAGTGCGCGCCAAGATTGCCGGACGCAGGCCGAAGAAGCTTCCCAAACGCAAGGCGGAGAATGTCACCAGTCTCCTGGATGCACTGCGCAGGAGTGCCGGCGAGGGTTCCGAGGCCAAGAAGCAGCCTGCAAAAAACAGTAAAACGAAGCCGGCTGCGGCGCGGCAGAAGAAGGCGAGCTGATCATGTCGCTGTCGGAATATCGGCGCAAGCGCGATTTCAAGACAACGCCGGAGCCCAAGGCTGCGGCAGTAAAGACCAAAGGCAACAGCTTCGTCATTCAGAAACACGCTGCCCGTCGGCTACATTATGATTTCCGCCTTGAGATGAACGGTGTCCTGAAGAGCTGGGCCGTCACGCGCGGTCCGAGCCTTGTGCCCGAGGAAAAGCGGCTGGCTGTGCATGTCGAAGACCATCCGCTCGCTTATGGAGATTTCGAGGGCGTCATACCACCCGGGCAATATGGGTCGGGCGCGGTGATCGTCTGGGATCGCGGGTACTGGGACCCCCTATACGACCCAGCCAAGGGTTACAAAAAGGGGCATCTCGAGTTCTCGCTCATGGGCGAGAAGTTGCATGGCCACTGGCACCTCGTGCGCATGGCCAAGAGGAACGACGAGACGCGGGAGAACTGGCTGCTGATTAAAGGTGACGACGAATTTGCCCGCACGGCTGACGAGCTCGACATCATCGAAGAACTGCCGCTGTCGGTGAAAAGCGGCAGGCCGATTGAAAGTCTCAAAGGAGACGGCAAGGCGAAGGTATGGAACTCCCGAAAGGCCAAGACGCCAGCGAAACGCGGAAGGGTACTCACAAGCGTAGCTAGTGAGAGCCCCGAGACGACGGCAAGCGCTGGCACCAAGCCACGTGACAAGATCAAAGGTGCGAAGCCGGCCGAGCTACCGGATTTCGTCACCCCGGCACTTGCCACACTGGTGAAGTCAGTACCAAATGGCGACCGCTGGCTGCACGAAATCAAACTCGACGGTTACCGTATACAGGCGCGGATCCAGCATGGCGACGTCAGGCTTCTCACCCGGACCGGGCTGGACTGGACGGAACGCTTCGGGGACGCCATCAGCCGGGGCCTGAAGGCCCTGCCCGTTCAGACAGCACTGCTCGACGGCGAGATCGTCGTCGAAACCGGCAACGGCAGCAGCGATTTTTCACTGCTGCAGGCCGATCTCAGCGAGGGGCGAAGCGATCGCTTCGTGTACTACATATTCGACTTGATGCATCTTGACGGTCAGGATCTGACCAGAGCGTTGCTGAGGGATCGGAAGGCGGCCCTCGAACCTCTGCTGGCAGGAGTCGATGGGGCTCTCAAATATTCCGCGCATTTCGATGAAAGCGGCGATCTCGTACTCAAACATGCCTGCCGTCTCAGCCTTGAGGGCGTGATCTCCAAGGTCGCCGACGCGCCATATCGCTCCGGACGCGGGCGCGACTGGGTGAAGTCCAAGTGTACGGCGCGGCAGGAACTGGTAATTGGCGGTTTTGTCCCCTCATCGGTGTCTGACAGGGCAATCGGCTCGCTGATCATGGGCGTAAACGACGAAGACGGGTTGCGCCACGTCGGACGGGTCGGCACGGGTTACAGCCAAAGCTTGGCACGGCAGCTTTTCAAACAACTTGGGCCGCTGGTCCAGGCCAAGAGCCCTTTCGCCGGGAAACTCACAAGCCTCGAACGCAAGGATGCGGTCTTCGTCAGCCCCGAGCTCGTGGCAGAGGTGGAGTTTCGCGGCTGGACCGGCGATGCGCATCTTCGCCATGCCTCCTTCCGTGGATTGCGGGAGGACAAGAAGGCGGGTGAGGTCGTTCAGGAAAGCGGACCGAAACCCGACGACAAGGCGACTGAAAAGCCGCGCACGCGGGCGGAGGCCACAGCGAAACGCAGCGTCCACCTGACGCATCCTGACAGGCTTTACTGGCCGGAAGCGAACGTGACCAAGGAGGCGCTTGCCGACTATTATGTCGAGGTCTGGCCACGCATAGCGCCCTTCATCGTCGACAGGCCACTGGCACTCCTGAGGTGCCCGGAGGGGCATACAGGCACGTGTTTCTTCCAAAAACATGGCTGGCGCGGCATGCGAAAGGAGATCATCACCATTCGCGATCCCAAGGATGAGGACGGCCAGGCGCTGATTGGCATTCACGATCTCGATGGCCTCTTGGCGCTGGTCAAAGGCGCAGCACTTGAGATCCATCCCTGGGGGTCACGCGGCAGCGATCTCGAGCGACCGGACATGGTCAACATCGACCTCGACCCGGGACCGGACGTCAGCTGGGAGCGGGTGATTGATGCTGCCTTCGAGGTTCGACAGCGCTTCGCTGACATAGGTCTCACCGGCTTCGTCAAGACGTCTGGCGGCAAGGGGCTGCATGTCGTCGCGCCGGTCAAGCCAAAGGCGGAATGGCCGGCTGTGAAGGCCGCCATGAAGGCGCTTGCCGATGGGATGGCGAACGACAGTCCGCAGGACTATGTTGCGACGATCAGCAAGGCAAAACGGCAGGGCAAAATCCTGATCGACTATTTGCGCAACGGGCGCGGCAATACCGCTGTTGCTCCCTATTCTACCCGCGCGCGGGAGGGGGCGCCCGTGTCCATGCCGCTCTCGTTCGACGAGCTCAGCTCCGTCGTCGGGCCGAATTATTTCACGGTTGAAAATACTCCAAGCCGCCTGGCAAAACTGGATCGAGATCCATGGGGCGACTTTCGCAAGGCCGAAGCCCCGCTCGCGACCAACAATGCGAAAACTCTGCGCAAGCGATAGAAACGCACCATCTATGTGCGGCTCGACCCCTTCTTTTCCGAAGCAAGGCTGCGACGCAGCGCTTCCATGATGTCGATGACATTGTCCTTGCGACCCGGCTGAGCCGCTTCCTTTGCCTTCGGACGCTTCGACTTCTTGCTGCGCATCGCGATGATTTCGTGCAGGCGGTCTTCGACCGGGTCCTGAACCAGCTTGGGGGACCAATCCCTCAGTCGTGCTTCCACCAGCTTCTTCATCATAGTTTTGGCGCGCGCCGCTGGGGCCTCTTGGCCAGACTTGGCAAAGAATGGATCAGCGTCGCGCACCTCGTCGCCATAGCGAAGCGTCCACACAACCATGCCATTGTCGCGCGGAACAAGCAGAACCGAGTGCTCCCGGCGGTAGAGTACAAGGCGGGCAATCCCGCCGGTCTCCGTTTTGCGCATGGCTTCCCGGATCACCGCGAATGCTTCCTCGCTGACCTTGTCGGCAGGCGCCAGAAAATGGGGGCTGTCATACCATATCCAGCCGATCGAGCTTTGAGGCACGAAACTTTCAATGTCGATGGTTCGGGTGCTTTCGAGCGCCACGTCCTCCAGTTCCTCATCTTCGAACAGGACGTAGTCGTCTTCGCCGCGCGCGTAGCCCTTGACCTGATCGTCGTCATCAACGGGCTTGCCGCTTTCGGCATCGACATACCGATTGATGACGCGATTGCCGGTCTTGCGGTTGATGTTGTGGAAGCGCAGCTTGCTGCTGTCGGTGACGGCGGGGGTCATGGCGACACGGCATGTGACCAGCGAAAGCTTCAGATAGCCTTTCCAGAATGCCCGTTGTGCCACCGCATCCGCTCCCTTGGTGCCCGGCTGTCCCGTTCACAGGACTGCCCCGGAAAACGCACCGAGTCCGCAAGGGTTCCCCGGTCGATCAATTTGGTGGTTGCGTCGGGAACCGTTTGCTCGCATTCGCGTTCCTCTGAAGCCAGTTCCCCTCGAATGACAATCCGAGGATCAGCCCAGGTATGGGGGTACCGAGGGCGGATCGTTCCGGATGCCGGTGGACGCGACGAGACCGCGCCCGACCGTGAACGCCATTCCCGTGGAGCCAAGCCAGCGGCGACGACGGAGAATTGCCATGCCCGAACGAGACTATGACTGGATAGCCCGGCGCGCCTATGCGCTGTGGGAAGAGGAAGGCCGTCCCGACGGGGCGCATGAAGCGCATTGGCTGACGGCTCTCAACGATTGGGAAAGGCTGCAGGCCGCCGCAACCGAGACGACTGGAAAGGCCGAGCGTCGGATTGCCCAGGCGCAGGTGTCGGCCGAGGAGGAAGGCCTGATCATCACTGAGGAACCCATCCAGCCGCGGCGCAAGGCGGCCAGGAGCCGAAAGGGGTGACGAAAATGGCCAGACTCGATCTTTCACTCGCCCTCAGCAGAGCCCAATTCATCCAGCGTGTTCGCGAAGCCTATTACCGCGACGAGGCCGAGAGCTCCAATCGCCGCCGCGCCATCACCCGCGTGCCTTTGCACGTGCTGGCCGTGACCTCGGAAATCTATCCCCTGGTCAAAACCGGGGGCCTGGCCGATGTCACCGGCGCGCTCCCCAAGGCATTGGCGACCTTCGGCATCGAGACCCATACGCTGATCCCCGGCTACCCCTCGATCCTGGCGCTGGCCCGACTTCACCCGCCATTGATGGAGTTCGACGACCTGCTCGGCGAAAAGGCGACGTTGCGCCATCTGGAGATCGACGGCATCAGCCTGTTCGTGCTCGATGCTCCAGCCCTCTATGATCGACCGGGCGGCCCCTATGTCGACGAGAATGGTTACGACCACCCCGACAACTGGAAGCGCTTTGCCGTTTTGTCGCTCGCCGGTGCCGAGATCGCCGCGGGCGCCCTGCCCGGCTGGCGTCCGGATCTCGTGCACACCCATGATTGGCAGTCGGCCTTGACCTCGGTTTACCTCCGACAGATGGGTTCATCGGTGCCAGTGGTTCTGACCATCCACAATCTCGCGTTTCAAGGCCAGTATTCCTCCGGCCTGCTGCCCTATATCGGATTGCCGCCAGAGGCCTATTCCGTCGACTCGATGGAGTACTTCGGAGACATCAGCTACCTCAAGGGCGGGCTGATGACTGCCGATCACATTACGGTCGTGAGCCCGACCTATGCCCGAGAGATCCTGTCTCCCACATTCGGAATGGGTTTGGACGGCGTGCTCAATACCAAGATCGATCGCCTGCAAGGCATCGTGAACGGCATCGACAACGAGGTATGGAACCCTGCCACCGATCCTTACCTGCCTTTCCGTTTCGACATGAAGACGGTGCGGAACAAGAAGAACAACAAGGCACTGCTGTTGGAGCGCTTCAATCTGGAGCCCGGTGACGGGCCGCTGTTTTCCGCCGTCACGCGCGTCACCTGGCAGAAGGGCATGGACATGCTTGCCGAGGTGGCAGACGAAATCTTCTATCGCGGCGGTCGACTGATCGTGCTCGGCCAGGGCGATCACGCGATCGAGGACGCGCTCAAGGCAACGGCCGCACGCTTCCCCGGAAAGATGGCCGTCAGCGTCGGCTATAACGAGCCGACGGCACATCTGATCCATGGCGGTTCGGATTCGATCATCCAGCCGTCCCGCTTCGAACCCTGCGGGCTCACCCAGCTTTACGCAATGCGCTATGGCTGCGTGCCGGTCGTATCGCGCACAGGTGGCCTCTCGGAGACCATCATTGACGCCAATGATGCGGCCCTGTCAGCCCGGGCGGCGACGGGCTTTCAGTTCCATCCCGTTCGTCCGGAGGGGTTGCGCCAGGCGCTGCGGCGGGCAACGGACGCCTATCAGGACAAGCGCAAATGGGCGCGGTTGCAGCTTCAAGCCATGCGCGCAGATTACTCCTGGGATCGCAGTGCGGAGAGCTATGCGGAAGTCTATGGACGGCTGACTGAAGATCGGCTTCAGGCCACGCATTGAAGGCTTGATCGATCAACGGAAATGACCCGGCAGTCACCGGGTCATTTTTGCATTCTGGGCATTTTAAGGTCATCAGCGGAGCTCACAATTGGTGCTGCAGCGGCTCGTCCTGCTGGCAGCATGGTGCGGCCAGAGTCGACCACGCCGGCAACGCGCTCCGCACCTTGTGGTTATCGCCAGTCTTCTCCTCTGTGCTCTCCAGACGAAGGCCCACCGCGCAGGGCGACCGTCCGCTCCAGGGCTGCGATGTCATCGCTGGTCGCCGGCACCGGATCTTCCGCGATGGCCTCCAGCACGGCCGGATCGAGCGCACCAGAGCGCAACGCCATGCGCAGCGTCTCGCGTGTCTGTCGCTCCGCTTCAAGCTGGGCGAAGAGTGCGATGATCAACCGGTCGCGGGGATCCGGATAGCGACGCCACTGCGGAGAGCGGACTGTCTGGGTCATGACCTTGTCCTTTCGGGTGACAAACTGGTTAATCGGGAAACTTTTGCCGCCGTCCATTGTTCCCCTCCGGTATCGCAACAGACAAAATGGAGAAGGTCATGCAGAACGACGCCCAGACGATCGAAGGACGACTGAACGCGCATCGCGAGATTCTGATATCGCTCGTGGCCGAGGCGCTTCTGACATCCGGCGGTTCGACGAACCTGATGCGCAACCTGGAACAAGAAGTTTTGCTTCGCGACGGGTCCGAAGATCCCGGGGCCACGCCTTCGGCAGGATTGGGAAGCGGCAATGAGAAGAGCGAGGCAATCCGCGAAATTCTGGACACGGCCAAGGAAAGGGCAAATGCGCTGCAACGGATCGCCATAGACACTGGGGCGTGATCTGCATGGCAGGACAAGCCCGGACCGCCATTGTCGATCCGGGCAGTGATGCCTTCACGACTTGTCTGGGGCACCGAGATCGAAATTGGCCTTCCAATCGTCCGGCGGATCCTTCTTGTCCGGGCGCCATTTGTGCACGGTAGCGTCGTCGGAACCGGTAATCACCGTGGGCTTGGCACTGACGACACCATCATTCTGGCCGCCATGCTGCGTGCCGACGAACTGGCCCTCGGCATCCTTCTTGATCTGTTTCTCGCCGGAATCCGATGCCCCAGGCCTTTGGTCTCGATCGTCACTCATGCCGTCTCCTCTTCGCGTTGCAAAAGACAACAGCGCGACGACTTCAAGGTTCCGCATTGCGCGGTGCTATCGTTGAATGAGTGAGCCAAGGTCGAAGACTTCACCTCGGAAATGCGGCGATCCATGAACCAAAGTGGGGCTGCAGCGTTACTTTTCTACTCTTCAAAAGTAACACGAGGACGCGCGACATGGTTTTCAAACCACAGCAGTTTCATGACGAACATCCCGTCATCACGGATGAATTTCCCGCAGAAGCGACGCTCGAGCAACTGGTTGCTGAAGCGCTGGCCACTTCGGACGGGTTAGATGCATCCGAACTGACCGTCGTATCTCAAGGTGGCGAGATTCTTCTTGGCGGATACATCGGCTCCCGCGAGGAAATCGACCGAGCCATCGAAATTGTGCTCGCCGTCAACGGCGTCGAAAAGGTGACGTTTCAGACGAGGTCTCCCGGCCAGCCTTGAGATAAATCGACAAATAGAACGGCAACGGCGCAACGCGCCGTTGCTTATCCAATAGGGATCTTTAAGAGGGTCTGCGCCCAAGATCGTGACAGGTTTTCGAGGCCTAAGCGCTTCAAGCCTGACCGGCGTCGCCGAGACGGGGTGCAGACGCACGCCCCGCCGGGGACCAGGCATCCGAACGCCCGTGCACCTCATGCATCCGGCCGCGGAGATCCTGCTGGCGCAGAACGAACTTGCGCGGATTGCCGACAACCTGCTCGGAGCAATGGCGGGCCGCCTCGACTGCGAGCCGGTAAGTCGGATAGACGGCTGAATGCCGCCCTTCGAAAATGTAGGCCCAGCCCCCTGCTTGGGGAATGATGTCGCAATAGGTCTCACTCATAGACGCACTCCTCCCGATTTCCTGTCAAACGCCCAAAAGCCACCTCGGTTCCACGCCCACTTGAAAAAAATTAACTCTGACGCTCGCCTCGGACAAAGATCAGGCTTTGGGCCATCAACTGGCCAAGATCGCGCATTTCGACTTCGGCCACGTCTGGCAGTGCATGAACCGTCTGGCCCTGAACCGGTGGCACGCTCGCACGGCTATCGGTAAAATTGGCGCGGAACTGCCAACGAGTTTCTCCCAATTGCCAGTCGATGGCGAGGATGCCCTCGTCCGCTTTCAGGATATGGCCAACCCCACCCCCCACATTGACGAGCAGCGGCATCAGAAATTCGCGCCGTTTGTCGACGAGGTCCTTGAACCGCGAACGCGCTTCCTGAGCCGCCGGTGTCTTGCCCTCCTCCCAATCCATTTTCGAGATCCGATAGGTCTCCGGGTCATTCGGGTCGGTGACCTGATCCACCGTCACATCGTCACCGGCGCCGAAATCCTGCGCCTGCTTCAGCCGATCCTCGGGCGTATTCTGCTGCAGTTCCGGCGGGTAATCGCTGAAAAAGAAGAAGTGCGATTGGCTGGCGAATTCATCACCCATGAACACCAGCGGGATTTGCGGCGACAACAAGAGCATCGCCAACAAACGGTCACGAAGCGTTTTGTCGACCTGGTTCCAAAGCCGGTCGCCGCGGGCGCGGTTGCCAACCTGATCGTGGTTCTGGATGAAGTTTACAAAGGTCACGGGCGGGAGATGCGCGCTGGGTTCGCCGAAGAGCTTCTCCCCCTCCCCCTTGATGGTCTCACCCTGCAGAGCAAAGCCCGTTGCCAGGGTCTTGCCGATACGCGGCCAGAAATCCTCGGCGAATGGCCTGAAATGCCCGCCATGCTCGCCTGTCGCCCAGGCATGAACCAGATGATGATAACCATCGTTCCAGACACCGTCATAGAGCCGCACGGCATTGTCTTCTTCACGTTCATGGAACCGCGTCACACCGCGTCCGTCTTCGAGGACCAGATGAATATGCCTGCCCGTCAGCGTCTCTCGCACCGTAAGCGCCAGTTGCTTGAGAATGTGAACGGGCGATTCATCGTCCTGGATCTGATCGGCAGCATCCAGACGCAGGCCATCGAGATGAAATTCCTCAAGCCAGTAAAGAGCGTTTTCGATTACCAGGTCACGGCACGCTTGGCGGGCAAAATCGATGGTCGGTCCCCACGGCGTGCCCTCGGTTCGCATGACTTCGGGCGCATAGACGGACAGATAATTTCCGTCGATGCCGAAATGGTTGTAGACCACGTCGAGCATCACCATGATCCCCAGTTCATGGGCGCGATCGACGAAGGCCTTCATGTCGTCCGGTGCGCCATAGGCCGGATGCGGCGTGTAGAGCAGGACGCCGTCATAGCCCCAGCCGCGCTCGCCACCGAAGGCTGCGACGGGCATCAGTTCGACCACGGTTATCCCGATTGCTGCCAGATCCCTCAGCTTGTCTGCCGCCGCTGCGAACGTGCCTTCGTCGGTGAAGGTGCCGACATGAAGTTCGTAAATCACCGCCTCACTCCAGGGGCGCCCCTTCCATTGCGTGTTGCGCCAACGATAGGCCGTGGGGTCAGCAACGAGTGAGGGACCGTGGACATCGCCCTTCAGGGCCCGGCCAGCGGGATCGGGGACGGCCATCCCGTCGGGGAGAACGAAGGCATAGGCTGTTCCTGGCGCAATATCGGGGACGAGCAGCTCAAACCAGCCATCGGCAGCAAGCGTCATCGCCAACTCTTTGTCATCCAGGCGGAGCGTCAGCTTTTCCAGCGAGGGCGCCCAGAGGCGAAAACGCACGTCTCCAGCGGCGGTGTATTCCGCACCCCATGTCTTCGGGAAAACGCGGGAGGCGGCATCCGCGCCCGTGGCCGCTGTCCAAGAGGATTGTCGTTCTGTCGCATCCATGGCGTCCACCCTTCGTTGCCGATTTGAGTGGGGCGAACGACAGGTTGCGCGAAAGGTTCCGGATGAGACGGACGCGATTGGAAGTGCGCCGGAAGGAACATTCGATGGTCAATGCGGATTGTCTTCGGCGCGTAAGACAACGCGCCGCGTCATTTGCCACCGAGGAGAACAGCCATGGCGAACATCGATCAAGTCATGCCACCGCAGGCACCGCCCGCTGAACAGCCACCCATGCCTGCGCCAGCATGGGTACCGGAGATCGAGGAGCCCGCGCCGGATCTTCTCCCCGACGAGTTCCCCAACCCCAACCCGGATGAAAATCCGGAGCCGCCGGTGGTCGAACCCGGCGTCGGCATCTAGGCTCTCCTGAAAGACCCTTGCGGCGATGGCAGCCTCAGCGCAGTCCTGCAACCTTGTTCCAGCCCTTTGCCCCGGACACCCAGTTCTGCCAGTCGGCCACGGACCCCCGGAAAACGTTCAGATCAATCTTGCCGTTCACCCCTTGCGAGAGGCCGGAGCCGGAATACTGCCAGAAGACCCATTTGCGACCCGGATAGGTCTTGGTTGGATGTGCCGCAACGGAGCGCAGCCAGAAGGGATAGTCGAGGAAATAGCCGTCCAGATTGTCCTTGTAGAAATCCGGTGCTGTGTAGATGACCGGGCGCTTGCCGTAGTGGCGCTCTAGGCGATCCATGAAGACTTGCATCTTCTCGCGCGCCTTCTCGGGCGACAGGCGGAAGCGGCAGCTCGATTCACCGTTGTATTCGACGTCGATAACCGGCGGCAATGCATCTGGATCGCGCGGCACGTTGCGGATGAACCAGTCGGCCTGGTCGCTCGCGACCCGGCACCAGTAGAAGAAGTGGTAGGCGCCCCGCTTCAGACCGGCCTCCTTGGCTTTGCGCCAATTGGTCCGAAACATCGGATCAGTGTGGTCGCCGCCATCCGTCGCCTTGATATAGGCGAAGTTGGCCCCCTGGCTTCTCAGCTTCACCCAATCGATATCGCCCTGCCAGCGAGACACGTCGACACCGTGCACGGCGTGGTGCTTCGGTTTCACTTTGCCAAAGTTCATCGGCTTGGCATCGCGGAAGCGCTGGCTATAGACGCGGTGACGGCCACCGGCGCTGGGGGCCTCGTCCTCGGCGGGCGCCATCTCCGGCGAAAGGGCGGACGCCGGCGGCACAGGTGGCATCAGCATGGCGACCGGCCGCTGGTCGGGAACCGGCATGCCGGCGGTCATCGTCGAGGCCTCGAAATGCGCCTGGTTCGGCGTATTGCCGGCCCAGGCCAATGGCGCAGGCTGCGGCGCCATGTTTTCAGGCGGCGTGATGGCACCGGTCTGTTCATCGACGGCCACGGCCGGCACGGGTGCCTGGACTTGAGCGACCTGGGCTGCCGGCTGCGGCCTCAACCGCAAGGCGTCCACGGGGCTCGTCCGCGCCGTGCAGCCGGTGAGCACCAGCGAAAGGGCGAGAAGCGACGGAAGAGCCTTGGAACGCATGATACAGGAACTCGCAGGTTGGCCGGGCGCACAAGGAGTCCGCCCGGGACTCCGGGAATGGCTAACAAAGCTTTACGGGCAAATGCTGAATCCAATCTTTACGGACGCGGTTAATGTCGGTCACCAGCTTGTGAGCGTTGATGAGGCCGCGGCGCGGCGTTGCAGGGGACTTGCCAGCAAGGCAAAGCCATGGAACCCTTGCCTGACCAATTGGGAGATCCCATGAGACCGATGATTCTGACCGCAATTTTGCTCGCCACCGGCCACGCCACCGGCGCACAGGCCGCCCTCTCCGGCTATTACGACAGCCTTGAGCGGATCGGCGCCATTCTGGGCGACAGCCGGCTCGCCGATATGCTGCACCAGCAACCGATCGGTGCGATCAGCAACAGCGGCACTCGTAAAGACGGGGCTTCCGAATGGACTGTCCGGACCCAGGACTGCGATCTCAAAGTCTATCTCATTCCCGTCCTGCCCGAAGGGGTCGGCAAGACGACCTACAAGATCGACGTGCCGAAAGGCCAGTGCGACTGAGTTATGTCACCAACGATAGACGGACGAGCACAAAAACCGAGACCGACTAAAAACGGTACTGCTTGCAGACGAAAGCGAACTGATCTCAACGAGGCGACTGAATTCATCACAGTTGGACAAGCTGTCGCGATCAAGGGACGGCGCAGACGCCATAGGATAGTTAATACTTGTTAACGATCGTATTTAACTGCAGACTAAAATCTTCGACATTGCGGGGAATGGACAGACCCGATGTACAAAGCATGTATCGCTTTGGTGGTTTTGCTGATGGGGACAACACCACTCCAGGCCCAGTCTGCGTCTGACCTGATCAGCAGGGTGCTTGGACTGCCTGGCGAGAGACAGCCGGCCGTTCGAACTTACACTTCAGAGCTTGATCAAAGAGAGACAATGCGGCTTCAGAACGCGCTGTCGTCGCTCGGCTATCTCCGTGGCGGCATTGATGGTGCAGCAGGCCCCCGGACTTTCGATGCGCTCGCAAACTGGGCCCGCGACCGTGGCTGGAAACCTCCGACGACCTTGAGGACTGCGCATCTTGACGCGCTGGAAGCAGAACTTGCTTCCAAGGCGGGCGGAACGTCAGACTCTCCTCAATCAACCGGTTCGGCCGCCCGGCCCGATTTAACTCGCGAAACAGTGGCGGAGGACCGATCTCTGATGACCAGGATCCAGTCCGGCCTTGCAGAGCTTGGATACCTGAAGACGACACAAAGCGGTGTGCTTGATCCGCCAACCCTGCAGGCGATATCAGACTGGGCGCGGGACCGGGGCTGGGCGGCACCAAAGACACTCCGGGAAGCCCATGCCGCGTCCATGGAAAAGGAAGTCAGCGAGCGACATGCGGCCGTTGCAACGGATCCGACAGAGCAAGCAGGCGCGGCCGCTTACGGTCAAACGAAAGAGATTGAACGCCTCGCAGACGAGACTTCGTCCACCCCTCCGTTTGATGTCGCCTGGCTGGAGCAGCGCGATTTTGACCTTCCAGGCGGCGACATCCGCGACGGACTGAGTGATCCGAAACTCAAAGGCATTTCCCAGGCGGATTGTGCAGGCCAGTGCCTCTCCAACAAAGACTGCAAAGCGTACACCTTCAATCTCAACGGAAATGTCTGCTTTCTGAAAGATGGCAATGGTAAGCTTTTTCCGTTCCCCGGCGCCATCAGCGCGCTCGTCTCAGGGGAAAGGTTGAAGATTCTGCCGCCGCCCACCCGCGGTCCAGATCCTGAGGTCGCCTCCGATATTAGCTGGCAGGCTACGAGCAGCGTCAAAGGCTATCAGCAGCGAATCCGCGAGCGGGCACAGTCGCTCGGGAAGAGCTGTGAGGCAGAAGAGGCAAGTCTCGACAAGCTTTCAGACGGGCTGACCTGGCAGATCGGCCGGCTGACGGCGGTCTCGGGAGAGACCGTGTCGCTCACCTGGAAGGGGAACACGCTTGAAGAGCGGATCCCGGCTTGGATCATCGTGTCATCACCCGAGCCTCTCCGGTTTGCCGGTCGTGGCCATATCGCGCTTGGGCCCGAGGCCACAAATCCCTTTGACATCAAGGCTGGCGCCGGAAAGACCCGCTCTTTGGTGTCGCTTGCCAGTCGCGGCGCCGGGCAAGAGGGTAGGATCGATATCATCCCGCTCGAAGCCGGCCGTGCCGATCTGACCATCGAACTTGTCGCCTATCTCAGAGCCTGCCAACGGGAAATCACCCTCAAGTCTGAGGTCCGAAGACTGGAAATCAAACCGGCACCGGCTGAAATCGTGCTCAACACGGTCGAGGGACGCGCAAGTCTGGCCCATGAGATCAAGGTGAACGCCCTCTCGCGTACCATCCTCTTCAACCAGCACCGGTTTCTTCTCCTTGATACAGAGACCGGCAGCGAAATCATCGAACGGGCAGGATCAAGACTTCAGGTCTCTCCCACACATCGCTTCATCGCCGTTGAACAAGGCGGGCGGATCGAAATCGTCGACATGGTCGATGGCCGGATGGCAACTTATCTCGACCTTGGCGATCTCTATTGGGGGCTTGGCGACAGTTTCGTCTTTTCGACGACCGCACCCTGGGCCACGGTCAGTATCGCTTCAACGTTTTCAAGTGGTTTTCAGGTGCTTGGCCAGATGACCGGGCCCTCCTGCTGCGGCGCAGATCCTCAATCCACCCGCATTGGCATCGACATCGAAAATGCCACCTTCAGCATTCTTGGCACATTGGGTTATCGGATTGGCGCTTTGCAGAACCAGTATTATGCTCTCATTTCCGATGCCCAAGGTGGTTACAGCAGCCAAGGGGGAAGTGACCTCAGAACCAATCTTCAGCTCCTCCAATCGATCGGAATGCTGTCGCCGGTCTCACTTGAAAATGGTTTCGATGCGCCAGGTGGCTTCCGCTCGATAGCCCGTGGCGAGGACTGGATTGCAGGGACCGAGACTGGCTTCGCGAACAAGCCGTTCGAAGAGACGCTGACAATCTTTAACCGCGTCGGAATTGAGGTCAGTCAGGTCCAAGACCGCTATCAGGGGGTTCTTGCAGATGGGGGCAACAGCCGCCCGGTCAACGCGATCCTCGAAGAGCAACTGTCAAGGCTCGGCATCAACCTTCTTCCCATGCAGGAGGGGGTACGCCTCGTCGCACCCAAGCGCGACCAACCACAGTCAAGCACGGCCTATGAGACCGCGGCAAGGCTTGAAGCCTCTGCAAAGGCGATGAAGGCGCTTCAGGCAGACGCAAAAGCTGCCGGTTGGAAGACCTCTTTCTCGCAGCCGGAAGATCACGGTGAGGGTCTTCCTGACTGTGAGCATATCGTCGTAAATGGCGAGGTCGTCAGCGGCAAAGCCATCCTGCCCCGCGACGTTGTGGAGGTCTGGAAGGTTGGCGATGGGAAAACGTCAGCCTGGATTGCAAGAGCAGACTGTGTAGCCGGGGCAACATTCGGAAGCCTCCGCGCCTATGCGGGCTTCTATGCGATCGACTTCTCTCAGCCAATGCCCGAAAGCGGCCGGGCCTTTATTTCTGAGACTGGGTTTCTTTTCGAAAATGCCATTCATCACTCCTGGTACGAAAACGAGTTCCAGATCAAGGCGAATGCAGATTTCATCCTGAGCGTTTTTAAGGCCAAAGGGGCGATCGCACTGATTGATCGAAAGTCACGCCAATTGGCTTGGATTGGCGAAGGGCTCCCAAATGGGGACCTGCTTCTCAATGCCTGGCTGACTGATGACGGTCGCCATGTGGTCCAGCTCAATACGGATGGCGGCATATACGTCCATTCGCTGGCAAAAGGCGCTACAGCGCTTTTGGCGGGCCGCATCGTCGATGACGAGATCGCCGTCTGGACGCCGGATTTTCACTATGATGCGACTGCGGAAGCTGCAAGCCTAATCGACTTGAAGTTTCCAGGCTTTCCCCGCCAGTACAGTCTCGACCGCTTCGGTCCGGCGCGCCGAGTGGCAGGCCTTGCTCAGGCGGTGCTTCAGGGTAGCTGGGCCTCTGACGACAAAGCGACCATCGTTACGCTTCCGCCCGATCTTGCAGGCAAAATCGCGCTTTCAGACGAGATTGAAGGCAAGCCTCCCGAAAAGGTTTCGGCAAGCCTGGTCTTTGATAAGGGCGAGGTCGATAGGATCACCGTATTTCAGGATGGTCAGGTTTCTCAAAGTTTTTCAGGAGAGGCTCTTACCGGGACGATCGAATTCCCGCGTTTGAAGGACGCGAGATGGATCTCACTTGTTGCCATCAGCAAAGACGGGCTCTCAAGCCTGCCAGTGTCGCGCGACCTGGGTCCGGTCAAGGACGAGGCTGCTGTGACGAGACTTCTTGCGATCGGCATCAACACCTATTCTGACCCAACGCTGCCGTCCCTCAACTATGCCCTGCGCGATGCCGGCGAGATGATCGCGACGCTGACGGCTAGTGATTTCTCTTACCCCTTCGAGCTTGTTGCGGGGCCGAAAGACAGGGCGGCAACGCCAACCGCGATCATTGAAGCCGCAAAGACACTGACTGAGGGACTCGGACCAGGCGATCACGCAGTTCTCTTCCTGGCCGGCCATGGTCTGCGCGATGATGACGGACGCTTTTACCTTGCGACATCTGCGACCGATCCGACGCGTCTTTCCGAAACCGCATTGGCCTTTTCCGACCTGGAGGCTGTTCTAAAAGCCACGAGCGCATCGGTCATTCTTCTGCTTGACGCCTGTCATTCCGGGGCGGCAGGTTTGTCATCGCGTGTTAGCAATGACGACCTTGCGGGGGGCTTTTCGGATGCGGGATCAAATGTCACGGTTGTCGCTGCCGCAAAGGGACGCCAGCAATCGATCGGGCGCCGAGAGACGGGAGGGCTCTTCACCCATGCGCTTGCAACCGTCATTGGCCGCGAACGGCAAAAGTATGACACCGATGGTAACGGCCGGATTGAGGCCTCGGAGCTTTATCGAGGGGTGAAGGCCAAGGTGGTGGAAGCTACCGGCGGCGCCCAGACGCCCTGGATCACGAAAAGCAGAGTGGTGGGGGACTATGCGATCTTTTAAGGATTTAAGCCGTGTCTTGGCAATCGCGTTCCTGCTACTCGCAATAACTGTCGTTCGAGGCAATTCAGAGACCCCCTGCTATGTCTGCGACGAGGTCGTCGAGCTCGACGACAGACTGGCAGGTTGCCTGCTTGCAGAGTTCGACGATCATTTGATGCGGGTGCGTCAGTCGAGCGACCGATATTCAAGCGTTGATCTCTCGGATTGCGCAGGCACGGACGGGTCGGAAAACCGCGGCATCATCGCCATGCCCGTTCCTGGAGATCTTCCGGGTGCTGAAGAGGCTAAAGATGCACCATTGAGGACCGTCTACATCATGGATGAGGCCGGGCTTCTCTGCCTGAGGAAGCTTCTGGATCCGCTGAAGGGCAAGCTTTCTCCCGTCAGGATGTTCGATCTGACCAAGGAATGCGCCCCGTGAGGAAAGTCATCGCCTTTGCCCAGCGCACCGCGCCGCTCTGGAACATGTTCTCGGGGCTGCTCGCGCTTGTCGGCCTCATCGGGGGGTTATGGGCAATCTGGCAATATCTTGAGCAGAAAGAAGCGGAGCGTCAGAAATACACGCTGGAACTTGTCGGGATATGGCAAGAAGACGGGTATCTCACAAGCTATGACCGATTGACTGAGAAAGTGGTGCACTACATGGATGCGGTGCCTCGCTCGCAGCTTGAAGATGCTGTCGCCAATCCCCTCATGCATGAGCGGCTCCAGGAAAACTTCACCCGCCGGCTTGCCGGCGATGGCGACATCCTGGCGGACGTTAAGCGGGTCGTCTACTTCTTCAAATGGCTGAACATCTGCCTTTCCCAGGATCTCTGCTCGAGGGATACGGCCATTGCCTTTTACGACGACACGATCAGCACCTTTGTCGAAAACTATAGCGTATTCATAAAACTCAACGAGAAGATACTACCAGCCTCGCTCGATGTTCTTGAGGGATTGTCAAGAAAGTTGAACGATGGTCGCGCATCAAGTTAAGGGGATTCCGTCGATCCTGTGAGCCGCACCGGGTTTGCCGCGGCTCCAACTTCCGAGAATGAGAGCCATCCTGAGCAAGACAACAAACACGTTTTCACCAAACAGCTATGGCGGCCTAACTTAAACGAAATGGCCCCCGGCAAACGCCGCGTGGTTCAAGACGCAACAACAGCCGATTTCGGGACGAAGCCAGCACAGGTCAACTCCAAGTCACCACGAATGATGATCTGATCGGTCAGCAACGTATTGTAGGGCCGCCTTAATTACAAATTAAGTCATATCGGGTTAAGCGAGGGGTAGTTTCGACCATCTCGTCGCCATGAGGGCGATGCTCGCCAGACAATGCCCCATGACGTTCCCGCACGCACGTTGCGCGCAGAGATTTATAGGTCCGTACGTGAAGACCAGCTCCAACCTGATGACGAAGATCCTGGTGGTCGCCTCCCTCGTGGTGATCGCCGCCCTCTCCGGTTTCTCCATCTATATCGACAGCCTCCAGCGCAATGCTACGAGCGCGGCCGTCAAGAGCGAGATAGACAGCTCAGGTCTCCAAGCCTCGCAGAGTATCTCGAACTGGCTTGCTGCGCGCGTGGCATTGACCGAGCTTGCCGGAAACGCAGCCGCCAAGGCGCCGGATGCTACCGCCATCACCGCAGCCTTCGACAACCCGGTGCTGATCCGCGAATTCATGTCCACTTATGTCGGCGACGAGCAGGGCGTCTTCACCAGCGTTCCTGTGCAGCCGCTTCCGGAGGGCTACGACCCGCGCAAGCGCCCGTGGTACCAGGATGCCGTCAAGGCTGACAAGCTGGTCCTGACCGACCCCTATGCCGACGCCTCGACGGGCAATCTCATCATCAGTGCAGCGATCCCCGTTAAGAAGGACGGCAAGCTCTACGCTGTCGCGGCCTCAGACTTCTCCCTGAAGTCGCTGGTCGAGATGGTCAATTCCGTCGATATGGGCGGCAAGGGCTCGGCCTTCCTCGTCAAGGAGGATGGCACGATCCTCGTCCATCGCGACGGCAGCCTTGTGACCAAAACGCTCAAGGATGCGTTCCCGAACCAGGCACCAACCGTTGGCGCCGGCATCACGGAGACCACCTTCGCCGATGCCAATGTCCTCGTATCCTTCTTGCCCATCAAGGGGCTGCCGCGTGACGACTGGTATCTCGCCGTCCAGATCGACCGTGACCTCGCCTTCGCCGCTATCGGTGAGTTCCGCACAGCCGCCGCGATCGCCACTCTCGTCGGCGTCGTCGCCATGATCGGTGTCCTCGCAGCTCTCCTGTCGCGCCTTGTTGTGCGTCCGGTCGTCGATATGACCGGCGTCATGGGCAAGCTCGCCGGTGGTGATGTCTCGGCCGAGATCCCCGGCACGGCACGGACCGACGAGATTGGCCAGATGGCCGCTGCCGTCGCTGTCTTCCGCGACAACATCATCGAACGTGGCCGCCTCGCACGTGAGGCGGATGACACCCGCACCTTGACCGAGCAGGAACGCCGCGAACGTGAAACCGCCAGGGCCCGTGAGGCCGAGCAACTCTCGTTCGCCGTCCACTCGCTGGCCGATGGCCTCGGCCGTCTGGCCGATGGTGACCTCATCTCGCGCATTGAAACGCCGTTTGCCGGGGATCTCGACCGCCTTCGGGTCGACTTCAACGCTTCAGTCGAAAAACTGCACCATGCACTCGCCACCGTCGGCCGCAATGCCCGCGCGATCGATGGCGGTGCGACGGAAATCCGCTCTTCTGCAGACAATCTGGCCCGCCGCACCGAGCAGCAGGCAGCCTCGGTCGAAGAGACCGCAGCAGCGCTGGAAGAAATCACCACCACCGTCAAGGACAGCGCCCGTCGCGCCGAGGAAGTCGGCCAACTGGTCACGCGCGCGCGTGCTGGAGCCGAAAAGTCCGGCGAGATCGTTGAAAAGGCGGTCGATGCCATGCAAGGCATCGAAAAGTCCTCCGGCGAGATTTCGAACATCATTGGGGTGATCGACGAGATTGCGTTCCAGACCAACCTATTGGCCCTCAATGCCGGCGTCGAAGCTGCGCGCGCCGGGGAAGCCGGCAAGGGCTTTGCGGTTGTCGCCCAGGAGGTCCGTGAACTGGCCCAGCGGTCGGCCACGGCCGCAAAGGAGATCAAGGCCCTGATCAGCGCGTCGGGCAACCAGGTCAAGCATGGCGTCGAACTCGTCAACGAGACTGGCAAGGCGCTCGAGGTGATCGTCCGCGAAGTCCAGGAGATCAACGGTCACGTCAACGCCATCGTCACCGCCTCGCGCGAACAGTCGACCGGCCTGCAGGAGATAAACACCGCCGTCAACACCATGGACCAGGGCACGCAGCAAAACGCCGCCATGGTTGAGGAACAGACGGCGGCAAGCCACGGGCTAGCTCAGGAGGCGGCAGCCTTGACCGCGCTGCTTGCCCAGTTCCGTATTGACGACCATGGGGCCGCGACGTTGTTAAGCGGCCGCCGCGCTGCGTGAACTGTCCCCTCAAACTGTTGAGACGGCGCCCTGGTGGCGCCGTTCTCGCCAGCTCCATGTACCGCTAGCTTTGCCATTGCAACCTGCTGATCTATGATGCGCTTTCCGCGCTCGAGCGGATGGCTGCGCGGTGCAACGGCACATTCGCCACCTGCCCACCGACGCGCGTGATCAGGGACCGACCTGCACGCCCTTCCAGAAGGCTACTCTCCCCTCAATCTCCTTCGCAGCAGCTTTCGGTTCGGCATAGAACCATGCCGAATCTGCGTTCTTCTGGCCGTCGACCTCCAGCGTGTAATAGCTGGCCTGTCCTTTCCAGGGACAGACCGACGTGCGGTCGCTGGGCCGCAAATAATCGTGGTTCACTGAATTGATCGGGAAATAATGATTGCCTTCAACAACAACCGTTGCATCGCTCTCGGCGATCACCGCGCCGTTCCATGTCGCCTTCATATTGAGTCCTTCTCGTGTTCGGTCGGAATTGAATGCACTCAACCGGGCGATCCCGGAACGACTTGGCGACCCTAGCACGACAGAACGTCCCTGTCTTCGATAAGGACCATCGGTCGGAAATCGACCTCACGCTCTGCAGACGCGCAAATCGCTTCATGCTGCCGTGAGTGACGGCACTGAAAGCCAAAAATGCAAAATCAGCGACCCCGCAAGGGGCCGCCGCATGTTCGCTGTGTCAGAACCTCATCAACCCTTGATGAAAGCGAGGAGATCCGGATTGATCACGTCGGCATGCGTGGTGAGCATTCCGTGCGGGAAACCCTGGTAGATTTTCAGCGTGCTGTTCTTGATGAGCTTGGCTTGAAGCTCGACGGCAGCCTTATAGGGCACGACCTGGTCGTCATCGCCCTGCGTGACCAGCGTAGGCACGGTAATCGCCTTCAGGTCTTCTGTCTGATCCGTCTCGGAAAAGGCCTTGATGCCTTCATAATGCGCCTTGGCGCTGCCCATCATGCCCTGACGCCACCAGTTGTTGATTACGCCCTCTGAGACCCGGGCGCCTTCGCGGTTGAAGCCGTAGAACGGGCCGGCAGCGACGTCGATGTAGAACTGCGCGCGGTTGGCCGCGAGAGCACTGCGGAAGCCATCGAAGACGTCCATCGGCGTTCCCTCAGGATTGGACAGGGTCTTCAGCATCAATGGCGGAACCGCGCTGACGAGCACGGCCTTGGCCACGCGTCCTTGCGGCTGGCCAAACTTTGCGACGTAACGGGCGACTTCGCCGCCGCCGGTCGAATGGCCGATATGCACGGCATTGCGGAGGTCAAGATGTTCGAAGACGGCGGCCGCATCTGCGGCGTAGTGATCCATGTCGTGACCTTCGCTCACCTGTGCAGAGCGGCCATGGCCACGACGGTCATGAGCGACGACGCGGTAGCCCTGGTTGACGAAGAACAACATCTGGGCATCCCAGTCGTCGGACGACAGAGGCCAGCCATGGTGGAAGACGATAGGCTGGGCATCCTTCGGACCCCAGTCCTTGAAGAAGATTTCAACGCCGTCCTTCGTGGTCACGAAATTATGGGTCATCGGTTCAATTCCTTCTGGATTGTGGGAGGTGTGTTTTCCTGAAGCCAGGGCCGGCATGGCCAAGGCCAGGGAAATGGTTGTGCCAGTCAGCAGGACCTGCCGGCGGGAAAGGGAGATTTCAGTGTGCATCGGTCTCTCCGACATCTTGGGCCGGCTCAAAAGCGAACCGGCATGACCAGTGGTCGCGGTCAGATACGGTTCACCGGGCGCCGCGCGTGCTTTCAAACAGGAACCAGGCGCGACGCTCGGCCTCGTCGACCCAGTTCTCGATCAGGCTCGCAGTCGCGATGTCGCCATGTTCGTCGCAGAGCCCGTGGGTCTCCTTCAGGAACGAGACCAGCGTAAGATTGTCCTCGCGCAGTTCGGCGAGCATGTCGTCAGGCGTCACGAAGTCGGCATCGTTGTCGAGCAGGCGCTGGGCCCGGGAAATATGTCCGATCGAGCGGATCGTTGTGCCGCCGATCTTGCGGGCGCGCTCGGCGACGGCGTCGGTCATCGCGAAGATCTCGCCGCCCTGCTCGTCGAGCATGAGGTGGTAGTCGCGGAAATGCGGGCCGCTCATATGCCAGTGAAAAGTCTTGGTCTTGAGGTAAAGCGCAAACACATCGGCGAGAAGCGCCGTCAATGCACCAGCGATTTCGGTCGTTGCGATGGGGGCAAGCAGGGTCGGCGTTGCCAGTGGTGCCTTGCGGTGTTTTTCTGCGAGAGTGCGGTCCATTGTAGTCTCCTTTTTAGCTAGGTTTGAGGGCGGTTGGCATTAAAGTCGTGCGACAATCAGCGGGTCGTCGATATCGAGCGGAAAGGGGAGAAGCTCGTGCGGGGCCAGGCCCAGTTGGGTCGCTATGACTTCTGCTGGATAGGCGCCCGCTGCGGCGCGATAACCGATGTCCCTCGGCGTGCTCTGACTGAAGAAAATCAGAATGTGCAGGGTCTCGCCGCCGGTATTCTCGATGTGGTGGGGATAGGCCGGCGGAACGAAGTAAACATCACCCGGCTCGATCATATATGTCTCGGCGCTGCCATTGGGATCGAGCACCGTCATCTGTCCGCTACCTTCGAGCACATAGCCCATTTCGGCAGTCTCCGGATGCCAGTGCGGCTGACGCAAAGCTCGCTCGTTGATGCGCACCGAATACATTGAAAGGCCTTCCAGCACGGGCCAAGCTGGAGCCTGCGCGGTTCTCGCGGAACCGGCAGAAGATGCCACCTTGGGGGAAGAGGCCTCGACCCGGAATTTCAGCCGGCTGGGATGGAGGGCCTGTTTTTCGAGCGCTTCGGGAGACAGTAGCTCGAATATCTCCGTTCCCTCGTTCAGCCGACCAAAGTTAAGCGACCGACGGGTGTTCCATTCGAAGGTGCTAAGCAACACCGGGTCCGACATGGCGTCGAACGCGCTGGCAAGACTGAAATCCTCCGGATCTTCGTCGGAAAATGCGAGGATGAATTCTGCCTCGGTTTCGGCGATGTTTGCGATCGCGTGAACCGTGCCAGACGGAAAGAAGAACATCTCGCCTGCAGCGATCAGGAACACCTCCCGGTTGCCATGATTGCCGACAATGGTCACCAATGCTTGTCCGCGAGCGCAATAGCCGAGCTCATGGGCATTGGCGTGCCAATGCGGCTCCCGGATCGCGTGGGGACTGAGGACAAGCCGGCGGATCGAAAGGCCTTCAAGGATCGGCAGCTGGTCGCGGCCAAGGCGCGCGATCGAGCCGGCCGCGCTTTTGAAAGTTGCCTGCCTGTCGTTGAGAGAATGAACGTGTCTCGAAAACTGCATCTTCAACTCCTGCCCAGATCGTTTGTTTGACGAGATGGTTGTAGGCGAGGAGGAAACTGCCCTGTATCCAATACTAGATTAGTGGAACCCAAACCTAAGTATAGTTTCGCGCCGCCTGTGCCGGCGCTACAGATCCTATGTCTTCATACCCCCTCCGATGAAGGCCCGCTGGGTGGCAAGCCATCCTGAATGTTCACCTGGCCCCACACTTGAACATGGATATCGCGGATCCGTTAAGGCCATCCCAGCTGCTCTGGGATGGCCTTTTTTCTAGGCAACCATGAGATTGAGTTGGGACAGGAATATGTGTTTTCTCATTTGCGTTTTGCCAGTTGGGATGGCTTGATCATGGCATCGACCTTCTCGTGGAAAACCGCCTTGCTTTCGCTCGTCCTGTTAAACCCGCAACGACGTCTGGCGGCGCGCTTTGAACTCGGCGTGCTCGTGTGCGCATTCATGCTCGCAGCAGCCGTTTTCTACTTGGACACGTTCACCGATATTCACAGTGCACTGGCCACGCTCTATGTCATCACGCTGCTGCTTTCGGCTGACACGCTGACTGAAAAAGGCACGCTGCTGCTGAGCGTGATCTGCATCGGTCTGGCGGTGTTCTCCTATGTCGCAGCCCATGGGCTGCAAGCCGACCTGGCCGCTACGCTGCGCCTGACCGTAGCAATCGCGGCGATGCTGATCACCTGCGCCTTGATCATCCGAAATCAGCGTGCGCGCCTTGACCTGATGAAATTCAATGCCGCCCTGCAGAGCAGCGAAGAGCGATACCGCACGATCTTCGAACAGAGCCGTGTCGCCCTCTGGGAGCGGGACTATTCCAAGGTTCGCGACATGCTTATGACTTTGAAGAGAGCCGGTATCAAAGACCTTGGTGCACATGTTCGCGAAAATCCCCGCTTTCTGGAGGAATGTATCGCTTCCATCGCGACGGTGGCCGCAAACGCCGCAGCGCTCGAATTGATCGGCAATGTCAGCTACCATCATCCCGGTTCGATGCGCCGCTTCATTGCGCAAAACGATGCGACCTTCCAGGCTCTCGTCGAAGCCATTTTCAACAATGAGACGCATTTCGAAGGCAAGGGGACCATTATCACCAGCGACGGGAGCAATAAGCTTGTGCTGCTGACGGTCGGCTTTCCTGAAGACCCCGCCAATTTCAACCGGGTCATCGTCGGCATGTTCGATGTAACGGAGCGCGAGATGGCCCAGAAGGCGTTGTTCGAGGCCCAGGCAGAATTGGTACTGGCATCGCGCGCGGCAACCGTCGGCGCATTGTCGGCCTCCCTTGCCCACGAGCTCAATCAGCCGCTCGGCGCGCTTGTGGTCAATGCTCAGACACTGCTCCGCTGGCTCGACCGTGATCCGCCGGATCTCGAAGCCGTTGCGCGCTCCGCCGAACGCATCGCGCGTGACAGCCAGCGCGCGAGCGACATCATCCAGAGCACACGGTCCTTGCTCGACAAACGCGCGCCCATTCGTGAACCGGTGTCGCTGATCGACCTCGTCGCTGACACGCGGGCACTCATGGAGGCGGAGCTTGTCCGGCACAGGATCATATTCGAGACGCGTGCAGCCTCGGAGATTTGCGCCGTCCATGCCGTGCGCATCGAGCTACAACAGGTGCTGATCAACCTGATTACGAATGCCATCCAGGCGATGAGCGAGAAGGGCGACGGGGAGCGGCGGATCTCGGTCTCGATCGAGCCGGCTTCCGAAGACAGCATGGCCGTGCGCGTTCATGACAGCGGCCCAGGGCTCAGCGAAGAGATCCTCGGCAAACTATTCAAACCGTTTCACTCCACCAAGGATACCGGCCTCGGCATGGGCCTTGCCATCTGCCGAAGCATGCTTGAAGCCCGTGGCGGAACCCTCACCGCCAGCAACCACCCGAACGGCGGTGCGCTGTTTGAAATGATCGTACCGATCGAGGCCTCCGATGAATGACGCACGCAAGCAAGTGAAGTCCAAATCAGACGACGTGCCCGTGGTTTTCATCGTCGACGACGATCCGTCGATGCGCGAAGCCTTGGTCGATCTGTTCGCCTCGACAGGCACGGAAGCGCAATCCTTCGAAAGCGCGCAAAGCCTGCTCGACAATGCCGATCTCGATCGCCCGGGCTGCATCGTCCTGGATGTGCGGTTGCGCGGCATGAACGGGCTCGACTTTCAGCTTCACCTGGAAAAGCTCGGCAAGCGGATGCCGATCATCTTTATGACGGGGCATGGCGATATCCCGATGACTGTCCGAGCGATGAAGGCCGGCGCCGTCGATTTCCTCGCCAAACCGTTCCGGGATCAGGACATTCTGGACGCGATCGCCTTGGCTTTTCAAAAGGACCGTGAAGACCGCCGACAATCGGCGGCCAATGGCGCGGCGGCGGAACTCGCAAAGACGCTGACGCGTCGTGAGCGCGAAGTCATGGAGGCCGTGGTGAAGGGCTTGATGAACAAACAGATCGCCTTCAACCTCGGCATCAGCGAGATCACTGTAAAGCTGCATCGTGGCAACGTCATGCGCAAGATGGAGGCGCGCTCCGTGGCGGATCTGGTGCGCAAGGCCGAGTTGCTTGGACTCTAAGGGAAAACCTACACCCTAGTATGATACAAGGTCCGAGGCCCGGGGCGTATATGATCGACAATAGAATTAAAGTCGCAAGGCCCAAAAGTGTCCCATGAACCGCCCATCATAGCCATCGTCGATGACGACCCTTCGATCCGCGAAGCCCTTGACGATCTTGTCTTGTCCTGCGGCTACCGCAGCCGCCTGTTCGTCTCCGCGGAGGCTTTTCTCGCCGATGCAGAGCGCTCCGCGATTGATTGCATGCTGGTCGATGTGAAAATGCCCGGCTTGACCGGCATCGAATTGCAGGCCGTTATGAACAAGCAGGTGGAACACAAACCACCGATGATTTTCATGACGTCTTATCGCGACGATCGAACGAGAGCTGCAGCCATGGATGGCGGAGCCTTCGCCTTCCTCGGCAAGCCAGTCGACTTCGACCAATTGGTGCAGTGTCTTGAACAAGCCCTGAAAGACTGAAAGTCCGCATAATCCCGATGAGGGTGAAATTCCATGCCGCAGAATTGCTCCCATACCGCAAAAATCAAATCGATCCGCCCCAGGACGCTCGGATGCGAGGAATGCCTGGACACCGGACAGGCCTGGTTTCACCTCAGGCTTTGCCGGGAATGCGGCCATGTCGGCTGCTGCGACCAATCCCCCGGGCGCCATGCGACCGGGCATTTTCACGCTACCCGTCATCCAATCATTGAGGGCTACGATCCGCCGGAAGGCTGGGGTTGGTGCTTCATCGACGAGACGTTTGTCGACCTGCCGGATCAGACACCACAGCGCGGTCCGATACCCAGGTACTACTGAGATACCTTTGACGGTCGGCATGATCGATCAATCGACAGAACAGCTCCGGAGCCTCCATGGCAGACCTCAGCCAACGTCATCACCAGATGTTCCCGGTCCTGACAGGGCATCAGATCGAAACAGCCAAGCGCTTCGCCAATGGCGACCCGAAGCATTTCCTGGCTGGTGAATTCGTCTACCAGGTCGGCGACCACGCGGCGCCCGCCTGGCTGGTGCTTGAAGGGTCGATGGATGTATTCCGCCATGAAGGCCTGTCCGGCGAGGCGCCGGTCACCACGCACGGTGTCGGCCAGCTGTCCGGCGAGGTCAACCAGCTATCGGGTCGACCGACGCTCGCCGGTGCGCGCGCGGGAGCAGAGGGCTGTACGGCCGTTCCCTTCGACGCTGCGCACCTGCGTGCCCTGGTCATCGGGTCGGCCGATGTCGGCGAGATCATCATGCGCGCCTTCATCCTGCGGCGTGTCGCATTGATCGACGCTGGCGCTGGCTCGGTCCTAATCGGGGCTCCGGGACATGCTGCGCTGTTGCGCCTGCAAGGCTTCCTTGCCCGCAGCGCCTTTCCCTACATCGTGCTCGACGCCGCCGCCGATGGAGAAGGTCGCGCGTTGATTGAATGTTTGGGCGTGCTCGCCTCAGACCTGCCTCTGATGGTCTGCCCCAATGGCACCGTGCTGAGGAACCCGACGGACGTCGAAGCTGCCGCATGTCTTGGCATGACACCCGACCTTACACCTGGAAAGATCTACGATATTGCCGTGGTCGGCGCCGGCCCCGCCGGTCTCGCCACCGCAGTGTATGGCGCATCCGAAGGTCTCGACGTGATCGTCATCGACGAGCGCTCGGTCGGCGGACAGGCCGGGGCGTCGTCGAGGATCGAAAACTACCTCGGCTTTCCAACCGGCATATCAGGCCAGGCATTGGCGGGCCGTGCCTATAATCAGGCGCTGAAATTCGGGGCTGAGTTGGTCCTGCCCGTCGAAGTCTGTGCCTTGAACCCGTCTGAGGACGATAAAGGACCGCTCACGCTTGAACTTGCCGGCGGCAATTCGGTGAAGGCGCGCAGTGTCGTCATTGCGTCAGGCGCTCGCTACCGCAGGCCCAGCGTCGCCAACATCGAAACTTTTGAAGGCAACGGGATCTCCTATTGGGCCTCGCCGATCGAGGCAAAACTCTGCGCCGGCGAAAAGATCGCCCTGGTCGGTGGCGGCAATTCGGCCGGCCAGGCCATCGTTTTCCTCGCACCCCAGGTCAACGAGCTGCATCTCGTCATCAGGCGTGCGCTGGAAGAGACGATGTCGCAGTATTTGATCGAGCGTATCAAGGCGCTGCCTAATGTCGAACTGCACATGCATTGCGAGGTGGAGGCGATCGATGGCAATCCAGTCACCGGGCTGACCTCCGCCACGATCTGCAACCGGATCGACGGCGGCAAACAGCAACTGGCCCTGCAGCATCTGTTCCTCTTCATTGGCGCAGACCCGAACACCGGCTGGATTTCGGATCGCGTCCACACCGACGATAAGGGCTTCATCGTTACCGGCCAAACCTTCGACCGACTTTGCAGCTTCACCCGCAATCCTCTCCCGTTGGAAACCAGTGTGCCCCACGTCTTCGCAATCGGCGACGTCAGAGCGGGATCGACCAAACGGGTCGCTGCCGCGGTGGGCGAAGGGGCGGCCGTTGTATCCCAAATCCACGCTGCGCTGAGCTTCCTGAATTCGCGACGCTAAGTCATCGACTAAGAAGCAAAAATGCAGATCGACCCGTCGAGCTCAGCTCTCGGGTCAATCGCATCATCCCGTTATGATTCCAAGTGATGCGCCTAGAGAGCAGACGCGCCCAACTGTCGGCCGTAAGCCACGATCTCACGGCCAGCGTGGCTGCGATCCGCTTCAAACCGCTGCAGTGCGCGCGACAGGTCAGTCTCCCGTGACAGGAAGCTGCCAAGCGCCATCACATCTGCTGCAGCCTTTGATACGCCCATGGCAGTATGCGGCCGCGCGACAAAGGCAGCGTCCCCGATCAGCACCACAGAGCGGCCAATCATTCGCGGCGCCTCATAGTCGAAAATACCCTGAATGGACGGGCTATGTTCTGCCTCGACCGCCCGCGCGAATGGCAGTGGCAGCATATTCCCGGCATCCGCACGCAGCGACTTCAGACGCGGAGCCGACAGTCCACCACGCGGCAGGGAAAACGCATGCGCACTTCCTTTGTCATCGGTAAAGGTATCGGCGAGCTCACGCTCCGGCACCTTTCTGTACCAGACCCAGTTGTAGCGACGGCTGCCTCTGGTGATCTCTCCCTTCATACCCGGAACCAGATAGCCGAGAATATGCGCACCGGGTCGCAGATAGAAGGCAAAGCGGTCCAGGAGCTGCGTTGCATCAATGGGAAGATCAGTCTCGTCGACCAGCCCGCGCCAGGCGACGTAGCCGCCATAGTGGTTGCGATACGCATCCGGATTGACCGTCTGGCGCACAACTGAACCGAGACCGTCTGCGCCGATGACCAGATCTGCCGTCTCGCGCGTGCCATCGGCGAAAATCAATTCGGCGCCGCCAGTTCCATCCAGCACATCGATGACCGCTCGATTGAGGACATAGCTGCCGGGCACGATACGCTCGGCCAGCGCAGAGAACAGAAAGTCCCAGGAAATCTGCGTCTGCGGCATTTCTACGGTCTGGGCAATGGCTCCGTCCCGAGAGAAATAGATACGCTCCTTTGCCAGAACTCCAACATTTGCAACATGCTCGCAGCCAATGACCTTCAGCATTCGCTGCAGATCAGCCTGTGCGACCAGTCCAGCACCCCGACCGGCAAGTCCGCTCATCGATCGCTCGTAGATACGAACATCGTGCCCAGCCTGCTGCAGCATGATACCGGCAAAGAGCCCGGCGAGGGAGCCGCCGACAATCCTGATTTGAAGCTGTTTCATGTCGATCACCTCAGCGGCTGACACTGGCCGGCCGGCCACAGCGATGATGGAGGAGCTTAACAGCAGGAGCTGCAATGCCCAGGCTTGCACCAACTGCACTGACGAGCGGCCAGCCTCCCCCGTTCCAGGCCCATGTCGCGATAGCAGAACCGCCGGCACCGCCGAGGAACATGCCCGTCATGAAGACGGTATTCAGCCGGCTGCGTGCATCAGCATCGAGGGCGTAGATGATGTGCTGGTTGGAAATCAATGCGCTCTGGATGCCAAAGTCGAGTACGATCACGCCGATGACCAGCGCTGAAATGGACGCCCATGCGCCGAAGATCAACCAGGCGGCGACCGTCAGACCTGCGCCCATCCAAACCACGAAATGAGGCCCCCTCTTGTCTGCGATGCGGCCGGCTAGAGGTGCAGCAAAAATCCCGACCGCCCCAATGATGCCGAACAATCCCGCGATATCCGATCCGAGATGGAATTTTGGCCCTTGCAGATAAAGCGCCAGGATTGTCCAGAAGGCGGTGAAAGACGCAAACAGAAGGGCCTGGATAAGGGTCGCGGCCCTGAGTTCATGATGGCGTTTCCACAAATGCGCCAGCGACCTGATCGCCTGATGATAGCGTAGGGTCGAGGTTGGCCGATGATGCGGTAGCTTGGCAAACATCAGGCCGGATGCGGCCAGCGCCAGGGGTACGCCGATCCAGAACATGTCTCTCCAGCCAGCCAGTTCGCCGACAAAGCCGGAGAGCGTTCGGCTGAACAGGATGCCAGACAACACGCCAGCCATGACCGTGCCGATGGTCGCGCCGCGCTTTTCAGGCAGCGCAAGCGACGCAGCGAACGGCACGATCTGCTGCGCGACGGTAGAGCACGCGCCGAGGATCACAGAGGCTGCGACCAGCATCCAGGCCGAAGGCGCAAGGGCCGCCCAAGCCGAAGCGATCGCTAGCACGGCAAACTGGCCGATGATCATTCGTCGTCGATTGACGAGATCGCCCAGCGGCAAAAGCAGGAACAGTCCCAAAGCGTAACCGAGTTGCGTTGCGGTGGGGACCATTCCAGTGATCGATTGATGCGGAAACTCGGCCTCGATCAGGCCGAGCATGGGCTGGTTGTAGTAAATATTGGCGACCGCAATGCCGCCCGCGACGGCCATGGCCAGCAATGTGCCTCGCCCGAGGCTGCCGGCTTTTTCGGGTGCTGCAATCCGTCCTCTTGCTCCTGCCATGTCCATGATTTGGCTCCATTGCCCGATTTGATCTCGGCACAAACTAGGCTCGAAAACGTTTCCTGCACATTCGATAGAGGTCTGGCTCACCCTATACCTCGGTCTAGGTCCGGAGCTGCGCGGCACATGCTATTTGCCCAACAACGGCGTGGCGGACCTCTGGCGGTGGAGCGACCACGCGCTCGAGGATCAGGGCCGCCTCACCCATCCGTTGATCTACGACCACGCCAGTGATCGCTATGTGCCGATCGAATGGGACGCCGCATTCGCGCGTATTGCCGCAGAGTTGAACAGGCTGCCCAGTCCCCACATGGCGGAGTTCTATACCTCCGGTCGTGCCTCCAACGAAGCAGCGTTCCTCTTCCAGCTCTTCGTTCGCGCTTACGGTACCAACAATTTTCCCGACTGTTCCAACATGTGCCACGAGGCCACCAGCGTCGGTCTGCCGAAGTCGATCGGGGTCGGCAAAGGCACTGTCACACTTGACGATTTCGACCACACCGATGCAATCTTCTCATTCGGCCACAACCCCGGCACCAACCATCCACGCATGATGACGACGTTGCACGAGGCCTCCCGCCGCGGGGTCCCGATCGTCGTGTTCAATCCGCTGAAGGAGCGTGCGCTGGAGCGGTTCGCTTCGCCCCAGGATCCGATCGAGATGACAACCCTGTCCTCGACCCCGATCGCGTCGGTCTACCATCAGGTGCGGACCGGTGGTGATCTGGCCGCACTCAAGGGGATGATGAAGCGCATCTTCGAGCGGGACGCGGCGGATATCGAAGCCGGCGGCCCGGGTGTGCTGGGGAATTCCCCAAGACGCCAACCGCACGGCAAATATCCAACAACTCGCCTATTCCGTGATGCTGCGCGGCGATTTCGGACGCAGGGACGCCGGCATCTGCCCTTTGCGCGGGCACTCGAACGTTCAGGGGAACCGTAGAGTGGGATCACCGAGATCCCCAGCACGGCACTGCTCGGCGAAAACAGCTAAGTCGCTAAAAACGTTAAGCAATAAGGAGGATCAAAACGCGAGGCGTGTACTACTAAAAGTAGTGGTGCCCGGAGGCGGATTTGAACCACCGACACGCGGATTTTCAATCCGCTGCTCTACCAACTGAGCTATCCGGGCATCTCGGCTCTTTCACGAACCTTCCGGCTTCTCTCGAAACCGCCGGGGCATTTCCCCGGGAGCGAGCGGGGTTATAACATCTTGTTCGGCCATGTCCAGCGGCTTGCGGCACTTTTTTGAAGGAGATGTGAAAATCGGCAAAAAGCCAATCCTAACAAGAAGATCGTCAGGCCCTGCGCCGCCGCCGACCGAGTATTTCAATTGTAGCCTTCGTCATCGGCCTTGGATTCGTCCTCGGCGACGGGAATGGCGTAGGCGCCGTTCAGCCATCGGGACAGATCGAGGTTGCGGCAGCGGTCGGAGCAGAAGGGATAATTTTCCCGTGTCGAGGGGCGGCGACACTCGGGACAGGGCAGCGCCTTGCGCAGCGGCTCCACCTTGGCCACCCGCGGGCTCTCGTCATCAGCCATCTCAGCCCTCCGTCCAGCCGGTATGGACGTCGTAGCCCTCACCCTGGAGCATCTGCAGCGTTTCGAACAGCGGCAGGCCGACGACATTGGTATAGGAGCCGACGAGTTTTTGGACAAAGCTGCCGGCAATGCCCTGGATGGCATATGCACCGGCCTTGCCGCGCCATTCGCCTGAGGCCAGGTAACATTCGATGTCGTAACCCGAGAGCCGTTTGAAGCGGACCTTGGTCTCGACGATCTTCTGGCGCAGCGTACCATCAGGAGCGATCAGGCAGACACCGGTAAAGACCCAGTGGCTGCGACCCGACAGAAGATGAAGAGCGGACGACGCTTCCTGAACCAGTTCTGCCTTGGGCAGGATGCGGCGACCGACGGCCACGACCGTATCCGCTGCCAGCACGTAGCTGTTGTTCCAGGTAATATCCGTGCGGATCTGCTGGTAGGCAGCCTTTGCCTTGTCGGCCGAGAGCCTGCGGGCAAGCGAACGCGGATGCTCGGACTTCTTCGGCGTTTCGTCGAGGTCCATCGGCATCAGGCGCGCTGGCTCGATGCCGGCCTGCTTGAGCAGATCGACACGGCGCGGCGACCCGGAGGCCAAGATCAGCTTCTGTCTGAGTTCCATGACCCCTCGCGGCCCGCGTTGAGGCGGCGCTTACTTGAAGCGGTAGGTGATGCGGCCCTTGGTCAGGTCGTAAGGCGTCATCTCGACCAGGACCTTGTCGCCGGCGAGAACGCGGATACGGTTCTTGCGCATGCGGCCAGCCGTGTGGGCGATGATCTCGTGTTCGTTTTCAAGCTTTACTCGGAAGGTGGCGTTTGGCAGCAGTTCGGTGACGACGCCGGGGAATTCGAGGACTTCTTCTTTAGCCATAGAGCGGTTGTCTTTCTTGGGGTTTGATAGCGGGGCGCGCGGAGGGCCCTTAAAATGTGGGCGGAAACTACACAATCGCCCGGCATTTGTGAACCTTGTAGATTCGGCTTTCGGAAATTGTTTCGAGAGGGGCAAAACCGGGCTCAATCCGCCCCCAAGACCAGCCTGTCTTGGATCAGCTTGGTCAATCGATCGCGGACCTCACGGTAGGCGGAAATCCGTTGCTCGCGGCTGCCGGTCTCGACCGTCGGATCGGGCATCGGCCAGTATTCGACCTCGACGGCGGAATGCCGGGTCAGTTCGAGCGCGGCGTGATGCGCCTCCGGCGTCAGCGTAATGACCAGATCGAAGAAATCGTCCGCCATGTCTTCCAGCGTCTGGGGCTGGCGGCGGCCGAGCGAGAGGCCGATCTCATCCAGCACCACGTCGACGAAAGGATCCCGCTCGCCCTTCTTCACGCCGGCCGACGCCAGCCAGATCCCCGGTGGCAGCAATTGCCGCGCGATCACTTCGGCCATCGGGCTGCGAATGACATTCTGCCCGCACATGAAGAGGATCGCCCCCGGGCGCGACGGGCGGCGGCTTTCGGTCCCGCCCTCGGTCATGGCTTCAGCCCCGCCAATAGAGCACGCAAACGAGCGTAAAGAGACGACGGGCGGTGTCGAAGTCGATCTTGATCTTGCCGTTGAGCCGATCCATCAGCGTCTGCGAACCGTCATTGTGTATGCCACGCCGCCCCATGTCGATCGCCTCGATCTGGGAGGGGGTCGAGGAGCGTATGGCCTCGTAATAGCTCTCGCAGATCATGAAGTAGTCCTTGATGATCCGCTGCAAGGGCGTGAGCGACAGGATATGGACGGCGACATTTTCGTCGGCCTCGGTCTTGATGGACAGGACCAGCTTGCGATCGACCAGCGACAGAAAGAGCTTGTAGGGGCCGCCGTCATGGCCAGCGGGCTGAAACGAATTCTCTTCGATCAGGTCGAAGATGGCGACCGCCCGCTCGTGTTCGACGTCAGGCGTCGAGCGCCCGATGGTCTCGTCCAGCACGACATCGCAGAGCCGGAAATCGCCCGCCGCCATCCCTAGTCTCCGAGATTGAGGCGGATGGCAACGGAGCGTGCATGGGCTTCCAACCCTTCCGACTTCGCCAGCGCGATGGCCGCCGGCCCGAGCTTGCGCAACTGCTCCGGCCCGAGCCTCAGGATCGAGGTGCGCTTGACATAGTCGAGCACCGAGAGACCGGAGGAAAAGCGGGCCGAACGCGCCGTTGGCAGTACGTGGTTGGAGCCGCCGATATAATCGCCGATCACTTCCGGCGTGTGCCGTCCGACGAAGATGGCCCCGGCATTGCGGATGCCCGCGATCAGCGGTTCGGGATCGTCAACCGCCAGTTCCAGATGCTCGGCGGCAATCCGGTTGGCGAGCGGGATGGAATCGTCCAGCCGGTCGACCAGAATGATCGCGCCATAATCGCGCCAACTGGCGGACGCGGTCTCGGCGCGCGGCAGGGTCTTCAGCTGCCGCTCGACGGCCGCTTCGATGGCCTTGCCCAAAGCCTCATCATCGGTGATGACGATCGACTGGGCGCCGGTATCGTGCTCGGCCTGGGCCAACAGGTCGGCTGCCAGCCAATCCGGATCATTGTCCTTGTCGGCAATGACGAGCACTTCCGACGGACCCGCAATCATGTCGATGCCGACGGTGCCGAAGACCTGACGCTTGGCAGCCGCGACATAGGCGTTGCCGGGACCGACGATCTTGGCAACCGGCGCGATGGTCTCGGTACCATAAGCGAGGGCTGCCACGGCCTGGGCGCCGCCGAGGCGATAGATTTCCGTGACACCGGCGATCCTGGCGGCTGCCAGCACCGTCGGGTTGATCGCGCCACCGGTCGCCGGCACGACCATGACGACACGCGGCACACCGGCCACCTTGGCCGGCAATGCATTCATCAACACCGAGCTCGGATAACTTGCCGTGCCGCCCGGAACATAGAGGCCAACGGCATCAATGGCCGTCCAGCGGGAACCGAGGCCGACACCGATCGCATCCTCGTAGATATCGTCCTTCGGCATCTGGCGGGCGTGGTGACGTTCGATGCGTTCGGCTGCGAGCTTCAGCGCGTCGATCAGGTCGGGTGCCGTCGCTGCCAGGGCCGCGTCGATTTCCGCGTCCGTCACGCGCATGGAGACCTGAGCGAAATCAACACCATCGAAGCGCTTCGAATAGTCAGTGAGTGCCTGATCACCACGGGCGCGCACATCGTCGATGATCTTGCGCACGGCGTCATTGACGTCGTCGGACACTTCGCGCTTGGTCGTCAGGAAGGCGGCAAAGCGTGCCTCGAAATCTCCCGATGTCTGATTGAGCCAGATTGCCACGTCCCCAGTTTTCCTTCTCACATGCTATTTACGTCGCCCTCTTGTTCCCCGGGCGGATGGGTCAATCAGCTTGATGGACCGGGAGCGACGTCGTTTCCCAGGCACCGCCTGTATCAGCAAGCTGGCCTTCGATGCATTCGACATCGAGCGCGACCATGCCACCGCCAGCCAGCACCAGTTCTACCACTCCATCGGGCCCCTCCCCCTTAACCACAAAGCGGATGGCGAGCAGGCTCAAGACTTCGTCGGTCTTGTTGCGATCAAAGCCGATCGACCGGACGGCTGCGACACGCTTGAAACTGAGTGCTGCACGACAACGCTCGAAGCTCTTGGCGCCGCGCTTAGCCTTTTCCCAGACGAAACGGTTTGCGACCAATGAAAACAGGCCGGAGCGGGGCGAAAAGGAAAGGTCGGCAACCTTGAAGACTGCATCCTGCATATGGGCGGAGATGACCGCCAGGTCGTCCGCGTCGAGTGCCAGAAGCTTTATGTCTGCCATGTGGTCTGTCCGTCCTGCCTTGCGGCCTCGTCGTCTCTCATGATGGATTTCATGTTTTGGACATAGGTTGCCGCTTGTCCAGTGGCAACGGGACAAAAAGACTTTTCCGCCCCGCCGCCGCTGTTCGCCCGCATTTCAGAGGGCCTAGAAGGTCAGTCGCTGATGCGCTCGACGATGGCGCCGCAGCGGGTGAGTTTTTCTTCCAGCCGCTCGAAACCACGGTCGAGATGATAGACGCGGCTGACCATGGTTTCGCCTTCGGCGGCAAGGCCGGCAATGACCAGCGACACGGAGGCACGCAGATCGGTTGCCATCACCGGCGCGCCGCGCAGGCGGGTGACGCCCTCGATGCGCGCCGTCTGGCCAGAGAGCGTGATCTTGGCACCGAGACGGGCCAGTTCCTGCACATGCATGAAGCGGTTCTCGAAGATCGTCTCTGTGACATGCGAGATGCCATGCGCACGGGTCATCAGGCCCATGAACTGCGCCTGCAAGTCGGTCGGGAAGCCGGGGAAGGGTTCGGTGACGATATCGACCGGGCGGATTTGATCGCCATGGCCGATGACGCGGATGCCGCCTTCGACGGCCGAGACCTCAGCACCGGCGCGGCGGATCGCCTCGATCGCTGTGTCAAGAAGCGTGATGTCGGTGCCTGACAGAGTCACGTCGCCGCCGGTCATGGCAACAGCCATGGCATAGGTGCCGGTCTCGATGCGATCGGGCAGAACGCGGTGGCGCGCGCCAGAGAGGCTGGTGACACCTTCAATGGTAATGGTCGAGGTGCCGGCACCTGATATCTTGGCACCCATGGCAATCAGGCAATTGGCGAGATCGACGACCTCAGGCTCACGCGCTGCATTGCCGATGACGGTCGTGCCGCGGGCAAGCGAGGCTGCCATCAGCATGACGTGGGTCGCGCCGACCGAGACCTTGGGGAAGGTATAACGCGCGCCGATCAGACCGCCCTTCGGCGCCTTGGCATTGATATAACCGCCATCGATTTCCATCTCGGCGCCGAGCGCCGTCAGGCCTTCGATAAAGAGATCGACCGGGCGCGTGCCGATGGCGCAGCCGCCGGGCAAGGATACACGGGCCTGGCCTTCGCGGGCGAGCAGCGGGCCGATGACCCAGAAGCTGGCGCGCATCTTCGAGACCAGTTCATAGGGCGCGGTCGTATCGGCAACAGTGCGGCAGGTGAAATGAATGGTGCGCGAATAGGAGCCGTCCTGATGCTCGCGGCGGCCATTGACGGCGATGTCAACGCCGTGATTGCCGAGAATGCGGATGAGGCCTTCGACGTCGGCCAGATGCGGCACGTTTTCCAGCGTCAGCGTGTCCGACGTCAGAAGCGAGGCGATCATCAGGGGGAGCGCTGCGTTTTTCGCACCCGAGATCGGGATGATCCCGTTCAACGCATTGCCACCGACTATCCTGATGCGATCCATATGAGCCTGCGATACGGGCGAAGAGGCCCGCCTTTCCTGATGAGATGTAAGGGGTCAGCCAGTCTGGCGAGGCTGGCTGTTTAGACGAAAAGCATTTCAGGTTCAATCGAGCCTGGGAAACATGGTTTCATTCGCCCGAGGGGGCATCACGATCGGTTGTTCCATTCTCTACCGCCCTCGCATCCGGATTGGACAAATTTGCGGCAGGCAGCCCCTCACCATCCTCGGCCTCGCCGGCACGCCTTGCGCGGGCCTGCTGCTTGCGGCGGGCGAGATTTTCCCGGAGCTTCACGGCGACCCGCAGCCGACGCTGCTCCTCGGCCGCACTCAGCTTCGGTTTTCCACCGCTGCGTTGAGCGCTCTCCTGCGTCTCGGCAATCCCCGGCTCGACTGCCGTAGTCCGCTTGTTTTCCAGTGGGTCTGTCATGGTTCGGGTGATAGCGCAAAGCGGCTCTGCGCAAAAGGCCCAAGCGATGCCGTCTTAAAACTTCGACACAAGATCGCTTTCCGGCTTGCACTGGCCTACAGTCTATGGCAATAGGCCCCTCGTTCCGGGCGGACAATATGCTTCGCCCGCCAGATGCTGCTATAGCTCAGGGGTAGAGCACTCCCTTGGTAAGGGAGAGGCCGAGAGTTCAAATCTCTCTAGCAGCACCATTTTCCCAGACATTTAAATTAGTTGCAGAATCCCTGTGCGGGATCTGACACCCTGCGTCTTCGAACGGTTATCCCCGCTCAGGGCAATGCGTTGGCGCAGCTATCGGGCGATGGTCGATCTGTATGACGTAGATCGTGGCAGGAGATGCACTGGAGAGCCGGGCATCCTCTCCGGGCTCCAGGAACAGGGCGTCCCATGGCTGCAAGCGGACGCGTTCTTGCGCGACCGTCAAGTCAGACAGGGTCAGCACGAATCGCATGCGGCTTGAGGGCTGGAGCGTCAGGTTCTCTATGACTATGCGTTCGACAGCATGGGTGAAGGCACCCCTGCGGGTCATGACGTTGAGATCAGTGATCGGGTCGCTGACCAGAGTGGCGTGGGTCTCTCGGTCGGCGGGGAAGCCGTATGGTGGTGTTTCGCGGCGGAGCGTGGTGGGCGCGTGCCCCGCCACCGAGAGCGTTATCCCCTTGCCGCTCAGCACGCTCAGCGTCCGGTCAATGCCGTCGAAGACGGAGAAAGGACCGTCCTCGGCGACGGTTGCCATGCTGATCCGCCAGTCGAAATTGTCGACCGTGGCGCCCGGCGGCGAGACGGCGATTTCCACCGTCTCTCCCTTTCCGTTCTTCCAGGGCATGCGCTTGTGGTCCGCCGACCGCAGGACACGCATCAAGGTCAGTTGCCGAGAATGCCGGGGAGGCGCAGGCCTTGCTCTTTTGCGCAATCAAGCGCGATCTCGTAGCCGGCATCGGCATGGCGCATGACGCCGGTCGCCGGGTCGTTCCACAGCACGCGCTCCAGGCGGCGCTCAGCATCGTCAGAGCCATCGGCGCAGATGACCATGCCGGAATGCTGGGAGAAGCCCATGCCAACACCGCCACCGTGGTGCAACGATACCCAGGTGGCACCTGAGGCGGTGTTGAGCAGCGCGTTCAGGAGCGGCCAGTCGGAGACGGCGTCGGACCCGTCCTTCATCGCCTCCGTCTCGCGGTTGGGCGAGGCGACGGAGCCGCTGTCGAGATGGTCGCGGCCGATGACGATGGGGGCGGAGAGTTCGCCGTTACGTACCATTTCATTGAAGGCAAGGGCGAGTTTGTGGCGGTCGCCGAGGCCGACCCAGCAGATGCGGGCAGGCAGGCCCTGGAAGGCGATGCGCTCGTTGGCCATGTCGAGCCAGTTGTGCAGATGCTTATTGTCCGGCAGCAGTTCCTTCACCTTGGCATCAGTCTTGTAGATATCCTCCGGATCGCCCGAGAGCGCTGCCCAACGAAAGGGGCCGATGCCGCGGCAAAACAGCGGGCGGATATAGGCCGGCACGAAACCGGGAAAGGCGAAGGCGTCTTCCAGGCCTTCGTCTTTGGCGACCTGGCGGATGTTATTACCATAATCGAGCGTTGGCACGCCGGCATTCCAGAAGGCGACCATGGCCTCGACATGCGCCTTCATCGAGGCGCGGGCCGCGACTTCGACGGACACCGGATCTGTCTCGCGCTTGGCCTTGGCTTCCTCGACGGTCCAGCCGATCGGCAGATAGCCGTTGCGCGGATCATGGGCCGAGGTCTGGTCGGTGACGATATCGGGGCGCGGGCCACCGGCCTGCATTCGCTTGACCAGTTCCGGGAAAATCTCGGCGGCATTGCCGACCAGACCGACGGATTTGGCTTCGCCGGCCTTGGTCCAGCGGTCGATCATGGCGAGCGCCTCGTCGAGCGTCTGGGCCTTCTCATCGACATAACGGGTGCGCAGGCGGAAATCGATGCGGGTCTCGTCGCATTCGACGGCGAGGCAGCAGGCGCCGGCCATGACGGCGGCGAGCGGCTGGGCACCGCCCATGCCGCCGAGACCACCGGTCAGGATCCACTTACCCTTGAGGTTGCCCTGATAGTGCTGCCGGCCGGCCTCGACGAAGGTTTCATAGGTGCCCTGCACAATGCCTTGCGTGCCGATATAGATCCAGGAGCCCGCGGTCATCTGGCCGTACATGGCCAGACCTTTCTTGTCGAGTTCGTTGAAATGATCCCAGGTCGCCCAATGCGGGACAAGGTTGGAATTGGCGATCAGGACGCGCGGGGCATCCTTGTGGGTGCGGAACACGCCGACCGGCTTGCCGGACTGGACGAGCAGGGTTTCTTCCTCGGTCAGCGTCTTCAGCGTCGCGACAATGCGGTCGAAATCTTCCCAGGTGCGGGCGGCGCGGCCAATGCCACCGTAGACGACGAGCTCATGTGGGTTTTCCGCGACATCCGGGTCGAGGTTGTTCATCAGCATGCGCAGCGGCGCTTCGGTCATCCAGCTCTTGGCCGTCAGGTCATTGCCCCGGGGCGAACGGATTTCGCGGATGTTGTGGCGAGAATTGGTCATGTCTGATCCCCTTATGATTTGAGGTCGAGCGCGATCGCTTCGATCCGGGTGAGCATGGTTTTGAGGTGGCTGCGCAGGCGCGTCGCCTTTTCCGCGTGATAGGCGAAGGGCGGCGTTTCCGTGGCGAGATGGGTGGATTGGGCGAGTTCCATCTGGATGGCATGCACGCCGCTCTCAGGCCTGCCATAATGGCGGGTCGTCCAGCCGCCCTTGAACCGGCCGTTCAAAATGCTGGTGTAACCTGTGGCGGCGGTCGTGGCTTCGACTGCCGCCTGTTCGATGCTGACATCACAGGTGCGGCCGCCATCGGTGCCGATGTTGAAATCCGGCAGGATGCCATCGAACAGAAACGGGATCCTCGAGCGAATGGAATGGCAATCATAGAGGATGGCAACGCCGTGGATTGCCTTCACACGATCGATCTCGGCCCGGAGTGCCGCATGATAGGGGCCGTGAAAAGCCGCTAAGCGATCCGCTGTGTCAGCGTCTGTCGGCTCGGCACCGTCTTGCCAAATCGGCAGGCCGTCGAAGTCCGTGGTCGGCACCAGCCCGGTTGTGTTCTGCCCCGGATAGAGGCTGACGCCGGCAGGATCGCGATTGGCGTCGATCACGTAGCGGTGGAAGGTGGCGCGCACCGTGGTGGCATCGGCCAACAGGCCGTCATACAGGTCCTCGATGTGCCAGTCGGTATCAGCGAGCAGGCGGCCATTGTCATTGAGGCGCGCCCAGATGTCGGACGGCACATGCGTGCCGGTATGCGGCAGACCGAGAATGACGGGGGACGAACCCCTGACAACGTCGACGACGGTCATTCTGAAAACTCCAACGCCGGGAGGATGTCTGCCGAAACGGAAGCGGCGAGAGCGCCCGATGCGACCAGTGCGGAGGCCTGCTGCAGATCCGGCGCCATGTAGCGGTCTTCTTCGAGCGTCGGCACATGGGCGCGAAGCACGGCGACAGCCTTCTGCAATTCGGCGCTGGTCTTGGTGGGGCCGCGCAGCTCGATGCCCTGCACCGCAGTGAGCGCCTCGATGCCGAGAATGGCGAAGAGATTTTCCGTCATCGGCAGCAGGCGGCGGGCGCCGTGGCAGGCCATGGAGACATGGTCTTCCTGATTGGCCGAGGTCGGCGTCGAATCCACCGACGCCGGATGGGACATCTGCTTGTTCTCGCTCATCAGGGCCGCAGAGGTCACCTCGGCGATCATCAGACCGGAATTAAGACCCGGCTTTTTCGAGAGGAAGGCTGGCAGGCCGTACGAAAGTGCTGGATCGACCAGGAGGGCGATGCGGCGCTGGGCGATCGCGCCGATCTCGCAGATGGCCAAAGCGGTCTGGTCGGCGGCGAAGGCGACGGGTTCGGCGTGGAAATTGCCGCCGGAAACGACCGAATTATCGGAGAGAACAAGGGGATTGTCGGTGACGGCATTGGCTTCGATGCGCAGCGTATTGGCCACCTGGCGCAGAAGATCGAGGCAGGCACCGTCGACCTGCGGCTGGCAGCGGATGCAATAGGGGTCCTGCACGCGCTCGTCGCCCTCGACATGGCTTTCGCGGATGGCCGAGCCTTCCAGGAGTTCGCGCAGGGCCGCACCGGCATCGATCTGACCGCGATGCCCACGCAGGGTGTGGATGTCGGGATGGAAGGGGGCAGACGAGCCCATGGCGGCATCGGTGGAGAGGGCGCCGGTGATGAGCGCAGTCTGCAAGGCGCGGTGGGCGCGGAAGAGACCGGCCAGCGCCAGCGCGGTCGAGGCCTGGGTGCCGTTGATCAAGGCCAGCCCTTCCTTGGCCGCCAGAACGACCGGCTGCAGGCCGGCTTTTCCCAGGGCGTCGCGGCCCGAAAGCGTTTCACCGGCGAAGGTTGCCTCCCCCTCGCCCATCATCACGGCAGCCATATGGGCGAGCGGTGCCAGATCGCCCGAGGCGCCGACCGAGCCCTTTTCAGGAATGACGGGGATGACGCCCTTGTCGAGCATGGCTTCGATCAGGCGCACCAGTTCGAGGCGCACGCCGGAGGCGCCGCGACCGAGCGAGATCAGCTTCAACGCCATGATCAGCCGCACGACATTTTCCGGCAGCGGGCTGCCGACGCCGCAGCAATGGGAGAGGATCAGTTTGCGCTGCAGTGTGGCGAGGTCGGCGGAATCGATCTTGATCGAGGCAAGCTTTCCGAAGCCGGTATTGATGCCGTAGACCGGCGCATTTCCTGAAGCGATCTCGGCGATGCGGTCGGCCGCCCGGATGATGCCGGCATCAAAGGATGGATCAAGTCGGGCCGAGCCGTGTTCCCAGTAGATCGTGGCGAGATCAGTGAGCGTGACGCTGCCCGGGTGAAGGATGATGGTCATGCGGACACCTTTTTGCCTTTGAATATGCGGGAATGAAGCGGGTTGAAGCCGATCCGGTAGACCAGTTCGGCAGGGCGTTGGATGTCCCAGAGGATGAAATCGGCCGACTTCCCGGTTTCGAGCGTGCCGACCTCGTGCTGCAACCCCAATGCGCGCGCGGCCTCGCGGGTCGCGCCTGCCAGGCATTCCTCGACAGTGAGCCGAAACAGGGTCGCCGACATGTTCATGGTCAGCAACAGGGAGGTGAGCGGCGAAGTGCCGGGATTGCAGTCGGTGGCGATGGCGATCGGCACGCCTGCGTCTCGCAGAAGCTGGACCGGCGGCATTTGCGTCTCCCGGATGGCGTAGAAGGCGCCCGGCAGAAGAACAGCAACGGTTCCTGCCTCAGCCATGGCCGCAGCACCCTCGACATCGAGATATTCGAGGTGATCGGCCGAGAGGGCACCACAGGAGGCAGCGAATTTGGCGCCGCCGAGATTGGATAGCTGTTCGGCATGCAGCTTGACCGGGAGGCCGAGCTCCGCTGCCTTTTCGAAGACCCGGGTGATCTCCTGGACCGAGAAGGCAATGCCTTCACAGAAGCCGTCGACCGCATCGACGAGGCCTTCAGCATGGGCCTGTTCCAGGCCGGGCAGAACAACTTCGGAGATGTAGGCATCGTTTCGGCCGCGATACTCGACGGGTGTCGCATGGGCGGCGAGGTAGGAGGTGACGATGCGCACCGGACGCAGGGTTTCGAGCCTGCGGGCGGCGCGCAGCATATTGAGTTCGCCCTCGATCGAAAGTCCGTAACCCGACTTGATTTCGATCGTGGAGACCCCTTCGGCGAGCAGCGTATCGAGGCGCGGCAGCGCCGCCTCCGCCAGCTGCTCGACCGTCAGAGCGTTGGTCGCCTTGACCGAAGAAACGATGCCGCCGCCGGCGCGAGCGACCTCTTCATAAGTCGCGCCATTCAGCCGCATCTCGAATTCCATCGCACGGTCGCCGCCGAAGACCAGGTGGGTATGACAATCGACCAGGCCCGGCGTGACAATCCGACCGCCGCAGTCGGTCACCTCGACGGCCGTCGCCGGGGAAATGGGCATGTCCGCTTCGGCTCCGGCAAACAAGATGCGGCCAGCGCTGACGGCAATCGCGCCATCTTCGAGAATATCAAGGCCCGCTCCAGCCACCAGGGTCAGCAGCCGGGCATTGCGCCAGATGCGGACGGCGCCAGGCGCCTCAGTCTCATCATGCAGCTTTTCGTTCCCGGTCATGGCAATTCCGCCTTTCCTTTGATCGAAATATGTATATACATAATAATCCGATGACAAGCGAAAAATCTGGCGCATGATTGCGAACACCGAATTGCGCCAGATCGGAGAGAGTGGGGCTTCATGGCACAGACCGTAACGACCAGCCTTCATGCGACGACCGCACTCCTGCCGGAAGGTTGGGCCTCCAGCGTGCGGGTTACGGTCATTGACGGGACGATCTCACGGATCGAAACCGGGGTCGCGCCCGAAAGTGGCGATGAAGCCCATGCAGTCCTTCTGCCCGCCATGCCGAACCTGCACAGCCACGCCTTCCAGCGGGCGATGGCGGGGCTGGCGGAGGTGCGCGGGCCGGACAGTGACAGCTTTTGGAGCTGGCGCACCATCATGTACAAGTTCGCCCTGTCGATGACGCCCGAACAGACGGAAGCCGTCGCGGCGCAACTTTATATGGAGATGCTCGAAGCCGGCTTTTCGCGGGTCGGCGAATTCCAATATCTCCACCATGACAAGGATGGCCGACCTTATGACAATATGGCCGAACTGGCCGAGCGAATCGGGGCGGCGAGTGCGGAAGCCGGCATCGGCCTGACGCTGCTGCCTGTTTTCTATGCTCATTCCGGCTTCGGGGGCGCTGCACCGGTTGCAGGCCAGCGTCGCTTCATCAACTCTATCGACAGTTTCGCCCACCTGATGGACGGTTGCGAACGGATTGTAGCCGGTCTGGACGGCGCCGTGCTTGGCGTCGCGCCGCATAGCCTGCGCGCTGTCACTCCAACGGAGCTCGAAGCGGTGGTGCCGCTTGCCAAGGGCGGCCCGGTTCATATCCATGTGGCAGAACAGGTCAAAGAAGTCGAGGATTGCGTTGCCTGGTCCGGCGCGCGACCGGTGCAATGGCTGCTGGAGAATGCGCCCGTTGACGAGCGCTGGTGCCTGATCCATGCGACCCACATGACCGAGGACGAGACGCTGCGGATGGCGCAGCGGCAGGCGATCGCAGGTCTTTGCCCGATCACCGAGGCCAATCTCGGTGACGGAACTTTCGAAGCGCCGTTGTTCCTGTCCGAAGGCGGACGCTACGGCATCGGCTCGGATTCGAATGTGCTGATTTCGCTGCCGGGCGAGTTGCGGCAGCTGGAATATTCGCAACGCCTTGCCCGCCGGGCCCGCAATGTGATCGCTGAGCCGAATGGCTCAACCGGACGGCACCTGTTCAATCAGACGCTTGTCGGCGGCGCGGCCGCACTCGGTACACAGGCGGGTCTCAGCGTCGGGAAATCTGCCGATATCATCGCACTCGACACGACTGCCCTGCCCTATCTCTCCCAAGACCAGTTGCTCGACCACTGGATCTTTGCGGGCGGCGTTGAAGTCGACAGCGTGTGGGTGCGTGGACGCAAACAGGTCACAGGCGGACGGCATGTCAGGCGTGCGGAAATCGAGCGCCGGTTCGTGAAGACCATGCAGGCCTTGATGAGCGCCTGACCGGCCTTGCATTCGGACGGTCATGCGCTATCCGATAAGGAAAAGACGTGACGTAATGATTGCGGAAGGACACGGCGATTTCTGGTGATAACACCCTGCACAGCAGGATCCTTGCCGACATCGAGGGACAGATCGTGTCGGGCGAATGGCCGCCCGGATACCGTTTGCCGTTTGAGGTCGATCTTGCGGCACAATATGGCTGCTCGCGCATGACGGTGAACAAGGTCATGGGGCAGCTGGTGCGCAGCGGATTGATTGAACGGCGGAAGAAGTCGGGCAGTTTCGTCGCCCAGCCCAAGGCGCAGTCTGCCGTGCTTGAAATCCATGACATCAAGGACGAGGTGCAGTCCCTGAAGCTCGCCTATGGCTATGCCCTCATCTCCCGCACCACGCGGCGCTCGGATGCGGAGGACATGCGGCGGCTGGATCTGTCCAAGGCGACCGACGTCGTTGACATCACCTGCCTGCACAGCGCCGGGCACGAGCCCTTTTGTCTGGAAAAGCGGTTGATCAACCTTGCCATGGTGCCGCAGGCGGCGGACTTCGATTTCATGGCGATTGCGCCAGGCCCCTGGCTCCTGGCAGAAGTCCCCTGGACAAGCGCGCAGCACAGCATTCAGGCCGTCTCGGCCGACAAGGACGCGATCAAGCTGCTCAAGCTCCCCGCACACCAAGCCTGCCTGGTGATCGAGCGACAAACCTGGGGCCAGGGGGGGCCCGTGACCAATGTGCGGCTGACCTATCCAGGCAGCCGGCATGTGGTCACGGCGCAGTTCAAGCCGGGAGGCTGAAGTGTTAACCTTGGGCTGGTTCAAGCGTATGCGGTATAGCTCGCTGCCGGGCCGGCGATGACGCTGCCCTGTAGACCTCAGCTATGCGGATGCCCACCCACGAGATTGCTCCGCCCTCGGGACTGGTAGCGGCCTGATGGCTCGGAAGAGAGCAGATCCTGGCCGTCCGTGATCGTCTTGCCCCGCACCAGCAGACGCACCGGCCAGCCTCGAACCTCCAGCCCTTCATAGGGCGTGTAATCCGCGCCATGCTGCAGGAGATCATCGGTCAGCGTGATCCGCTTGTCAGGGTCCCAGAGCGCGATGTCGGCGTCGGAGCCGATCGAAATCGTGCCCTTCTGGGGATACATGCCATAGAGTTTGGCGTGGTTGGTCGATGTCACCGCGACAAAGCGGTTGATGTCGATCCGGCCCTTCATCACGCCTTCGGAAAAGAGGATAGGCAGGCGGGTCGCGACGCCCGGAATGCCGTTCGGGATCCAGCGGAAATGCCGTTTGCCCTTCTCGTTCAGCTTGCCTTCCGGATCGTCGAAGCGGAACGGGCAGTGGTCGGAGGAGAAGAGGTCGAAGACGCCTTGCTCTATGCCTTCCCAGCAGGCGTCCTGACTTGCCTTGTCCCGCGGCGGCGGCGAGCAGACGAATTTTGCGCCGTCCAATCCTTCGAGATCGAGATCATCCGCCGTCAGCATCAGATATTGCGGGCAGGTCTCGCCGGCGATCTTCTGGCCGCGCTGGCGGGCGCGACGGATTTCTTCCATCGCCTCGCGGTTGGAGACATGAACGATGACGATCGGCACATCGACGATTTCGGCGAGCGACAGCGCCCGGTGGGTCGCCTCGCGCTCGGCAGCGACCGGCCGGGTGGTCGCGTGGTATTTCGGTGCGAACTTGCCCTCTTCCTCATGTCGGCCGATCAGATAGCGGATCGCATCCTCGTTCTCGCAATGGACCATGACCAGCGCGCCGGTGCGCCTCGCCGTGTCGAGCGTGGCGAGGATCTCGTCGTCGCGCAGGCGAAGCCCCTCATAGGTCATGAAGACCTTGAGCGAGGTATAACCATCTTCCACCAGCGCCGGAAGTTCCTGGCCGAGGACCTCGGCGGTCGGATCGGTGATGACGAGGTGGAAAGAGACGTCGACATGGCATTTGCCTTCGGCTTTGTCGTGATAGACCTTGAGCGCCTCGCGCAGCGACTGGCCCTTCTCCTGCATGCAGAAGGCGAGCACCGTGCTGTTGCCGCCGATCGCGGCGGAGCGCGTGCCACTTGCAAAATCATCCGCCATGACGATGCCGTCGCCCGAGGGCTGGTCGAGATGCACATGGCTGTCGATCCCGCCCGGGAGCACGAAGAGGCCGGTGGCGTCGATGACTTCGTCGCCCTCGGTCAGGCCGAGTGCCAGCGCTGCGATACGGCCGTCCTTGATCCCGACGTCGCTGACAAACGTATCGCTTGCCGTCACCACCGTCCCGTTGCGGATCACCGTATCGAAGCGCATGCCAGTCTCCCTGCTTTTCAGATCGTCGTCGCGTTCAACTCGCCTTGGCGAGCCCCGCCTCGCCAGACAGGATACGGTCTAGGGCAGTGGTAAAGCGATCCACTTCCTCGAGCGTGTTGTAATGCACCATCGAGACGCGGAGCATGCCGCCATGGTCGGTCAGGCCGAGATATTCGGCAAGCCGCCGCGAATGAAAATCGCCGAAACGCATGGCGATCTTTTCCGCATCCATCGCCTTGCAAAGGTCGGCCGCCTCGCGCCCGTCGAACCGGAAGGCGATGGTGGGGACACGCATGCTGTCGCGGTTGACCGCCCGTCCGACGATTGTGCAGTCATTGCGCGAGCGCAGATAGGTCAGAAGCCGCTCGGTCAGGGCATTTTCCTGGGCGGTGATCGCGCCATAGGCTGCCTCGATCTTGGCGCGGGTGCTGCCGGTTTCCCCAGCCTGTTCGCCCAGCGTCGTCAGGTAATCGACGATGCCGCAGGTCGAAAAAGCCAGTTCGTAGTTGGGGTTGCCCGGCTCGAGTTTGCCTGGGACTTTGTCCTTGCCGTAGAAGTAGTGGTAGAGCGTGTCGAGCTCCAGCAGCAGGTCATATTTGCCATACATCAGCGCGTAATGCGGTCCGTAGGTCTTGTAGAGGCTGAAGACGTAGTAATCGACGTCGAAGGCCTGCACGTCAACGGCGCGGTGCGGCGCATAGGCGACCGCATCAACGCAGATCTTGGCGCCCCGGGCATGGACGAAATCGGCGATCTCGCGGATCGGGTTGATCGAGCCCAGGATGTTCGAGCAATGGGTGACGCAGACGAGCTTCGTGCGTTCGCTCATCAGCGGCGCAAGGTCGGCCAGATCGAGCGTCAGGGTTTCCTTGTTGAGCGGCCAGATCTTCAGCACGATGCCGCGTTCCTGCAGCCGGTCCCAGGGGCCGATATTGGATTCATGGTCGGATACCGTGATGACGATCTCATCTCCGGCCGAGAGCTGGCTGTGCATGGCGCGGGCGAGGTTCTGCATCAGGGCCGTCGTCGAATTGCCGAAGACGATCTCTTCCGGACGGCTGGCATTGACCAGATGCATGGCGGCCGTGCGCGCCTCGTAGAGGGCGGCGGCAGCGGCCTGCGACACCTCGTAGGATCCGCCGATCTGGACGTTCTTCTCATAGAGGAAGGTGTTGATGCGCTCGACGGCGCCTTTCAGGATCTGCGAGCCGCCAGCATTGTCAAAGAAGGTCCAGCCCCGGTCGAGTCCGGGAAACTGGCTGCGGACATAGTCCAGGTCGAGCGTTGAAGCGGTGGCCATTCTTGGCGTCCTCCGATGTTTTCTTCTTGTTCAGTGTTCGAGGACGGCGCGCAGAAAGCCGCGCGTCCGTTCTTGCCTGGGGTCATCGAAAATCTCGGCAGGCGTGCCGGCCTCCATCAGCCGGCCACCATCCATGAAGATCACCCGGTCGGCGACCTGGCGGGCAAAGCCCATCTCGTGGGTGACGACGACCATGGTGACGCCGGTGCCTGCCAGCTTGCGCATGACATCCAGCACCTCGCCGACCATTTCCGGATCGAGCGAGGAGGTCGGCTCGTCGAAGAGCAGCACACGCGGCTCCATGGCGAGCGCGCGGGCAATGGCGACGCGCTGCTGCTGGCCGCCGGAGAGCTGGCCTGGGAATTTCTCCGCCTGTTCCCCAATGCCGACGCGGGCGAGCAGTTCGCGGGCCTTGCGTTCGGCTTCAGCGGGGGACGTTCCCCGAACCCGCATCGGGGCCAGCATGACGTTCTTGAGCACTGTCATGTGCGGGAAGAGATTGAAGGACTGGAAGACCATGCCGACCTCGGCCCTGACCTTGGCGAGCGCCGGACCGGGCTCGACGCGGATGCCGTCGACGGTGATGCGGCTCTCCGGATCAAAGGCTTCGAGATGATTGATGCAGCGGATCAGAGTCGATTTGCCGGAGCCTGAGGGGCCGATGACACAGACCACCTCGCCTTCGGCGATGTCGAGGTCGATGCCGTGCAGCACGGTGAAGGTGCCATAGGCCTTTTTCAGGCCGCGGATGGAGATGAGCGGGGCCTTGTCCATCAGCGTTTCCCCCGGCTGAAATGTTTTTCAAGACGGGCGACGACGGCAACCATCGGCCAGAGCAGCACGATGTAGATGAGGGCTGCTCCAATCAGCGGCGTCGGGTTGGCCGCGAGCGCCTGGGCCTGGGTCGCCTGCTTGAGCAGATCCGGCATCGCGACAACAGAAGCGAGCGCCGTATCCTTCATGACGTTGATACAGTTGTTGGTGAGCGGCGGAATGACGATGCGGATCGCCTGCGGCAAGATCACGTCGATCATCGTGTCCTTGTTGGACAGGCCAAGCGCTGCCGAAGCTTCGAACTGGCCATGCGGGATGGCCTCGATGCCGGCGCGGAAGATTTCG
>NNBU01000371.1_pt1 | contig 51870 bp, 56 predicted proteins | sample 1173781 | NCBI WGS metagenome assembly NNBU01 (sample SAMN07173937, study PRJNA388173) | plant metagenome | biome: Plant school; feature: Soil; material: Symbiotic tissue of Blasia pusilla L.; isolation source: symbiotic tissue sample KVJ2 | host: Blasia pusilla | place: Norway: Troms, Kvaloya...
CCCCAGGTCAGCTTGCTATCGAGCCATGTGTTAATCCGTTTAATGAAGTCCACGAGGCTTTCACCACCGTGAGGAGCCTGTGATGGGTCGCTCATCCAGTTTGATAGTGCCTCCGGATCGCTTTTCGCGATGTTGGTCAGAGCTGCGCCTCGCCAGTTACCGTAATCAAGGTCCGCCAGTTCAGAGATGATTTCGACGCTTTTGCTTATTGCCCGAGCTGTCTGCTGCGCGTTGCGATCAGGAGCAGCGTGGATCAGCTTCGGCTTGTTTTTCATCCCGGCGAAGAGGGCGGCAATCCGCTGTCGTTCGGCCAAATCAAGCTCGTCGTCAGAACCGAATTTGATTGACCGCGGATTCGGGGGAAGCGCACTGCAGATGAACGTCAGGTAAGTTGCTCGTCCCGAAACCATCGCTTCAGTGCCTTCAAATGTCGTGTTCGTAGTGGTGCCGATCACAGAGCCGTGCTAGTCTTCGAGCGCTATACGTAAAGCCTTGAGGTTCGGGAAGCCAGTGAAACTCTGGCGCGGTCGCGCCGCTGTAAACACCACAGGTGTGAGCCAGACCCCGAAACGTAAAGTCCAGATTTGAACGCGTCATTCTCAAAGGACTATCATGTCACACGCTTCACTTTCCGCCGGTACAACTGTTGCTCCGATCCCGGTCGGGCAGATTCTGCCTTGGGCCGTCTTCTTTGGTCTTCTGGCGATGATCGCCCTCTATTTCATCGGCTCCGAACAGGGCGCGATGCACATCTTCTCCGGCATGGAAGTGCACGAGTTCGTGCACGATGCTCGCCACCTGCTCGGGTTCCCCTGCCACTAGAGGATCAAATCCATGATGGGTAGACTTTTGGTGAGAGGCATGATTGCCGGTCTCATTGCGGGATTGCTTGCCTTCGGTTTTGCACGGGTTTTCGGCGAACCTCAGGTGGATCGGGCCATTGCCTTCGAAGAACAGATGGCCGTCGCGGCAAATGAGCCTGCAGAGCCGGAACTCGTGAGCCGCCAGACCCAGGCCGGAATTGGCCTGTTTACTGGTGTCATGACCTATAGCATCGCTGTCGGTGGTATCTTCTCGCTCGTTTTCGCCTTTACTTACGGGCGTAGCAGCACCCTCAGCCCACGCGCATTGTCGGCGGTGATCGGCCTCGCCGCATTCGTGGCGATCGTGATCGTTCCCGATATAAAGTATGCGCCGAACCCGCCAGCGGTTGGCAATCCCGACACTATTGGCGTCCGCACACAAATGTTCTTCGTCATGATGATCGCATCGATTGGTGGAATGGCCTTGGCCTTTGCACTGGCGAAAAACCTGCGTCAGCAGTTCGGCATCTGGAATGCCGGCATCATCGCCGGGGCATGCTACATCGGCTTCATCGCCATCGCGCAGGGGCTCATGCCGTCGATCAACGAAGTGCCTGAGAACTTCTCTGCCATGACGCTGTACAACTTCCGCGTCGCGACTATCGGCCTGCAGGCGACCGTCTGGTTGGCTCTGTCGCTGCTGTTCGGCTATTTTGCGGAAAAGCTTATGATCGAAAACGGGAACTACCGCCGCACGCCGGCGCTGGCCCGCTGAAGAAATGGAGAGGGGCTGTCTTTAGCAGCCCCTTTTTCGATGTTCAGAGTTCTTTTCATATCATTGATTTCGATGCTGTGCCTCGCCCCACAGGCGTCGGCACATACTCAAAGGCTGCCGAGCGGTGAGACGATTGGCCTGCCGTTTGAAAGTGCGAGCCACGGGGAACTCATCATACTGCGGCGGTACAGCGCGGCGATCAACGAGCTTGCGCACCGTTCCATTCGCGCTGACCTGAAGTTTCGCAGGTTGCTCAACTACGCGGCCATCGAGAACTCTTATTGCCTGTGGGGGCTTGCACCACGTGCGGCCGAAGACGAGCAAAGCCCATTCAACGAATGCACGCACGCCCATCTGTCTGCTTTGAAAGCGCTTCTCCTCCACATGCGAACCGTGCCGGATGTCAGAGTCGATGCGGAAACCCTGATCTCAAGGATTGACGCCGAAGCGGTGGCGAGTGGTGCAGCATTTATCGGTTGCGCATTCACCGGTGAACAATTCACTACGGCGGAATTCGTTACGCCACACTGGGAGCTGTTGCCCACGCATGTCCCTACATTGACGTTCGTGGGATTGGCTTTGGTCCCCGTGCTCGCTGGGGTGGGCATTCGGCTCTATGGATCGGTAAAGCGCTCTTGAATGGTGGTGAGGCATCTAAGGCGTTCGCCTCCGACTACTCGTCGTCTTCGATTGAGGTTGCTGGATCAAAGACAGCAGACTGGGGCTTCTGAGAACATGAGGAAACAGCCAATGGCTACCTCTGGCGCAAACCGGCCGTCGCATGCGCTCCGCCGGCAGGGAGGATTGCTCGTCCTCGCGGTCAGACAACATGTTCATGCGAGTGATAGGCCCAGTTTGCCGTCCCCAAGCCGCCAGTCAATCCGGCGCCCCCTCGCCCGCCGCCTTGAGCACCGAGGCCAGCAGGCCGGGAAACCGGGTCTCCAGGTCTTCGACGCGCAGACTGAGGCGTCGGCCGCGGCCGAGCGGGGTGTTTCGGATGACGCCGGCCTCGCGCAAAACCTTCATCAGATGGGATTTGGTCGATTTCGGGATCGAGGGATCGGAGAGATGGCATTGCGCCATGTCGAGCGGGCCTGAGGCAAGCTGGCGGACAATGGCGAGGCGCTCGGGGTCGCTGAGCGCAAAGAGCACATCGGTCAGCGCCAGGTCCTGGCGGTCTGGATGAGGCAGGTCTGGGCCAGGGGTCACATAGGTCATGGTTCGAAAATAGTTGAACCCTTTGGGAATTTCCAGTAGATCTTTGTTCGAAATTCTTCGAACAATTGGATCTGCCGTGACCAATAGCCCTCTTTCCTTGCCCACTGAGCGGCCTTTCGGCTTCCGTCTCACGCTTGGCGCCATGGCCGTCATGATGGCGGGGGCAAGTGCGCCCTCGCCGTTTTATCCGCTGCTGCAGCAGGAGATCGGCTTTTCCGCAGCGGTGCTGACCGGCATCTTTGCGGTCTATACGGTGGCCCTTCTGGCGACGCTGCTGTTCTTCGGTTCGCTCTCCGACCATCTCGGCCGGCGGCCAGTGATTTCGGGCGGGTTTGTGGTGATGGCGGTGAGCCTGCTGTTGTTCTGGCATGCGGGCACAGTTGCCGCGCTGATGCTGGCGCGGGTGCTGCAGGGGTTGGCGGCGGGACTGCTTTTGTCGTCGCTCTCGGCCGCCGTCGTCGATTTCGAGCCGAAGAGCCGGCCGGGCAGCGCCTCGATCTGGAATTCCGTCGTGCCGCTCGCCGGACTCGCCGTCGGGGCGCTCGCCGCCGGCCTGTTGATGGACCTGACGAACGGGGCGAAGGCAGAGGTGTTCGGGGCGTTGGTCGTCGGTTACGTGCTCGCCGCCCTCGCCATCTGGCTGGTGCCGGAAACGGCGGCGCGACATGAGGGCTTGCTGGCCTCGCTGAAACCCCGGATCGGTGTGCCGGCTGCGGCAGCACCTGCCTTCTGGCGCAGCGCGCCGGCAGTGATTGCCGGCTGGGCGACGGGCGGGCTCTATCTCTCGCTCGGTGCGCCGCTGGTGCGGCATGTCTTCGGCGCCGAGGACCATGCCAGCCAGTCCTTCGTCATCTTCCTGCTCTGCGGTTTCGGGGCAATCGCCTGTTATGTCGCGCGCGCATATTCGTCGCGGCGGGTGACGCTCTACGGCACCTCGGCGCTTGCGATCGGCACGGCGCTGTCACTGATCGCCATCGCCTGGCCGTCGCTCACCGCCTATCTGATCGCGCTCTCGATTGCCGGCACCGGTTTCGGCACCTGTTTTTACGGCGTGCTGCGCTCGATCGTGCCGGTGGTGCGGCCGGACGAACGGGGCGAGCTGTTTGCAGCGCTGTTCACCCTCTCCTACCTCGCCTTCGGCCTGCCGACGCTGCTTGCAGGCGTCTCGGTCGGGATCTTCGGATTGACCGCGACCGTGCTCGGCTATGGCACGCTGATCGTGGTCTTTTCGGCGGTGGCGGGCTTGCTGCGGCGCTTGCGGACGCGGGACTGAGGCCGGGGCGGCGGCGGCAACTCCCACCCTTTAGGGGGAGATGTCAGGATCGGAAAAGGGGAGAAACGGCCAGCCTTCAGGCCACCCGCTTTGCACTCCCAGTGGTGCGCGATCCCATGTGGGCCTCCGCGCCATAGAGCTTGAACTGGTCGACGAGAGCGCGGAGTTTTGACGCCTCGGTCGAGAGCGAGGCCGAGGCGGCGGTGGTTTCCTCGACCATGGCGGCATTTTTCTGGGTCGTCTGATCCATGGAATTGACCGCGACATTGACCTCCGACAAACCCGTCGACTGTTCGCGCGCCGAGGTGGCGATCGCTTCCATGTGTTCGTTGATCCGGGCGATCTGCTCGCCGATCGCCTTCAGGGCGGTGCCGGTTTCGCGCACCAGCCGCACCCCGCCCTCGACTTCCGTCGACGACGTGTGGATCAGGCCCTTGATTTCCTTGGCAGCATTGGCCGAGCGCTGGGCCAGTTCGCGCACTTCCTGGGCGACGACGGCAAAGCCCTTGCCAGCCTCACCGGCGCGGGCCGCCTCTACGCCGGCGTTCAAGGCCAGAAGATTGGTCTGGAAGGCGATTTCGTCGATCACGCCGATGATGTTGGAAATCTGGCCGGACGAGGCCTCGATGCGCTGCATGGCTTCCTCGGCCTGGGCGACCACGGCTGCCGATTGCGCGGCACTGCGGTTGGTCTCCGTCGCGACCGCCCTCGCCTCGTTGGTCCGCTTGGTGGAATTGCCGACATTGGCGGTGATCTGGTCGAGAGCCGCCGCCGTCTGCTCAAGGGCGGCCGCCTGCTGTTCGGTGCGGCGGGCGAGATCGCCGGCGCCGTTGGAGATCTCGCGGGAGCCATCGTCAATCGCCCCGACGCCGGTGGAAATGGCGCTCAAGGTGTCGCCGAGCTGCTGGATCGAGAGATTGAAATCCTGGCGCAAGGCTTCAAAATCCGGGGCAAAGGGTTGGTCCAGCCGGAAGGCGAGATCACCCGAGGCAAGCCGCCGCAGACCCGCCGCCAGACCGGCGGTCGCCGTGCGCAGCCGTTCGGCCGCATCGGCTTCCGCGCGCTCCTGCATGACCACACGATCGCGCTCCATCTGCAGACGCTCGGCCTCGGCTGCATCCTCCATGGCTTTTTTCGCGATCGCCGCCTGGCGGAAGATTTCGACCGATGACGCCATGGTGCCGATTTCATCGCTGCGGCCCTTGCCGGTGCAGTCGATGGCAGTATCGCCGTCTGCGAGCCGCTTCATGTCAGCGGCCAGCGCCAGAAGCGGCTTTGCGACGGTTTTACCGCAGAGAAGATACAGCCCAATGCTGAAGAGTGCGGCGGCGGCCAGCAGGGTGCCCAAGAGCGTGTTCACGGTGTGCTGGACGCCGACGCTGTGTGCCACCTCGGCCTTCGACACCAGGCTGATCTGGTCACCGGCCTGTTCCATCGCGGTCTCGAGTTCGGAAAACTGCGCCAGAAAGACAGGCAGCGCTGCAAGGGCCGCCGCCTGGTCCTGGGCGGCGAGGTCGACAATGCTGGCGGCCCCGTCGATATAACGGGTCAGAGGCGCATCGAGATCGGCCAGCACCTTCTGCGTCGTCGCATCCTCGACCAGCGCCTTATTTGCGCTCACCGCTTCGATAAACGAGGCCTTGTGCTCGTCCATGTCGGCCTTGACCGCATCATGGGCCATGCCGGCTGCCGGATCAGCCGAGAGGATTGCGCCCAGCACATCGGCGCGCAGGGCATCATGCATCATGTCGGCCTGCATATGGTTGCGCAGGATATCCGCCGAACGGCCGACATTCGCGCCATTCTCCACAAGAACACCTGCAGACCACATGCCCACCCCGGCAATGCCGCCGGAGAAGAGGAAGATCGCAAGGCTCGCCACGACGACTTTACGCTGGATGGATGCCATCACCGGATCTCGTTTCACTAGAATTGAAGCAACTATATTCAACGTTCCTTAATCAAGCATCAATGCAGAAGGGAAAAGACAAGACAGCGCTACCAGCGCTTGCAGATGCAAGGCGGAGCTTGAAAGCAGCTGTCTGGCCTAGCTGAAGAGTGTGGGAGACGAGGCCTCAGGTCCGCAGCCCGCTCCCCTCCCGCGTTGGGGAGGCCTTAACCCGGCCGCGCCATCGCGTGCTGGACATGCGCGATTTGCGGCACTTGCTCCCCCTCTTGTGGGGGAGAGAAGGATGCAGCCTGTTCAGCGTGATCCGCCGCTCATGCATTTGCCGGCATCGGCTCTCGGCCCATGGCGTAGAGATAGAGCACGGTCTTGCGGCGGTCCGACAGCGTCCAGGTTTCGTCCGGCTCGCGGTCGGGCACGGCAAAGCTGTTGGAGATGAAGAGGCTCCCGGGTTTCATCTCGGCGGACAGTTTTTGCCAGAGGGCGGCCATGGGTTCCGGCGAGAGGAAGGCGTAGACCACGTCTTCCTGTGCGACATCGGCGCGCCAGAGGTCGCCGCGACGGATGGCGCCGGCGCGCGAAAGCCGCGACAGGAGGCGGGCCGCGAAGAAAACGGCGGGGGCGTTTTCGATGCCGCGAGCCTGGCGCCCCTCACCATCCAGCGCGCGGACCACGCCGCCAAGCCCGCAGCCGAGATCGAGGAAACGGGTCGCCTTGCGCTCCGTCATCAGGTCTTTCAGCACGGCAGCGGTTGCGGAATTGGTGAGATAAAGCGGCACGCGGCCGCGTGCCGTGTTGGAAAAGACCAGCGCCAGCACGAGGAAAGCCAGGCCGAATGGCCAGGCGGGCAGATTGCCGGCGAGAAGCGCGCCTGCGAGCGCCAGCGGAAAGACAAAGGCGATCACCAGCCACCAGGCGGCAAGGCCGATGAGCCGGCAGATCAGGGCTGCCAGCAGCCCCTGCAGCAGGACGGCGCCGATGATCAGCATGGTGCGCTCGACGCTTGCCGAGAGCAGCGCCGTCGCCACGGCCACCAGCGGCATGGCGACGACCTGGGCCAAGAGCGCGCCGATGATCGGGGTTTTGGTGAACACGGTCATGGGGCTACTCCGGCGGATTCTGTCGCGCCGGACAGTGGCAGGGGGGGCAGCGATTCTCAAGGGTTGCTATCCCCCTTCCCATTGAGGGGAAGGGTCAGACGCAACTCCGGTGTGGGGTGATCCTTGGGCTGTCTCAGCGGATGTTGCCCCACCCGCATGCGTCGCGCGACCTCCCCGCTCAAGGGGAGGTCAGTGGATGCCTTGCGCGGGCGAGCTGCGGCTGGCATCGTCGCTGGCTGAACGGCAAGAAAGGGCACAGCCGTATGGATTTCATGAAGGTTCTGAAATCGCTGGAAGAACTGCTCTACGAGCTGGTCTCCTGGCTGGTCTTTTATCCGCTGACGCTCTGGCGTGCCTGTGTGTCGCCGCTGTCGATGATGCGCTATGCCGATCTCGAACTCGCCGACCGGCCGGAAGACCAATACGACGACGGGATCAGCCCGCCGCTATTCCTGTTGATCACGCTTTTGATCGCGCAAGGGCTTTCGACGCTGATCCCCCGCGGGGCGGCCGAAAAGGCGGCCGAGACGGCGCTCTCGGCCTCTGACACCAATCTCTTGATCGCGCGCGGCGTGATCTTCGGTATCTTTCCGCTCGCCATGGCCGTAACGCTGCTGGTTTCGAAGCGCGCCCGGGTGACGCGCAATGCGCTGCGGCCGCCCTTCTTCAGCCAGTGTTATGTGGCGGCCCCCTTCGTGTTCCTGCTCGGGCTCTCCATCGACCTGATACTGATCCCCGGCGGGGCATGGGCAGGGCCAGGAGTGCTGGTGCTGGTCATGGCCGTGCTGTGGTACGGCCAGGCGCAAGTGCGCTGGTTTCGTCTCGACCTTGCAATCGGGACAATGCGGGCGGCCGCACTGTTCCTGCTGGCCTTTGTCTTGGCGCTCGTTGCCGCACTGTTCGTGGCGTTTGCGGTCGGCTGGGGGTTTCAGCACTGGAAGGGTTGAAGGCGCGCATCGCTCGCGCTCAATGCCCCCGGCGGGGCGCAGGCGACAAGGCGCTGCCAACCTGGTGTTCGATGACGTTCTGTTCGGCGGAATCAAAATCGGTGAAACCGTGGATTGCTGCATGCGACCACAGGATGCGGCCGCTGAGCAAGGGCGCATCGATGGTCGAGATCACATGGCCATTCATGGCGACGTCGAAAGACACGAAGCGTTGTCCGCGGATGGCGGTCTCGGCGAGGTTGGCGATGTCAATGCGTCTGTGCTGTGCCATGCTCCCTCCCCGGATGCGCTGGCTGGGTTGAACCGGCCGCGCGAGCAGCCGGGTCTCGAATCCCCCGTAGACATCCAGGGGTTTCATTCGTCTTTGCGCATATCGACATGGAAGGAAAGTCGGGAAACCGACTTTTCCCGGCACGCGGCTTACGCGGCTGTGGATAGAGAAAACCTGCGGCAAAGAGGGTCGATCTAAGGTTGCAGCGAGTGTTCCGCTTTTGGCAGCCGATGCGTGCAACGCCCTGCCCCGCGCGGCGGGCCCTGCCTCTGCGACAGCGCATCAGTGACGCCCTCACCTGCCCCCTCTGGCCTCCTGAGTTGGTCGAAGGGCGGCCTCTCCCCCACAAAGGGGGAGAGGGAGAGGGAGACATGGACGCTCTCCGGTGCCTGTCTCAAACCTTCACATATTTCCGCCAGTCATGCTCTTCCTTGAAGCCGAGCACATCGCGGATCTTCGCGTTCGACAAGGGTGCGGCAAAGCCGTCGAGATCACCCGTGATCGGCGTGTTCGGGGCGTATTTCGCCAGGAATTCGCGGGTTGGGACGGTTGCGGTGATCGTGTCGTTCACCGCATTGAAGACCTGGAAGCCGAGGCCATCCTTTGCCACGCAGAGATCGACGATCTGGCCGAGATCGCGGGCGTCGATATAGGACCAGGCATTGCGCTTGCGGCACGGCGGATCGGCGAGATAGCCGGGGAAAGCGGCATAATCGTCCGGCGCAATGACGTTGCCGATCCGGAGCGCATAGACGTCGATGCCGTAACGCATGGCAAAGGCGCGGGCCGTCTTTTCGTTGACAACCTTGGAGAGGCCGTATGAGTCCATTGGATCGGTGTCGTAGTCTTCGGTGAGCGGGAACTGATGGTAGTCCTTGTCGCCTTCGGCGAAGCAAACGCCGTAGGTCGTTTCCGACGACGCGATGATCACCTTCCTGATGCCGAGCTTGGCGGCGGCCTCGATAACATTGTAGGTCGAGACGGTGTTTTCCGCGAAGGTCCTGTTGTCCGGATGCATCAGGATGCGCGGGACGGCGGCGAAATGCACGACCGCATCGACCGGCTTCGGGCCGCCAGCCTCTTCATAGCCCTCATAGCCAAAATGGCAGGAGAGCGCGTTGAACACCTCGCCGGGATCGGTGACGTCGGTCAGGAGCGTGTGGACGCCTGCGACGTCGAGCACCGCTCGGTCGACGTTCAACACGCTGTGGCCCTTGCCCAGGAGATAAGGCACGACATGGCGCCCCGCCTTGCCGCTGCCGCCGGTGAATACGATCCGCTTGCCCATGGGTTTCCTCCTCGAAGATGGGTTGTCTGACGACCAGATAGCGCGGACGGGGTCAAAGGGTAAGGGGGAGATGCAGGCCGGCATCGTGCAAAAGGAACTGAAGCCGCTCCCCCCGTGTTTCCCCCGTCCAACCGGCAACCGAGGAGACGCGCGTGAAGCTCGAGGATTTTGCAAACAGAGAGCCCAGGTTCATCCTGGAAGACTTCTTTTCCGGCACGCTGCGCGGGTTTGGCGTGACGATCGGTCGGCTGGGCGGCTTCCAGAACCGGTTTACCATCGACGCACGCGGCCGCTTCGACGCCTCCTCCAACGTGCTGTCGCTGCGGGAAGACTATTTTTTCGATGACGGCCATTCCGATACGCTGTCCTGGACGATCCTGAAACGCGGCGACACCAGCTACGAGGGGCGGGAAACACTGATCGACGGGGTGGCCGAAGGCGAGCAGGCGGGATCGGCCTTTCGCTGGCGCTATGCCCGCGACGTGCCGCAGGCCGACGGATCGAAGACGCGGTTCGGCTTCGAGGACTGGTTCATCCTGCATGACGAGAAACATCTGAGCGTTCATGCATCGCTGACGAAACTCGGGATGGAGGTGGCGACGCTGGAGGCGTTTTACGAGCGGGTGGGGTGACCGGAGGGTCAGCTGCGCTTGACCGCGCCGGCTCGGTTTCCCATCTGAGCCTTGCACCTGAAGGAGGAAACTCATGGGACTGTTCGACGCATTGCTGGGCCATGGATCGAGCGTCGATCCGGGCGATCTCGCCAAGCGCCTCGACGGCGTGCTGATCGACGGCGAGACCGTCGGGCTTGCCTTCAAGGTGATCCGCGATGTCTTCGTCTTTACCGACAAACGGCTGATCCTGATCGACGTGCAGGGCCTGACCGGCTCCAAGGTGGATTACACCTCGATGCCCTACCGGGCGATCACCCGCTTTTCCGTCGAGACCGCCGGCACCTTCGACCTCGACAGCGAGTTGAAGATCTGGGTGTCGGGTACATCCGAGCCGGTGACGAAGACCTTGAAGAAGGGCACGGATGTGCGGGGGATTCAGCGGGCTCTGGCGACGGGGGTGTTGCGGTAGGAGCGCCCCTTCCCCCTTCCCCCTTCGCCAGAGACGGCGGGATCACTTCAACGGCAAGAACAGTTCGGCCTCGGCTTCGTGTTCCGGCACCTCCGGAAACAGGCGGAGCCTTTGGCAATACAGCGGAAAATCGCGCGCCTCTTCCCCGCTTGCCGGCAACCATTCGCGATAGAGGTAGAGTGCTGCCGGTTCCAGATTGTCGGTGTTGCCGATAACGCGCAGGACGGCGCAACGTCCGCCGGGGATCACGCCGCTCTTCACATCTTCATCCTTCGCATCGATGGGCTTTTCCGTGCCGACGCACAAATCCAGGCTGTAGTCGGCGGGGGATGCGGGCCTGCGCTCTGATCGCCAGACGTTGAAGGTCGGATGGGTCGAAGGTGGCAAATTGGCGGCTTTGCGCCAGGCGATAAATCGCTGAAGTGTGGCACCAAGCGTCGACGGATCGCCGCGATGTTCCATGATTGCAACCGGGGTGGGCGGCACATCGCGGATGGTCACGTCGGCAAAGGTAAATCCTGTGTGCATTCTCTTGCTCCTTGCAGTGTCGAGGGGGTCAAAGGCGGAGATCCAGGCGTCCCAGTCCGGCGCGCTGCGAAAGGACGATGGCGATTGCCCGAACCGCTGGCGAAAGGCGCGAGAAAAGGCATCCGGCGCCTGATAACCGGCATCCATGGCGACCGTGGTCACATCCGAAACGTTGCGATAGGCCAGTTGGTAGGAGGCTCGTTTCATGCGGGCCAACTGGACATACCTTTGGACGGACAGTCCGAAGAATGCGGTGAACTGGCGGTGGAAATGCCATTTCGACAGCGCGGCGACAGCGCTTGCGGCGTCCAGATCCAGATCCGCGTCCAGATGCTGGTCCAGGTAGGTCAGAACCCGTTGCATTCGTGACCGGTACTTATCTGCGGCTGTCGTCATCGTCCCTTCCCATACTGGCAGCCTGTTTGACACGGTGGCGCGTTTCCCGCTCGACCGATCTTGCTGTTCTTCGCCACGGCCGCAGGGCCGCTCGCGTCGCGATGCGCGACCCTTGGGCGGCGGCAGCGGGCTGTATGAAACTCCGTCAAGCGATGCCCCGAACTTCCATACCAGCGTTTCGCATCGGCATCCCTCCCGTCCCCAAACTTCCCTCACCCGCGAATCAGTGATACCCGTTCGACCTCAGCATCCGTGCGGCTCGCCCGCCCGTTCTTAAGGTCCTGCCGCCCTTGTTTCGTGTGCCCTTCCTCGTTGCGATCGCGCTTCTTGTCGCATTTGGCGGGGCGATCCTGTCGGCGCAGTCGATGTTGACCGCGTCGGTCGGGTTCGGGGCGATCGAGGTTGGCGGGTGGCGGGCGTTTCCCGCGGCGCAGACTGTCGATGCCGATCCGTATGCGAAAGCGCATCGGGCCAAGGCCGGGCGGTTGCTGTATGGCTCGGCGGAGGGTCTGCAGTTCACCGCCTTGCGCGATTCCAAGGGCTTGTCGCTGACGGGCACCTGTTCCTACCGGCTTTATGGCCGCACGCCCGTGTCGCGGCTCTGGACGCTCTATGCCGCCGACAGTTCCGGTGTGCCGCTGGTTGCGGGGACCGACCTGCCGGTGGCGAAGAATTCACAGCGGATCTTGCGCCAGCGGGACGGAACCTTCGAGATCGCCATTTCGCGCACGGCGAAAGCCGGCAACTGGCTGGCGCTGCCCGATACCGGCGCCTTCCAGCTGGTGCTGACGCTGCTCGATACGCCGGCTGCCGCCTCCACCGGCCTGTCGGGGCTGGACATGCCGATCGTCGAGCAGACGGGATGCGGCCAATGAGACAGTTTCTCTATGCGCTCGTCACCGGGATTTTCGGCGCGGTTCTCCTGCATATCATCATCATTCTCGGCGTGCCGCATTTCACCGGTCAGGACGCCTATACGCGGGTGACCCAGGAGGGGCCGCCCTTCGTGTTCCATGCGCTTGGCAACCGGCCCGATAAAACGGGGCTTGCCGGCCTCGATCCCTTCCTGAAGGTGGCGGTCTGCCATTTCGACATTACGCGCCAGCCGCTGTCGCTGGTGGCGGCCGGCGACGGCGTCGATTTCTGGTCGGTCGGCATTTTTGATCAGGACGGCAACGAGGTCTATTCGATGAATGACCGCACCTCGGTTGCCGGCGATCTGGACATGCTGGTGGCAACGCCGGTGCAGGTGGCGCAATTGCGCAAGACGCCGATTGCGGCGCTGGCCGAGACTATTCTGGTCGAGCATCGGGGGACTGCGGGTTACGTTGTGCTGCGGGCGCTTGCCGCGCAGGCGAGCGCCGAAGCCGAGGCGCAGGCCTTTCTCAAAGAGGCCGAATGCCTGCCGTTTACCGGACGCTGAGTGCCGGGCTTGTGCCTTGATCGCGGATCTCACCTAGAGCCACGGGCGACCTGAATCCCATATCAGACGATCGGGGTGTCGACGAGCACGCTGCCGAGGCGGATGACCATGCGGCGATCGAAGAGATGCGGGCGATCGAACATCCAGTGCAACGCCTGTTGCGAGGTCCAGGGCCGCTTGTAGGGCCGCACCGACGTCAGGGCCTCGAAGACGTCACAGACGGTGCTGAGCCGGACCGGCAGATCGAGCGCGTCTCGCTTCAGGCCGAGCGGATATCCCGAGCCATCCAGGACCTCGTGATGCAGGCGGCAGATGTCGAGCACCAGGGGCGGCATGCCGGGATAGGTGTTCAACAACTGATAGCCGGCCTCGGGATGATTGCGGATGACATCGCGCTCCCTGTCTGTCAGTTCGCCCGGCTTGGTGAGGATCTCGTTGGGGATCAGCAGCTTGCCGATGTCATGCAGGATGCCGGCGACGCCGAGTACCGAAACGGTCTGCTCATCGATATCGAGCGCGCGGGCCATCAGCGTCATCATGCCGCTCACCGCGAGCGAATGCACATAGGTCGTCTCGTCCTTCGACTTGAGGCGCGTGACCTCCAGGGCAATCACCGCGCTGTCCGACCAGGTTTGGGCATTGCCGTCGGCAACGGCGGAGAGGTCCGCCATGTCGAGGGGCCCGCCCGCGACCATGTCGGTGAGACGCGATTTCAGCGCCACGCGCGCATGATCGAGGGTTTCGCGGACCTTGCGGACCTCCGCCGGTTCACCGCCCGCGACGGTCTGAGCCTTGGTCCGGGCTTTCGAGGCAGGGGGAGCCGTGCCTGGCGCTTCGGGCAGACGGCCGTTCGGATCAAGGCCAAGGGCGATGTTGATCAGCACTTCGCTCGCCGAACTTCTGAGGATGGCGGCAAGGTCGCGGTCACTGCTCAGCATGAAGCGGCGCTTGCCGAATTCCTTGCTGGGGCAGGCCACGCTTTCGATGAACATGCCCTTGCGAAGACGGTCCTTGGTCAGCTTGACGAGCATGTTTCGGCACGGCTCCACAATTTCACAGCCGGCTCCCGTCAGGAGAACCGAAGGGCGCGATCAATCGATATTTCGTTATATTTTACAAGATTTATTGAGGAGGCGTAAATATGTGTCGAGACCAGCCGCGTTTCTTCTCCGGGGGGCGGCAGGCGGCCAGAAGCGCCTGTCCGGCTAAGATTGCGACACAGCCGCACGACCTGACGGTCGACGTGGTGCCGGCGGTCCAAGTGAGACTGCGGCAAGACGGGTCCACTGTGACGGCTGACCACATCGCCCGACTGACTTGCCGGAGGGGGTGTGACAGCCTTCAATAGGGCCGGCGGTCGCTCCCTTGTGGGGCGGGCAATGCCGGGAGTGTGGGCAATTCCACCCGTGGCCAGATGGCCTGGGTGTCGAGCCGCTCATGGCGGATGCCGGTGAAGAACAGGATTTCGGCCTTGCTGCCGTTGGCCGGACGTTTGACGAGGGCCTGCGCGCGGCGCGCCGCATCCTGGCGGTCCTTGATCCTGATGATGTCTGCCATGCTCGTCTCCTTTTCAAGAAAAAAGATCGAGAGGGATGAAGAGCTTATCTCACCCTGCCCCTGGTGAGGGGCCGGCACATTCCCGAGCATGTCGTCTGGCTTTCGCCATGCAGCGGGGTCATCTGCGCCTTTCTCCGACGCCTGACCCGTTCGCGGATCCGCCCGCGAAACCGGGCCACGCATATGCCTAATATCGGATACATCCAACGAATCGTCGCACTTGACCATCCGTTCGGCCCCAAGAAGCCATAGGTTAGTTAACAGCTTGCTAACAAATTCGTTCTAAAGTGAAACGCATGTGTATTGCGTTGGAGTGCTGAGTGTGAGCGAACAGTTCAGGGAGCTTGAAAAGCCGGCCGGCGCGCGGAACAGGGATGTCGTTCTGATGGCCACGGTGACGAGTTTCCAGGCGCTCTCCTATCCCGGAAAATCCGAACTTCGACAATTCGCCGAGCTTTTCCAGCCGCTTTATGCGCATTCCTCGATCGAGGCGCGGCGCGATGCGGTGGCGGCGCTGTCGCAGAGCCCGAACCTGCCGCTCTCGATAGCCGCCTTCATCGCCAGCCAGCCGATCTCCATCGCCGCCCCCTTTCTCGCCTCCTCGCCGGCGCTGACCGACGACATGCTGATCATGATCGCCCGCACGCAAGGGGCCGACCATGCGCGCGCCATCGTCAAGCGCGAGCGGCTGTCGCCGACGGTGATCGACGCGCTGGTGGGCCTGCGCCATGCGCTGCCGCCGCGCCCGGAACGCGCGGCCGTCGCCGAACAGCCGACACCACCCGTTCCGTCGAGCTTCGACCGGATCATGGCGGATCTGTCGATGGCGGACCTGCCGGGCGCGAAGGCGGGCGCGGCTACGGCGGCGAACGTCCAGCCCCGGTTGCCGGCCGGGGCCGACAAGGCTGCGGCGAAGGTAGAGGTAGAGGTAGAGGTAGAGGTAGAGGTAGAGGTAGAGGCAGAGGCCGAGGACCGCAGCGCACGCGAAGAGGCGCTGCGCCAGACGATCAAACGGCTTGCCTATCAGCAGACGCCGGCGGCCGACGACCGGCTCGGGCGGCGGCAGATCGGGCCGGTGCAGTCGGCACTTCTGGTGCGTTTTGCCCGCGTGCTCGATGGCGGCGCCTTTGCCACCACGCTGTCGGACCTCTTGTCCTCCAGCCGGTGGCTGGCCGAACGCATCCTGCTCGACATCTCCGGCCGGCAGCTCGCGACAACGCTTGCCGGCGTCGCCATGGCCGACGAGGACAGCGTCTTCATCCTCGAGCACATCTACCCGCATCTCGCCCGCAGCGAGGCGGGCCGGAGCCGGGCGGAAATCCTGATCGCCTCGATCGATCCGGATCAGGCCGAAGCCCGCATCGACAGCTGGCTGCGCGCCGACCGCTACACCTTCGGCGAGACGGATGTGCCGGCGACGGAGCGGGAGGCGGAGACGCCCGCCAAGCCCGTGCGCACGACGGCCTCCCGCAGGCCGGTTGGCGACGAGCACGCCCGGCAGGTGCTGCGGGCCCGCAAGCGGTAGGCTCGGGTGAGGCAGTAGGATTTAGGCAGTAGGCAGTCGGCAGCAGGGGGCCGTTGGCGCTGATGGTCATGGCGGCCGGTATCCGTTCAGCCCAGACCTTCGGTCCGCCCCTGCCCCTCAAGGCCGGGGTGAAGCGCTTGCCTCAAGTGCCACGGGCTGCCAGTTGCAGATAGTCCCCGATCTGATCGACCTCGATTTCGACCAGCCAGAGATCGCTGTCGAATTTTGCCTCCCGTGCGATCAGCGCCTCGACGGCATCCGGCTCGACCCGGTCGAGCCTTGGTTCGAACAACCGGTCATCGCGATCCTCGACGGCGATGAAGGCCTGGGGCGCCGGACCATAGAGCGTCTCCAGCCCATCGCGAAAGCGCTGGCGCACGAAGATGGCGCCCGAAGCGTCCGAGCCTTTGATGACAACCGCCGCATAGCCGCCATCGGCAAAGACCCGGCGGGTGAGAGCGGAAACGAAGATGTCGGAGCGGATGCGCATTCGGCTGGTTCTAGGGGATGCAGGGCGCGAGGGGAAGGGCGTGGGACGGGGCTACTGATCAGTATTCCTGCTGGAGTGGGTCCTTCGAGGCTCTCGCCTTGCGAGAGCACCTCAGGATGAAGAGGAGGCGATATCGACGCCAGCCTGCATTCGCAAACATTTATCAGGATTGTGAGGCTGGCGCGTAACCGGCCCTTAGAGGACGCGGGCGGGGGGTGGTGAGCGTGGACGATTGCTGCGGGATCCTTCGAGGCCCCTACTCTGCAGGGGCACCTCAGGATGAGGCAGAATGCCCCTGCCCTCAGCTTCACCCCGTTCCGGCGCAACAGGTTTCGACGCGGAGAGAACCGAACTGCGGCCAGCAGGTAGCAGAAGCTGTCGCCGAGGATGAGGCAATCAGGCGGAGGTAATCAGAGCGCGCCGATCGATTTCAGCTTTTTCAGCACGGCAGCGCTCGGCTCGCCCGTCTCGGGCAGCTGATAATGGCGCTCGAAGCGGCGGATGGCGGCGCGGGTCTGTTCGCCGGGCACGCCGTCGATTGTGACGTCCTTGTAGGCCATGTTGGACAGGCCGCGCTGGATTTCCATGACGAGGCCGGGATCGAAGCTTGCCTGCTGCACCGGTGTGGGCTGATCGAAGGCCGGCTTGACGTCCTGCGGTGGCACGATGGCGGCGGCCGAGCCATTGCCGCCGGTGGAGACCTTTGCGGGCGCGGATGCGTCGCCTGGTCCCGTGACCGGGCGGCGCGGGGCGGTGACGACGCGGGTCTCGGCGCTGCGGATGGCAGCGGCAACGGGGTCTTCGGCCGGCGTGGCGATCTCAGGGGCCGGGCGCTGGGCGGGCACGGCGGCGGTGACGTTGCGATCGAGCGCCAGCGCTGCGATCAGCTCGGGACTGACCAGCCCGTCCGCTTCCATGCCGACGGTCTTCTGGAACACGGCGATGGCGGTTTCGGTGCGCGGACCGACGACGCCGTCCGGTTCACCCTGGTACAGGCCGCGGCGCAGGAGTTCGGCCTGGACCCGGCGGATCAGGGCAGCGGTTTCGCTGGCGGCGGCGGGGAGCTGGGCGGGCTGGAGGTTTGCGGCCTCCGTCGCGGCGTTCGGCCGGGCGGGCACGGTCGCGTTGGCAGACGGGACGGCATCAGCAGCATCGGAAGAACCTGCCTCCCCTTCCCGCTCGATCTTGAAGGTTGTGACATTGTCCGGATTGTGCTCGGTCAGCAGTTGGCTCTTCGGCATACCGGCGAGCGCGGTAAAATCGGAGGCATCGCGGGTGCGCAGAAAGGGCGACGGGTGCTGGCCGGGCTGATACCACAGCGCATTGGCGGCCACCGTGCCGAAGACCAGCGAAAACAGCGTGACGCCGGCGACGGAGCGCGGATAACGCCCGGCCAGCCGCGCGAGCGCTCCGCCGCAGCCAAGAAGCAGCGACAGCGCGTGGCGCGCCGGCTTTTTCTTCTCAGGCGATTTTCGCTTCCGCTTGGTCATGCCCTGCTGCTTTCCCCTTTTCCTCGTCTGTCGACGCCGGCTGCGACAGGCGCGGCGGGAATTCGACCATGTTGTCGTCATCGGCGCTCATGGCGCCGGAACCGTCGGCGGGCAGCGTCACGGTCACGACCGTGCCCTCGCCCTTGCGGCTCTCGATCATAAAGGAACCACCATGCAGCGCCGTCAAGCCCTTGACCAGGGATAGCCCCAGGCCAGAGCCTTCGTGGTTGCGATTGAGATCATCCTGGATCTGGGTGAAGGGGCGTCCGAGCAAGGCCATCTTCTCAGGTGCGATGCCGCAACCGGTGTCACTGATGGAGACGACGAAGTCTGGACCGCGGCGCATCGCATCAAGCGTCACGGCGCCGCCGGCATCGGTGAACTTGATCGCATTGCCGATCAGGTTGATGACGATCTGGCGCAGCGCCCGGCTGTCGGCGGTGATCTCGCCCAAGCCGCGCGGCAGGCGGCTCGACAGCTTGACGCCCTTGGCGGTCGCCTGCAGCGACAGCATGCGCTCGCATTCCGTCAGGGTTTCGGCGGCGTCAAACGTCTCCAGCATCAGTTCGTAACGGCCGGCCTCGATCTTCGACATATCGAGCATGGTGTTGACTACCGACAGAAGATGAGCGCCGGACTGGCGGATCAACTGGACATATTCGCGCTGACGGTCGTTTTCGAGCTTGCCGAAATATTCGCCGGCGAGAATGTCGGAGAAACCGAGGATGGCATTGAGCGGCGTGCGCAGCTCATGGCTGACGGCGGCGAGGAAGCGGCTCTTCAGCTCGTGGGCCGCATGGGCCTCGCTCTCCTTGCGGCTGACGGCGTCGCGCATCTGCATTTCGCCCTCGATGTCGAGCATCTGGGCGCGCACGGCGGCAAGCTGGCCTGTGCCATCGCGCACGGCGGTCATGTCGAGGCGGACATTGAGGAACTGGGCCTGATCGAGGCCGAGCACCGGACGATCGAGCCTCAGGTCGATGACGACGACATCGGCACCGAGACGCAGGTCATCGAGTGCGCTGACAAAAGCGATGCGGTCGGAGACATGCACCTGCTCGACGAAGGGACGGGCGAGCGGCTCGCGCAGGAAGGAGAGGAACATGTCGCGGTCGCGGCCGCCCGAGCCGCGCACGATGCCGGCGGTATCAAGCGTCAGGAAGAGGCCGGGGCAATAGTCCCAGGGGTCGATGGCGATTTCTGCGCTGGGCTCTGCGGCGCGGGCGGCAAAGGCCGCACCGGCGCGGGTACCAGCGACGAGGGCGACGGCGGTGATCAGATACAGGCTGACGGCGAGCGAAACGCCGATCGGCAGGCCGGCCGCCGCACCGAGCAGCGCGGAAAGACCTGCGGGGAAAAGAACGAGCGCGGACAGGAAGGCGGCTGTCAGGCGGCGCAGGAGCAGGATCTCGGCTGCGTCGACGGCACGCGTTCCCGCATGGCGCGACAGGCCACGCGTTACCGCAGCGTCCACCGCCATCGTCAAAGCATCCGACATTTTACGCAATACAACCACGCCAGAAATCCGCGATGGGTTCATCTCATTTCACTGCCGGACAATAGGCGTGACGCGCTTAAGGAATAGATAAGGCTGGGGCCCTGAAAGCCGCAGGGAGGGCCGTTCCGACCCGAAACGACACAGGCAAACGGCCCTTTCCATTCTATGGTTAATGGAGCGTAAGCGCTGAAATTGTTCAATTTTTCACGATAGCGTTAACATGTGCGGCAGTGAGGACCTATTAAAAACGGTGGATTGTCGGGCCTCTGCCACACTTATGCTTAACGGCGATCGCTAAACTTTTACGGGAACGGGAGAACAACCGTCGATCGATCGCATTTTAATCGAATTCGACTCGAAGGCCCCGGGTTTTCGAAAAGCGATTTTCGCGAATCGGCCCTAGGCTCCAGACCCATGAGTTCGGGACAAACCCGACACAGCCCGGCAACGACCGGCAACAGGGATATCGGTGACGATCATGTGGTTTCTGATCAAAGGAACTTTCTATTGTTCGGTGGCGCTCGTGGCGCTGTCCTACCTCGGCAGTCCGCCGCGGGAAGAAGGGCAAGGCGGCGCGACGCTTCAGATCGGCGACGCCTTTGCAGCCGCGACCGATGCCTATGACTATGTGAGCTCGATCTGCGTCGAGAAGCCGGATGTCTGCGAGAAGGGCAAGCAGACCTTCCAGGCGCTTGGCCAGCGGGCCCGCGAAGGTGCACTCGTCGCCTACCAGCTGCTCGACAAGCAGTTCACCGATGACGGCAGCGCCAAGGCCGTGGTTGCCGAGGAAAGCCTGCCGAAGACGAAGGGGCGCGTCGAAATCGAAAAGCCCATGGTGGAAGCCGATGCAGCGCCAGCAATAGCCGCGAGCGCGGTGAATGCCACGGAGGCGGAAGCGATCGTCACGGGAACCGTGGTGCCGAACGCCCGGCCGAAGAATCTGCCGAAACCCTATACGCCGCCCAAACCCTGAGCGAGACCCTCAAGCCGGACACCGCCGAACAGACGACCCGGCCTGAACTGAACGAATTGCGGGGCGCCCGCCGCCCCTCCCCCTTGCATCCCTCCCCCGCTTGTCGGGTCCGGGATGCCTGTCTGCCTGTCCCTGAACTGAAAACTATCGGCATCTGCCGGGCCGCGAGATTTTGTCTCGCGGCCTTTTTTTTTGTCGGGCTCTGTCGATTGCGCCCCACGCTTCCAGCCGGATGCGCCAACAGCGGACATTGCTTTGCTCCTCACACCCTGGAACCAAGCAAATATTTGACGCTTTGTCCTGATATGCGAACAGACCGAGAGGAAGATCGCTTGGCAGAATCGACGTCACGGTCAGGAAGCGCATGGGCATATTGCGCGGATACGCTGGCTTTAATGCTATTCTTCACCACAACCGACATCATCAATGAGCGGTTCATCGCGGGAATGACTTGGGAGCAAGTCTTTCATGCTCGCCTGATCGGAGGGGTGCTGATGGTTCCGGTCGGGCGCCCTTACGGCATTTGGCGCGACTGGATGATGAGCCATGCGAAGGAAACACGTTTTTCTCAGGTTCTGTGGGACGGCTTGGCGCTGATGAGTTTCCAGGTGCCGATCTATGCTGCGATCATCGCGTTCAGCGGGGCAACCGGGGAAGGGCTGATACGAGGAGTGCTGGGAGCAGCGGCAATGATGCTCGTGCTCGGCCGACCTTACGGAGCGTTCCTGAACTGGATAAGGCGCCTCTTCGGTCTGCCGCCTGGGGGCAAAAAGCCGATGTCACTCAGCGCGTGAACTGAAGGTTCGATTGCATCGGAAGGCTTCCTGCTTCCCGCGTCATTTCACGCGTGCTGTGACCAATCCAGAATATCCGCCGCCGCCAAAGTCTTTCCTCATCCCAGACGGTTCATTTCGCGGCCGGGCTGGCCTATATGGGGCGGACGGAACAAACGGGTGCGCGAATGACCACACTTGCAGCGATGATCGACGACTTCGGCTATCTCGACGACTGGGAGGACCGGATGCGCTATGTCATCGAGCTCGGCAAGGCGCTGCCAGACCTGCCGGACGCGGAGAAAACCGCTGAGAACAAGGTGCAGGGCTGTGCGAGCCAGGTGTGGCTTTCGGTTTCGGCCTCTGACGGTGCCGATCCGGTGATGACCTTTCGTGGCGACAGCGATGCGTTTATCGTGCGCGGGCTGGTTGCCATCGTGCTTGAGGCCTATTCCGGCAAAAAGGCCTCCGAGGTCGTCGCTTTCGATGCGCTCGACCTGTTCAAGCAGATCGGGCTTCTCGAGCATCTGACGGCGCAACGCGCCAACGGGTTGCGCTCGATGATCCAGCGCATTCGCGAAGAGGCGGCGCGAAAGCTGGTTTAACTCCCCCGCAGCCGCACCGCATCGAAAGAGGCGTTTTCGCCCTCACTCCAGTTCCGGCCTGAAGCCCTCGTCGCCCCAGTGGCGCGTGCGCGGTTTGGTTTCCGGTGGTGCGTAGTGGCGGGCAAGCGCCAGGAGGGCGGCGCGCAGCATCAGCTTGGCGGAGCGGGCCGGCCATTGGCGTTCGCGCTCGACCGTTTCCAGGCCCTTGCCGAAGCAGCAGATGTCGAGTGCCACGCCTGCCAGGTCCGGCCCCATGGCCTCGATGGCGCGGTTGACGCGGCTGCGCGCTGCGATCCGGCTGTTGGCGAGATCCGGACCGGAGGGGGCGGCACCCTTGACCTTGCTCGACAGGCGCGGCTGCCAGCTGGCGGTGATGCGCGGCTGCAGATTGCCATGGTCGAAGTCCGAGGCCAGCCGCTCTCCGGCTGCTACCACCTCCGGTGTCAGGAAGGGACGGCCGTCCTTTTCCTTCAGCCGCATTAGGGGAAAGAGCGGCGATTCCGCCAGGTTGCGACGGACCGGCTGGCGGCCTTCGGGCATGACGAGCGTTTCCACCGTAAGCGTGCGATGCTGGTCGGCGAAGGGATCGCCGGCATGGTCGCACAGCGCACGCCGGAGATAGGACGCGGTCTCTGCGGTGGCGGTGAACTGGCCGTCCCGGAGCGCCAAAAGGCCTTCGGCGACGAGCCGCTCGATCAAAGGGCGATCGCCATCGGTGCCGGCCGCGTCCGGCGCGGCGCTGGCGATGATCGGACCATCCAGGGCGCGGCGCAGGAGGGTGCGAATGCGCTTCTGCTGGCTGCGGTCGAGAACACTATCGAGCGGGGCCGCCAGCGAGTGGACGCCTGCCCCCGGCAAGGCGGGTCGGGCTTGGGGAAGCGGCTGACGTGGGGAACTTGTCTGGCTGTTCCGGGTCATGGGCGGCGGCCTGCCAGCAGATAGACGGCGCTTGCCATGCGCTCGACGATGGTGACGAAGCCGTCAAAGGCCGCGTCGTCGCGGCGGTCCTCGACCATGCGGCAGGCATGGCCGACGGTGGAGCGGTCGCGGCCGAAGGCCTCTGCCACTTCGCCCATGGGCATGGAATAGGCGACATGGCAGACATACATGGCCACCTGGCGGACATGGCCCGCGGTGCGGCGACTGCCGCCGCTGTCGCTGTCGCGGCCGATCGCCTGCAGCAGTTCATGGGTGAGCTGGCGGACGATCAGGCAGAGCAGCCGGCGCTCCGGCGTCAAAGGCCGGTCAGGGGCGTCGGCAAGAGCGCCGGCCGTATCCACGGCCAGATCATCGCCGGGATCGTTGATCAGGTCTTTGATCGGGTCTACTGCGACGTAGCCTGCCCGACCCAGCGCGCCTGCCTCCTTTCGGGCCGATTGCCGCTCGCCCTTCGTCTTGCGCGGACGAAAGATTGCAGCGTCTTCGGTGCCATCGGCGAATGGGCCCAAGTCCTGGCCGAAGACCGGACGAAGGGTGAAGGACGGCGGTGTTCGAGGCTCGATCTGCATGGCAATCTCCATATAGGATTTTCTTCCTAAATTGGTACCAGAGATTTTCGCGAATTGAACCCCAGAAATTGAGGGTTGATTTTGGCGACCCATTCATCGCGGGCCACAAGAGGAATATATTCCGCTCTCGGGATACAAAAAAGGCCGGACCCAGAAGGCCCGACCGATCCGTCTTGCCCGACCGCGGGGCGGCAGGCTTACTTGCCGCGCTTGCGACGCTGGCCGAGGCCCATTTCCTTGGCGAGGCGCGAGCGCGCTTCGGCATAGGCAGGGGCCACCATCGGATAATCGGCCGGCAGGCCCCACTTCTCGCGGTATTCTTCCGGAGTCATGTTGTAATGGGTCATCAGGTGGCGCTTCAGCGACTTGAACTTCTGGCCGTCTTCCAGGCAGATCAGGTAGTCGTCCTCGATCGACTTGCGGATCGGAACCGGGGGCTTGGGCTTTTCAACGACAACCGGCGCCGGGGTGGGCGAGGATGTGTTGCTGAGGGCCAGATGCACGTCGGCAATCAGGTTTGTGAGGTCTGTGACCGGCACGACGTGGTTGCTGACATAGGCCGAAACGATGTCGGCTGTCAGTTCAACCAACAACTGCGATCCAGGGCCCTGTTGTACTTCACTCATGTCATTCTCCTGTTCGACGATCACACACGCCCGCCGACGCATGTGACCAAAATATCAAAGCTGCACCTGCCGGACCCAACCAGAACAAGTACAGAACACACTCAGCCCCCACATATGGACGGATCCGCTTGATGGGTTTCCAACGGAAACCCGGTTTTCAACACCATCACCATTTCGTCGCCAATACTTGGCCGCCTACAATAGGTAAGCCGAAAGTGCGTTGATGGAGCTTGATAGACAGCAGATCAGCTCACTCGACATTGGATTAGCACTCTGTCGACAAATGTCCACCCGGTATTTCTACTAAATGTAATAGGTGCAAAGCAGTTCTATTATCGATGTGTTCGATTTTCTGGGACATCACCGCGCGCCGATTGCAAAAATCGAATTGACGTAACTTCTGATCACCAGTAAATGTCTATTTACTCATATCATCACGCACCGATACATCAGCCAGCCGATATCCCGCCTTGTGGGCGGCGCGGGCAAGCAGGTGGGCTGCGACCGGCGCGGTCAGGATGAAAAACACGATGCCGGCGCAGGCGCGGCCAAAGGTCGACAGATCGCCGGAGTGCAGGCCGACCGCCAGCAGCAGCAGACCCGAGCCGACCGTGCCCGCTTTGGACGCGGCATGCATGCGGGTGTAGACGTCGGGAAAGCGGACGAGGCCGATCGACGCAACCAGCGAGAAGAGCGCGCCTGTGATCATCAGGGCGGCAACGACGAGCGCGAGCGCGATCTGAACCGGTTCGGACATCATTTGCCTCCCTTGCCGGCCAAGGGTTTCAGCGACGTCTTGCCCCGTGATTTTCCGCCGGGCTTGACGTTTGCCGTCGCGGTTGCGGCCGCCGGGACGGAGATGCCCTGCCCCGGCGTCTCCCGCGTGGTGCCGCGGGCGAGGATAAAGCGGGCAAAGGCGACCGTGGCGAGGAAGCCGACGAGACCGAGCGCGATGGCGATATCGATATAGAGCGTATAACCGGATCGCAGCGCGATTACGGCGATGAAACCGATGACAATGCCGACCAGCATGTCGAGGGCAACGACCCGGTCCGGCAGGGTCGGGCCGACCACGGCACGCCAGACCGTCAGCAGCATGGCCACGACGAGCACGGCGAGCGCGAAGAGCCCGGCGGTCTGGACGATCAGTTCCGGCGTCATAGCGGGAAGGCCTCCATGATCTTCTTCTCGAAGCCGTCGGCGATGTCGCGGCGGGCGGCCTCGACATCCGTGCAATCGACAGCGTGGATATAAAGCGTTCGTCGGTCGTCAGAGACGTCGACCGACAGCGTTCCCGGCGTCAGCGTGATCAGATTGGCAAGCAGGCTGATCTGGAAATCGCCCGTCACTTTGAGCGGATAGGCAAAGATGCCGGGATGGAGGGCAAGCCGGGGCTGAAGGGCCATGGTGGCGACTCGCCAGGCAGATTTCGCCAATTCGATGAGGAAAAGCTGCAGTAGGGACAGGATGCGCAATGTCCGGCTTGTTCCGCCCGACCCTGGACGATGGCCACGCAGCAGCCACAGGGTCAGCAGCGACAGCACGAAGCCGAACAGCAGATTGTGAAGCGAGAAGCTGCCCGACACGATGGCCCACACGACAGCCATCAGAACAGCGATTGCGGTCGCGGTCACCGGACACCTCCTTCAGGGAAGACAGAACGGATATAGGCGGCCGGATAGGACAGGTCGGCCGCTGCCTGCTGGGTGGCGAGGATCAGGCGTTCGGGGAAGAGGCCGAAGCCGATGACGAAGGCCGAGAGAAGGACGATCGGGGCGAGACGCCAGCGATTCTCGATGCGCGCCAACGATAGCGAGGGTATGGCCACAGGCGGCGGGCCGCCGGGCATGGCAACTGCGATGCTTTCCGGCGCCGGGCGCCAGAAGGCAAAGAGAAAAACGCGGCCAAAGGCGATCGTGGTCAGGAAGCCGGAGACAAGCACGCTTGCCGCCAGCCACCAAGCGCCGATGTCGATGGCCGCCTTGACCAAGATCGCCTTGGGCCAGAAGCCGGAAAAGGGCGGCAGGCCGCTTGCGGCAAAGAACAGCGCCAGGCTGAGGGCGGCAAAGATGGGCGCGGAGGTCCAGAGCCCGGCCAGCCGGTCGAGGCGGAAACTGCCGCCAATCCGGCCCATCTCACCGGCGGCGAGGTATAGCGCCGTCATCAGCAGTATCGAATGCAGCGCGTAGAAGATCACAGCGCCCACCGCGACCGCGCCGCCGATGGCGACCCCTGCCAGCATATTGCCGATGCCGGCGACGACGACGAAGCCGAGGAAGCGGCGGATATCGTTTTGCGCCAGCGCCCCCATGGCGCCGAGGATCATGGTGAGTGCCGCCATGACGGCGATGGCAAAGCTCAAGGCCTCCCGCTCGACCGGCAGCAGCATGACCATGACACGCAGCAGCGCATAGACGCCGACCTTGGTGAGCAGGCCGGCGAACAGCGCCTGCACAACGACGCGGGGCGTGTGATAGGAGGCGGGCAACCAGAAATTCACCGGGAAGGCGGCGGCCTTCATCGAGAAGGCCAGCACGAAAAGGGCTGAGAGCGTCATCAGCGGCGCCGTGCCCGAGAGAGCCGGCGCCTTGACCGCGATGTCGGCCATGTTGAGCGTGCCGAAGATGGCATAGAGATAGGCGGTGGCGATGAGGAACAGGGTCGTCGCGATCAGGTTCAGCACCGCATATTTCAAGGCGCCATCGATCTGGGCGCGTTCGGAGCCGAGGATCAGGAGCCCGAAGGAGGAGATCAGCAGGACCTCGAACCAGACATAGAGGTTGAACAGGTCTCCGGTCAGGAAAGCGCCGGAGACGCCGGCCATCAGCACCATCAACAGCGGGTAGAAGCCGTAGCGGCGGCCGCTGGTCGAGATATCGACATGGGCATAGAGAGCGCCGGCAAAGGCGACGATGGCAGCAGTAAGCGCCAGAAGCGCGCCGGTGAGATCGACTGTGATCGCAATGCCGAAAGGCGGGCGCCAGCGGCCCATCATCATGGTGAGCGGGCCTTCACTCAGTACTCTTGCCAGAAGAAGGGCATCGACCAGCACCAGCAGCGCCAGACCGGCGAGCGCCAGCGGTGCGTGCCAGTCGGTGCGGTGCCGAATCATCATCAGCCCGGCGCTGACGGCAAGGCAGAGGCCGATCGGCAGGATCGCCAGCCATTGCGCAGCATCAATCGGGGCGGCGACGAGGGCGGCGGTGAGGTCGATGGCGGTGGTGGCGGTGACGGCCATCAGGCGGGACCTCCCAGGAATGCGGTAGGCGGGATCCGGTTGGCATTGGCACGAGGGGTCTCAACCTTTGCTCTGCCAGACAGCTCCCCCTCAAGGAGGGAGATCGGAATGCGGCGGGCCTTGGCCGCCTTCAAACTCTGCATACGCCCCATGTTCAATATCCCATCGGCGGAGCTGGATCGTCCACCGGTTCGGCGACGCGCATCTCGTCAGTGTTGTCGGTGCCGAGGTCCTGATAGGCACGGTATGTCAGCACCAGGAGGAAGCAGAAGAACGAGAAGGAGATGACGATGGCGGTGAGGATCAGCGCCTGCGGCAGCGGATTGGCGGTGCCGGCTGGCAGGATGGTTTCGCCCGCCGGGATGATCGGCGGGATGGCCGGGGTCAGACGGCCCGCGGTGAAGATCAGCAGGTTGACGGCATTGCCGAGAAGCACGACGCCGAGCAGGATGCGGATGATCAGCTTCGACATCATCAGATAGAAGCCGGCGGCGAAGAAGATGCCGACGACGAGGGCAAAGAGCGCTTCCATCAGCCGTCATCCCGTTCTTCGAGGGCGAGCGCGATCGAGGTGAAGGTGCCGACGACCACGAGATAGACACCGACATCGAAGGAGATGACGGTGGCGAGCGGCACCTCGACGCCGAACAGGGTCGGGTAGATCCAGACGCCGGTCATGAAGGGCAGCCCGAGCGGCGCCGAGACGAAGCCTGACAGCGTCGAGATCAGAAGGCCGCACCCGGCGATCGACATCGGGTGGAACCAGAGCGCGCGGCGCACGGCCTGGACGCCGAAGGCGATGCCATAGATGGCAAAGGCCGAGGCGCCGATCAGCCCGCCGATAAAGCCGCCGCCGGGCTCGTTATGGCCACGGAGCAGGACAAAGATCGAGAACAGCAGCATCAGGGCGGTCAGGAAGGGCGCGAAGGTGCGGAAGATCAGGGTGTTCATCGGCCTTTGCCCCCTTTCGGTTTCTTCACGAGCCTGGACGCCTTACCGGCCCGCCCCTTGACCGGAGTGGCGGCAGCAAGATCCGATGCGCCAGCCTGAGCGGAGATCGCGGAGGTCGACGGTGCGGCGCGCACCCGGATCAGGGCGAGGATGGCAAGGCCGGTGATCATGACCACCGAGATTTCGCCCAGCGTGTCGACGCCGCGGAAGTCGACGATGATGACGTTGACGACATTGGCGCCGTGGGCGATCGCCTTGGAATAGGTGGCGAAGAAATCGCTGAGCGTAGCGTCGAAGGGGGCGGACGTCGCCTTGACCAGCAACAACGCGAAGCCGAGGCCGCAGGCGACCGCGACCGTGCCATCGAGCAGGCGGGCGAGCGGCGGGCGGTGGTCGGACGGCGAGAGGCGCAGCCGCGTCATGACCAGCGCCAGGATGACGACGGACAGCGTCTCGACCATGAACTGGGTGAAGGAGAGGTCCGGCGCGCCATAAAGCAGGAAGAGAACGGCGATGGCAAAGCCCTGGATGCCGAGGCAGACGATCGCCGTCAGGCGGTCCTTTGCCATCAGGACGGCGGCGACGCCGATCACGGCAATCGCCAGGAAAGCCGCTCCGGCAAGGCCGAGATCGGTCGGCCAGGCGGGCATGGCGGGCAATTCGCCGAACACGACCGGCGTGACCAGCAGGACGAGCGCCACCAGGATGAAGGTGGTGGTGATATAGACTTCCAGCCGGCCATTGTGGATGACGCGGGTGATCCGGACCGAGAGGTGCACAAGGCCTGACACGGCATGGTCGAAGCCTCGGTCAGTGCTGAGGCCGAGGCCGGTGACCAGGTGATCGACGGCCTCGCGCAGCCGGTCCAGCTTCCAAAAGAGCAGCAGGCCGAGCGCGATGGTGAGCACCGAGAGCGCCAGCGGCAGGCCGAGATGCGGGATGAGGCTGATGGTGACGGCCTGCAGTTGACCATCCACGGCACTGGCCATGGGCGCGGTGATATAGCGGTGGGTGACGGTCGAGAGGACGGCTGCGATCAGCGACAGAAGCGCCAGCGTCAGTGGGCCGAGCCAGAGCAGGACAGGGCCTTCATGGGCGTGTTTCGGCGTCTTCGTCTCCGCCCCGACGAAGGGTTTCAGCCCGACGGCAAAGGCAATGACGAACATCAGCGCATTGCCGATGACCGCCACGCCGGTGAAGAGGATGGCGCGCGGGTTTGCACCGGCGAGCGCTGCGTAGATTTCTTCCTTGGCGAGGAAGCCGAAGAGCGGCGGCAGGCCGGCCATAGAGATGCCACCGAGAAGGGCCGCAATGAAGGTGATCGGCATCCGTTTGCGCAGGCCGCCGAGATTGCGGATGTCGCGGGTGCCGGTCTCATGGTCGATGATGCCCGCGACCATGAAAAGGCCGCCCTTGAACAGCGAATGGGCGACGAGATACAGCACCGCCGCCTCCACCGCGTAAGGCGTGTCGAAGCCGATGAGCAAGACCAGCAGGCCGAGCGAGGCGACGGTGGTATAGGCAAGCATCAGCTTCAGGTCTGCCTGGCGCACGGCGAGCACCGAACCGACCAGCAGGGTCAGACCGCCGAAGAAGGGCAACAGGATCTCCCAGGCAGGCGTTGCGCCCATCACAGGATTGAGCCGCATCAGCAGATAGACGCCAGCCTTCACCATGGTGGCGGAATGCAGATAGGCCGAGACCGGGGTCGGCGCTTCCATGGCGTTGGGCAGCCAGAAATGGAAGGGAAACTGCGCCGACTTGGTGAAGGCACCACCGAGCACCAAGAGCAGGGCTGCCAGATAAAACGGGCTTTCGCGCAAGATATCGCCGGTCGACAAGAGCAGCGAGAGCTGGCTGATGCCGGTGATGTTCCAGACGAAGATGAGGCCGGCGAGAAGCACGAGGCCGCCGCCGCCGGTGACGACGAGGGCCTGGAGTGCGGCGCGGCGGGCGGCTTCCCGACCGTGGTCGAAGCCGATCAGCAGGAAGGAGGTGATCGAGGTCAGCTCCCAGAAGACGAAGAGCATCAGGAAACTGTCGGAGACGACGACGCCGAGCATCGCGCCCATAAACAGCAGCATATAACTGAAGAAGCGGCCCTGCTGCGCGTGGCCCTTCATGTAACCGCCGGCATAGAGCACGATCAGCGTGCCGATGCCGGTGACCAACAGCGCGAAGGTGAGCGAGAGGCCGTCGAGGAACCAGGAGAAGGACAGGTTGATGCTCGGCACCCAGGCGAAGCCGCCGGTAACGCGCCCACCCGCTGCAATCTCCGGCAGGAAGCCTAGGAAATGCACGAAGGCGAGAGCCGGAAACAGGGCCAGAACCCAGGCGGCTGCAGCGCCCAGACGGGCGGTCAGCACGGGCGCCACAAGCGCGGCGACAAAAGGCAGCAGGAGGGCGACCCAGGTCAGGCCGCTCGGCAAGTCAGGCATTCCACCTCCTCGTGGGCGTTCGACCACGCACTGGTCGCGACGGTGCAAGGAGGCTTCGTGTTAGGGCATGGCCGACCGCATTCCAAGCAAAAATGGCGAAAAAACCGTTCACGGACGCGTCAGACCACGGAATTTTGCGGATTTCCCATGTATTTCGAACTTTGCCTGAAAGGTCGGCGCCAGGCGCGCGACCAAGACTGCAGCGGCGCGATTGCAGGCGACCGCCCGCCGCCCTATCTATAGTGCCAAACGGCCTCGGCCTTGCTTGGGCCCACCCCATTCTTGAGGAGAAGATCATGAGCTCCACCCCAACCGGAACCAGCACCCTGCCCAAGGTCGCAAAGACAGACGCCGAATGGCGCGAGCAGCTGACGCCGGAACAATACCGCATCCTGCGCGAACACGGCACTGAGCGGCCTTTCACCGGCCCCTATTGGGACAATTTCCAGAAGGGCCTCTATCGCTGTGCGGCCTGCGACGAAGCGCTGTTTGTCTCGGACACCAAGTTCGACGCCGGCTGCGGCTGGCCGAGCTATTTCGAGCCGGTGAAGCCTGGAGCGGTGACCGAACATCGCGACACCGCCTTCGGCATGGTGCGCACGGAAATCCGCTGCGCCAATTGCGGCGGGCATCTGGGCCACGTGTTTCCGGATGGCCCGAAGCCGACGGGTCTGCGCTACTGCATCAACGGCCATTCGATGGTGTTTGAAGCGATGGAGTGAAGGCATCACCCTCCCCTTGAGGTAGGGTGGATCAGAGGTCCGGGGTGACGGGTGGCGGCGCATTCGACGCCTTTTCACCCCCACCCGCCGCTTTGCTCCGACCTCCCCCGTCAAGGGAGGTGGACCAGCCCTCACTGCCCGTCGAATGCGGTCAGCGCCTTCGGCGAGACGCGGTTCCAGATGCCCGCGAGTAGCAACACGGAGAGGATGGCGCCGAGGATGAAGGGCATGCCGAGGGCCTGGTCGCGCGGCATCCACTGCTCGGCGAGCGTCACGCTCAAACCCGCCATCAGCACGCCGAGCGGCATGGTGCCCAGCCCGAAGAAGCGGTAGACGCTGTTGACCCGGCCGAGCAGATGCGGCGGGATCATGCGCTGGCGCAGCGACACCGTGATGATGTTCCACACCATGCCGGTGAGACTGGACAGAACCAGGACGACCCAGACGAGGGCCGGCACGGGCGCAAGCAGCACCACCAGCGCCCAGAGGACGCAGCCGGCAATGGTGGCCCTGAGGCAGGCGGAGGCACCGAAGCGGCGGATGATCGTTTCCCCCAGCAGACCGCCCGACAGGCCACCGGCGGCCAGACCTGTCAGCAGCAGGCCGTACTGCGCCGAATTCAGGCCCATCACCTCTTGGGCATAAAGCACTTGCCCCGTCAGCAGCATAACGTCGATGGCATTGAGAACGCCCAAGCCCAGTGCCAAATCGCGCAGCAGCGGGCGGGCGAAGAGATAGGCGGTGCCCTCTCGGATTTCGGCGACCCAGTGACGCGGCTCTGGCCGGTGCGTGCGAAACTCTCCGGGGATCGACAGGACGAGCAGGCCGGCAAAGGCGAAGGCCAGGCCATAGAGTCCGAAGGCGAGCGGCAGAGCGAGCGCGATGACGAGGCCGGCAAGTGGCGGGCCGACCATCATGTTCATCACCGTCTCCAGGCTGCCCATTCGACCATTGGCGGTTTCCAGCCGCGCATGCGGCACGATCGACGGCAACAGCGTGACGGCGGAATTGTCGCGCAGGACCTCAGCAAAACCGACGATCAGGGCCGAGAGGAGCAGCAGGCCATACAGCAGATCACTTGGAAAATTCTGGACCGGGATTTCCGGGAGCATGCCGGGGGCCAGCATGGCGAGCGACAGCATCATCAGGGTGCCAAATCGGAGAAAATCCATAGATATCACCAGGCGGCGGCGATCGAAGCGGTCGGTGATGACGCCCGAGGGCAGCGCGAAGAGGAACCAGGGCAGTTTCTGGGCCATGCTCACCAAAGCGATCGCCAGGGGATCGCGGGTGATCAGCGAGGCCAGCCAGGGCCAGGCGACGACACCGATGCCATCGGCGAGGTTGGCAAGGCCGCTCGACAGAAGCAGGCGATGGAAACGGGGGCCGAGGGTTGAAGAGACGGGAATTGAGTCGGTCACGCTTGGGTCCTTGATGCCGACACGACAAAGCACTCGCCCGGTGCCATGGCAAGCCCTCGGATTTCAGGGGAAGAACGGCACGGCCGATCGTCGACCAGATGCCCTTCAGGTTCGACGCCGGTGCGCCCATCGCCGCGGCTGCAGGCGTCCCACCTCCCGATCTGCCGTGTTGGCGGCGCTGACACCTCGATACGGCGCGTGGCCCGATGGCGAGGGTGCCAGCGCCAGTCGGAGGCACTCCGGGCGCGTCAGAGATGGTGGGCAGAGACCGCGATGTCAGAGCGGCCTTACGCCGGGCATCCATTTGGGATGCGCCAGATTTGATCCAGACACGAGCTATGGCTGCGAGCGCGCTCGCGTAGGACGCTCTCAGCAGAATGGAAAGAAAAATGAACGTTTCCGTCCTGTATCGACATCAATCTGGTGTGCTGCGGCGAGCGCCAGAAAGTCCCACATCGACTGAAGCATCCGGTCACCCGCCGGTCCCTCAGGCTGAACCTGAATGCCTTCAAGGAAGCCGTTGAACACAGCTCTGTTTTTCTCGTAGTTGGCTTCTCCGACCGCCAGGGCCCGCACGGCGAGCTCATGCTCCGAGATCAAACGTGCGACCGGAGCTTCGAAGCTGTAGCGGAAGACGGCGGCAGCGTAATCTGCAGCCTCCGCGTACCAGGGATCCTCGTTTTCGTAATAAAGGGGTGCCCTCACTGCGCGCCAGGAATGGACGAAGCCGACATCGGCGAAAACCTGCCGGAACGCGCTGCGGTTTCCCATGCGTGGGATGAGCTTGTCGAAATCGAATTCGGCCATGATTGAAGTCCTCACGTTGAAACCGAGCACTTGCGGACGACGACATTTCCCCACAGGCGGCGGTGTGACGAACCACCGATCCTGCAGTCAGGACACGAGCTTCAAATTGCAGAACAGCGCGATGCAGAGTGCGAGAATGCCGAAGGCGAAGCCGGCCACCTGCAGCATGGCGAAGGTCAGGATCTTGCCGAGACCGGCACTTTTGAGTTGCTCGGTGGCGGATGAGCCGGTCCAGGCAATCTTGTGGAGCGCCGGGACCGCGGCGACCAGCGTGCTCTTGGTGAGAATTCCGGCGAGGATGGAGGCAAAGAGCAATGCAATTGCCGCCGTCATGTAACAGACACCCTCCAATACGACGGGCTTGTTGCCGTCCGTCGCGTTGTGGATGATCACCTGCACCACCACCGCAAAGGTTCCGGCGCTGGCTCCCAGGGCCAGGGTCGTCAGATGCTGCTGATAGCTTTCGATGTTGCCGATCAGATCGGATGCAACCTCTGCCATTGGCGCTTACCCCCGCCTGCTGGCTTCACGACAGGATCAACAGTTCCGCTTCGGACGCGGATCCGGACCGATCAAAGCCACCCTTCCAATCGCACGAGCGATCGTTGCATAAATCCGATCGAATTTCAACCTTGAGCATAAGGTCCGGGCAGTCACCCGCCTGGGATTTCCGCACGCCGCCGCGCCCAAGCCACACGGCGGCGCACCATCACTTCCCCCACCGAGCGGACGCAGACTGGCCCTCGATCCGACCAGACTGTTCTCGCGTCAGCTTTGGGCCGCCAGCGCCCGCAGGCATTGCTCGAAGGCGGTGAGATCGGTCCAGAGGCGGTCGGGCGCTGCGGCATGGACGCAGACCGGACCACCACGGCGCTCGACGCCGCCATGCAGCATGAGGTTTTCGATCATCTCGAAATCCTCCAGCATGGTGCCATCGGGGGCGCGCTTGCGGCCGTCTTCGGCGACATGGATTTCGCCCGAATAGAAGTCGGCGCTGCGCTGGTAATGGCTGTCAGCGACATTGGTGTAGCAGGCGACCAGTTTGCCGGCGCCGCACATATAGCCGAGTTCGAAGACCGTGCCGGGATCGGCGGCGATGCCGCGAAACGGCGTCAGATTGGCAATGACGCCATCGGCCCGGTTCATGAAGCCCTCGTCGACCTCGGAGATGTTGAGACCGAACTGGTGTTTGGTCGGGGCCGGCGGGATAGCGAGATCGCCGGGGCAGATCGGCTCGAAACCGTGAGCGCGGGTGAGCGCTGCCTTGGCATCGAGGATGGCGCGGGCATCGGGCAGGAAGACTTCGGGGCCGGCGAGGTAGAGTTTGAGGGGGGCGGGCATGCGGGGGAGGATCCTTCTAGGCTTGGCAAGAGGGACCGATGAGGAGCAGCCGGCGCGCGGCAAGGCAAGAGAGGATTGTTGCGGTGCACAGGGATTGCGGCGACAGACGATGATAGCCTGCCATCAGTTGCCATCTTGATGGCAGATGCGTACATCGCTATTCTTCCTGGAAAGGAGAAAGCCCATGGCAGAACCGCAATTATCCGTTCGGAGCGCCCGCGCTCGCGACCTCGCCCATCGGTTGGCCCGGCGGGAGAACCGCACGATCGCCGATATCGTCGAGCGGGCGCTCGAAGCCTATGAGGACCGGCAGACGGGCCGGGAGAACGCCGAAGCCTTCTACGTCAGGATCAGCCGGGAAACGGCAGTTGATTTCGACCTCGCCGCGAGCCTCAAGGACGATCACCAGGCGCATGAAGGGCCGCAGCTGTGATCTTCATCGACACCAATGTGCTGTCGGAGAGCTTTCGCAAGACGCCTGACGCTGCGGTGATGGCGTGGCTGACACGGTTCGATGCCGAAATCGCACTCTCCACCATCGTGATAGGCGAAATCGCCTATGGGATTGCCAAGATCCGAGAGGACGAGCGGGCGCCGCGCCTTTCTGCGGCGTTGGAGGCATGGCGGTCCCGCTTTGCCGGGCGGATCTTCGCCTTCGACGAAGAGGCGGCGCTGGCCTATGGCGAGGTCATGGGTAGCGCCTCCCGGCGTGGCCGACGGATGACGGCGCCTGATGGCATGATTGCGGCCATCGCGCTTTCCCGAGGCGGCCGGCTCGCGACGCGCAACGTCGCCGACTTCGAGGGGTGCGGGCTGACACTCATCGACCCCTGGGCATTCTAAACCGCCCCAAACCTGTGGCCAGCCCCTCCCCCATCGGCTAAACCATTGAGCATGTCGACTCAGCCCCTTACCGATCCGCTTTTCTCCGCCCATGGACGCGAAACCCCGCTCGCTGTGCTCAAGCGCGTCTATGGCTATCCGGCCTTTCGCGGGCGCCAGGCGGAGGTGGTCAGCCATGTCGTGTCGGGCGGCGATGCGGTGGTGCTGTTTCCGACGGGGGCCGGCAAGTCGCTGTGTTTCCAGGTGCCGGCGCTCTGCCGGCCGGGGGTCTGCATCGTCGTTTCGCCGCTGATTGCCTTGATGCGCGATCAGGTGCAGGCGCTGAAGGGTTTGGGCGTGCGGGCGGCCGCCCTCAATTCGACGCTCTCCAAGGAGGAATATGTCGAGATCCGCCGGGCGCTCGATCGCGGCGAGCTCGATTTTCTCTATGTGACACCAGAGCGCACGGTGACGCCGGGGTTCCGCGAGATGATGCAAGGCGTGGAGATTGCGCTGTTTGCCATCGACGAGGCGCATTGCGTGTCGCAATGGGGGCATGATTTCCGGCCGGAATATCGCGAACTCGGCAAGCTCACCGATCTTTATCCCGGCGTGCCGCGCATGGCGCTCACCGCCACCGCCGATCCGCATACGCGCGACGACATCATCGAGCGGCTGGGGCTTGAGAATGCGGAGGTGTTCACCACCTCCTTCGACCGGCCGAACATCGCCTATGAGATCGTCGAGCGCGACCAGCCGCGCCAGCAATTGTTGCGCTTTCTCTCCCGCCATAAGGGATCGAGCGGCATCGTCTATTGTCTTTCCCGCGCCAAGGTCGAGGACACGGCCGAATGGCTGGAGACCGAGGGAATCCGGGCTCTGGCCTATCATGCCGGCATGGACCGGGCGCTGCGTGATGCCAACCAGGATGCGTTTCTCAAAGAGGAAGAGCTGTGCCTCGTTGCCACCGTCGCCTTCGGCATGGGCATCGACAAGCCCAATGTGCGTTACGTCGCGCATCTCGATCTGCCCGGCTCGGTCGAGGCCTATTACCAGGAGACGGGGCGTGCGGGACGCGACGGGCTGCCGTCGGACGTGTGGATGGCCTACGGCATGGCGGATGTCATCCAGCGCGGGCGGATGATCGACGAAGGTCAGGCCGCCGACGAGATCAAGCGGGTGGAGCGGGCGAAGCTGAATGCGCTCCTCGCCATCTGCGAGACACCGGGCTGCCGGCGTCAGGCGATCCTCAAGCATTTCGGCGAGAGCCATTCCGGCAATTGCGGCAATTGCGACACCTGCCTGAAACCGGTCGAGACCTGGGAGGGCACGGAAGCCGCGATCAAGGCGCTGGCCGCGGTCTATCGCACCGGCGAGCGCTTCGGCACCGGCCATCTAATCGATGTGCTCCTGGGCACCGAGAACGACAAGACGACGCGGTTTGGTCACGCTGACATGCCGATCTTCGGGGCGGGCAAGGATATTGCGTCCAAAACCTGGCAATCGGTGTTTCGCCAGTTGCTGGCGGCCGGTTACATCAGGGTCGACCATACGGCCTTTGGCGCGCTGAAGCTCGAGGAGACGGCGCGCGCCGTGTTCAAGCGCGAGGTGGACGTCAAGTTTCGCAAGGACCGGCCAACGACGGGCAAGGCTGCGCGCGGATCACCGTCCGCGCGGGCGGCCAGCGCCAGAGCCGGGCTGGATGGGGCGGATCTCGAACTGTTCGAAGCCCTGCGCGCCAAACGCATGGAAATCGCCAAGGACCAGGGCGTGCCGCCCTATGTGGTCTTCCCCGACACGACGCTGATTGCGATGGCCACGGAACGGCCGATGGACGAGGACGAAATGCTCGGCATTTCCGGCATCGGGCAATCGAAGCTGGAACGCTATGGCGATGCGTTTCTCGAGGTCATCACGACCTATTCGCGGTGAGGGTTTAGCCCTTTTCTGATCCTGAGGGGGCGGAGGAGGTTTTCTTCCCTATGCGTTTCCCCTGCCCTCAAACGGCAGGCAGGAAATGTGTCGTCAGCTCGAAGCCTTATTGACTTGCATGCGGCACGCTCTTCGCCAGGTCCGAGCGGGGTGGCAGGGAGGCGTACCAGGCGGCAAGTGCCCGGATCTCGTCGTCGCTTGCACCATGAACCTCCTTGCCCATGGGATTGTAGCCGCCGGTCGAGCCGCGGGCATCGTCGCGCATGGCGCGGAGATGGTTGCGTAGGAAGACCGGGTTCTGGCCCGCAATCGAGGGGACGAAGGCGCCGGACTGGCCCTCGATGCCGTGGCAGCTGTTGCAGGCGCCCTGACCGGACAGGCCGCGGGCGGCGATCTCCTTGCCGCGGGCAATCAGCGCCGGATCGGCCGGGGGATCGACCCAGGGCTGCGTCGCCGGCGTGGTTCCGGTTTTCGCACCATAGGCGACGGCATATTGGCGCATCTCGTCGTCGGTCAGATTGGCGGCATAAGGCCACATCACGCCGCTGCGGCGATGGCCTTCCGAATAGGCGCGCAGCGAGGCGTAGAGATAGGCGGGGTCCTGGATGTCCAGGCGCGGAACGGCATTGTCCGCCCTGCCCTCGCCCGCCTTGCCGTGGCACATGGCACAATCCTGGGAACGGGTCGCGCCGAAAGGAGCCATGCCGGTGCGCGGCATGCGGCTGGTTGCCTCGTCGTGGAACGGGTCCTGCGGATCGCCCGGCATATAGGACCGCTCGATGTCGGGTGCGGGTGACGGAACGTCCTTGATCGCAAGCGCCTCGGGCGAGGCCTTGCGGGGCCTCTCCAGCCCGGCAAGATCGCGAAATTTGTCGGCATCGAGCTCTTTCCAATGCTCAAGGAAGGCAACAAGCGACCAGATCTCGTCGGGCCGGTCCGGCACGGGCCAGGCCGGCATGGCGTTGTAGGCGACACCGCGATGGATGATCGTGAAGAGTTCGCCGGCACTGTATCTGTCGGCCGCTTTGTCGAGCGGCGGAGGCTCGGGCCGCATCGACAGCGCCATCGGGTTTTGTCCGAGACCGGGGGCGCCATGACAGTTGGCACATTCATTGGCGTAAATCGATGCGCCGGTTGCAATCAGCGGGCGGCTGTCGAGCGGTTCGGGCGAACGCGACGTCTCCTCATGGGCCGCGACATAGCGGCCGAAGGCGAAATGCAGCATATGCGCCCAGCCGTCGGCATGTGGCGTATAGGCGCCGATGTCGAGCAGCCCGCTCACCATGATCACGCCGCCGAACAGTGCGCCGGCGACGCCAAGGCTCGCAGCCACACTCAACCAGTGCCAGGGATTTGTGGAGACGTAACGACCGAGACCGGAGGGGGGACGGTCGCTTGGCATGCCCTTGTCGTCACCTGTCGCCATGGTCGGTCTCCCTTTCCCTCTGGCTGAATGAAAATGCGGCGCGATCTCCGGTGTGGCCTCGGCCGATCGCATTCGGCGGGACGCACCGGATATCACCGTCAAGTCGCGATATTTGCCTTTGTTCCCGGGGCCGGGCGAAAAAGCGTGCGCGCGCGTGCGGACGTCGCATCGGCCTGTTGCGAGAGTTGCAGGAGGCGCAGATCTGCCGCTAAGGGGTCGCGCTGATCGGCGCGCGCCTGCGCCAATCGCTCGGGTTTTCGCCGGTCACGCGGAGAAATTCGCGGTTGAAGTTGGACTTTGTCATGAACCCCGCTTCGAAGAGGATGCGGGTGACGGGTATCTCGGTGTCGGCCAGCAGGCGGCAGGCCTCGCTGATGCGGAAATTGTTGACGTAATGCGAGACGCTCATGCCGTGGACGCGGTTGACGGCTTCCGAGACGGCGCGGGTCGGCTGGCCGAGACGGCGGGCAAGACGGGAGAGATTGAGGTCGGGATTCGCGAAGAGGCGCTTTTCCGTCATCAGGCGGTCGAGATCGGCGGCGAGGCGCTGGTGATCCTCGGTGGCAGACTTCGTCGGAGCGGGAATCGGGGCCGGGCGTGCCGACGGGCTGGCCTGCGGCTCTGCCTTGCTCGGGTCCGCGTCCCAATCACCGGTAGAGACATCCCCTTCACCGACCTCCTCCTGGCCGGCGGTGACGGCGCCGATGCCGAGCAGGAGCAGGATCAGCGTGGTGGCGGCGGAGACGACCATCGGGGAGTAGCGGCCGCCCGACCAGAGCATGTCGAAGCTGATCCCGATATCGGTCAGAGCCGAGGTGATCAGCGCCAAGCCGGTCAGTTGCAGGGCGCGATAGGAGCGCAGCGCGCCATCGAGGCGCGAGGTGACAAGCGCATCCGGGCCATGCCGGGAAAGCCAGAGCAGGGCTGCGCCATAGCTTAGAAATTCGGTGATCAGCACGACGTCGACGGGGATGCGCAGGACGGCGGGCATGCCGAGGCTGACCGGCATGCCCGCCGTCAGCTGATCAGGATGACGGAGAGCGTCGGCAGCAGATGCGGCCAGTCGGTGCGCCTCAGGCCCTGGCCTTCGCGGGCGAGATCGCGGAAGGCAAGATAAGACAGCGCCGGGATGAGGCTTGCCATGACCGGCAGGACGGCGAGCACGGCCGTGATGCCATAGCCCCAGCGCAGGCCGACCAGCAGGCTCTGGATCATGTGCAACACGATCAGCAGCAGGAACAGGCCATGGGTACCCCAGCCGTCGCGGCCCTCGCGCAGCAGGCGCACCAGGAAGATTCCGAGGAACAAGGCGACGAGGAAGGAGAGCGGGAGGAAGAGCATGGGGATTTCGCAAGAGTGGCATCTATTTTTCGATCATGACCGCAAGCGCGATCAAGGTCGACCTGAAACATGATCAAGGTCGCGTCCAGGGCACAGGCGTCGGCAAATGGGGCATCGAAACGGCCCCGACGTCCGGGACAAGGGGCCAAACCAAAGGAGCCCTTGCATGCGCACACGAACCATCATCCTCTCCATTCTTGGCGGCCTGTTCGCGCTTGCCGTCGTCGACGGCAGCGTCCAGATGATCCGAGCGGACGAGGCGATCTCAGGCCCGATCGACCTTGTCGGCGTGACCCGGCTGGAGGTGCGCGGGGCGGCGAGCGACATTGCCATCTCGACGCGCGGCACGGACACGCGCCAGGCGGTTCTCTCAGGCACCCGGCATGGCTGGGGCGCCCTCTTCCGCTCCGCCTGGTTCGCTTCCGGCTGCGGCGCCCAGGGCCGGATGGTGCGGGACGGCACGGTGCTGACCGTCGACATGGGCGATCGGGGCGGCTTTTTCGGCTGGAACGACTGGGATGACTGCACGCTGACGCTCGATGCCCGGCTCGCGCCCGAGACGGCGGTGTCGATCACCCAGAACGCGGCGCGCATGCGGCTCGACGGCGATTTTTCCAGCGTCGATGTCGCGAGTGATGCCGGCGATTTTGCCCTGGCCGGCCATGCGACGCGGGTGGCGGTCGAAGGCGCGGCGCTGCGGGCAAGGCTCACCTTCGACCGGGTGATGCAGAACGAGACGGTGCTGGTCTCCGGCACCATGCTCGACGCCTCGATCCGCTTCATGGTGCCGACCGCGATCTCCTACGGCGTCGATGCCGTCGCATCCTATGTCGACAGCGCGCTCGCCAATACGCCTGGGGCCAAGCCTGCCATCACCATCCGGGGCGAGATGGTGCATGCGACGATCCGGTGATGGGAGGAGATCCTTCGAGGCCCCTGCATGCGCAGGGGCACCTCAGGATGAGGCGATCGGGAGGCCACTGCCTGCGCAGGGACTCCTCAGGTTGAGGCGATAGGGAGACCCATGCCACTGCAGGGGTACCTCAGGATGAGGCGATGGGTGGGGCCGACTGGCGGGGCAGCCGTCTGTGGCAAAACCTGGCGCAAAACACGCAGCCCTCATCCTGAGGTGGGAGCGTGAGCGCCCCTCGAAGCGGTCCATGACCTCGGCCGGGGGCAGATGGCTGACCGCGCACCTGGGTCCCGCAAGGGATCAGCCCCCCGGCACGTTCCGCGCGACGCCCCCTGTCACGGTGGAGCTGGGGGCTGGCCCCCATGCCGCGAAGTTCCGCGGACAGAAGGCGGCAGGCGTGGTCGGCATCCCGGCACTTCCATCGACCTATGCCAATGCGACGATGGAACTTTCGGCGGTGTGATCTATTGTTGGTAGAGATGCGTGGCGGGTGCGCCCGGCCACGCGCTGCCTGCCGGCATTTGCCGCAGGCGCTGCGCAGCCGGTGTTCGCCCATGCCCCGCCGGCAAGCGACAGGTTGCCATGGGTGGTCTTCATGCTGCCGGCAAGAACCGTGATTTTCAGGAGACAGACATGCCGCAATCGACCACGACCAACCGCCGTTTCGTTCTGGCTGAGCGCCCGAAGGGCGAACCGGATGACCGGACGCTGCGGCTGGAAACCGGCACCATCCCGACACCGGGTGATGGGCAGATGCTGCTCAGAACCGTCTTCCTGTCGCTCGACCCTTACATGCGCGGGCGGATGAGCGATGCGCCGTCCTATGCCGCCCCGGTGGAGATCGACCAGACCATGGTCGGCGGTACGGTGTCGCGGGTTGTCAGCTCGACGCTTGAGGGCTTTGCGCCCGGCGACTGGGTCGCCGGCTTTTCCGGCTGGCAGGATTATGCGCTGTCGGATGGCAAGGGCGTGACACCACTTGGTGCCAATCCGACGCATCCGTCCTATGCGCTTGGTGTCAGCGGCATGCCGGGGCTCACCGCCTGGGCGGGGCTGACGCAGATCGGCCAACCGAAGGCCGGCGAGACGCTGGTGGTCGGCGGCGCGACCGGGCCTGTGGGCGCGACTGTGGGGCAGATCGGCAAGATCCTCGGTTTGCACGTCGTCGGCATTGCCGGCGGGGTGGAGAAATGCACCCATGCGGTTGAGGTGCTCGGCTTCGACGCCTGCGTCGACTACAAGTCAGATGGTTTCGCCGGCCAGTTGGCGCTCGCAACGCCCGATGGCATCGACATCTATTTCGAAAATATCGGCGGCAAGGTATTTGATGCAGTGGCGCCCCGGTTGAACACCAAGGCCCGCATTCCGCTCTGCGGGTTGATCTCGCAATACAATGCCACCGCTTTGCCCGACGGGCCGGATCGTCTCGGCTGGCTGATGGGCATGTTCCTGAAGAAGCGCATCACCGTGCGCGGTTTCATCGTCTTCAACGATTTCGGCCATCTCTATCCGGAATTCGCCCAGCAGATGAATGCCTGGGTGGCCGCCGGGCAGATCAAGTATCGCGAAGAGATGATCGACGGGTTGGAGCAGGCGCCGCGTGCCTTTATCGGGCTGCTCCGCGGCGAAGGTTTCGGCAAGCGGGTGATCCGCGTCGGGCCGGATGCGTGACGGCGGCGCTCAGCAGCCTTTGCGGTGCTTGGTTGTGGCCGGATCCTTCGAGGCCCTCGCTTAGCGAGGGCGCCTCAGGATGAGGGCGTCAGCGGCCCGCGCACCAAGATTTCCCCTCACCCTGAGGTGCCCGGCAAAGCCGGGCCTCGAAGGGCGAGGCCCCGTAACAGGGCATAAAAATCGATCAAACCCACACAAAGGACGGAACACCCATGAAAATCCTGATGGTTCTCACCTCGCATGACCAGCTCGGCGACACCGGCAAGAAGACCGGCTTCTGGCTGGAGGAATTCGCCGCCCCCTATTACGTACTGAAGGATGCGGGTGCCGAGATCACGCTCGCCTCGCCGAGGGGTGGCCAGCCGCCGCTCGATCCGAAGAGCGACGAGCCCGACGCTCAGACCGAAGCGACCGACCGGTTCAAGGCGGACCAGATGGCGCAGCAGCTGCTCGCCTCGACGACGCCGCTGTCGCATATCGATCCCGAGGATTTCGACGCGGTCTTCTATCCCGGCGGCCATGGCCCGCTGTGGGACCTCGCCGAGGACAAGGACAGCATCGCGCTGATCGAGGCGTTTGCCGCCAAGGGCCGGCCGATTGCCGCCGTCTGCCATGCGCCGGGCGTGCTGCGCCACGTCAAGGACAAGGATGGCAAGCCGCTGGTGGCGGGCAAGAAGGTGGCCGGCTTCACCAATACGGAGGAAGAGGCTGTCGGCCTGACGGATGTAGTGCCGTTCCTGGTTGAGGACATGCTGAAGGCCAATGGCGGGCTCTATGAAAAGGGTCCGGACTGGGGCGTGCATGTCGTGACCGACGGCAGGCTGGTTACCGGGCAGAACCCGGCCTCGTCGGAAGAGGCCGCCCAGGCGCTGCTCAAACTGCTCTGATCAACGACGTTCGACGGGCGGCCTCTTTCGGGGGCCGCCCGTTCTCCATGGTTAGCTGGCCGACCGCATCGAGGCAGTCGCCACGCCCGCGCCGATCAGCAGGGTGCCACCGGCCTTGTTGAACAGGCCGATCGCGCGGGGACTGCGCACCAAATTGCGTGCGCGCGAGGCGACAAGCGCGTAGCCGGCTGCATTGCTGAAGGCCAGGAACAGGAAGGTCGCCTCGAAGATCAGCATCTGGCTGGCGAAATCTGCGTGCTTGTCGAGGAACTGCGGCAGGAAGGCGACGAAGAAGGTGATGCTCTTCGGATTGAGCGCCGTCACCACCCAGGCATGGGCGATCATTTTGACAGTCGAGACGGCATCAGTGCGCGGCGCGACATCCAGCGTGCCGCCGGATCGGAAGAGTTTGATGCCGAGATAGATCAAGTAGCCGGCACCGAGGAATTTCAGCGCGGTAAAGACGGTGGCGGATGCCGCGAGGATTGCGCCGACGCCGAGCATGGAAAGCGTCATGGCGGTGAAATCTCCGAGCGCCACGCCGATCGACACCGGCAAGGCCGCCCGCCAGCCCTGGCCGAGCGCATAGGACACGACCAGAAGAATGGTCGGACCGGGAATGATCAGCAGCACCGCAGAGGCGGCGGCAAAGGCGATCCAGGTTTCGAAGGTCATGGTGTCTCTCCTGCCAAAGAACAGGATCAATCCCGAGGGATGGACGGTTGTAAAGAGGGGTCGCGATTTTCTGCTGGGCGGTGGGCGCCCACCCTCCCCTTCAGAGAGAGGGTCGGAGCGTGGCTCCGGGGTAGGGCGAGGCCTAGAGTTGGTCGAAGCCTGACGGGGCAGATGGTCCCCCCACCCGCCGCTTCGCCGCGACCTCCCCCCTCAAGGGGGAAGTGGGGTGTCACCTCCCGAGCTTCAGCTCCATCATCGTCAGGTCCAGCCAGCGGCCGAACTTCTTGCCGACCTCGGAGTGTGTGCCGACCAGCCGGAAGCCGAGTTTCTGGTGGAGCGCGATCGAGCCCTTGTTGCCGGCCTCGATGGCGGCGACCATGACGTGGATATCCCCTGCCCTTGCCCGCTCGATCAGCGCGGTCATCAGAGCCTTGCCGATGCCGCGGCCATGATGCGACTTTTCGACATAGACGGAATGTTCGACCGACTGGCGAAATCCGTCGAAGGCGCGCCAGTCGCCATAGGAGGCGTAGCCGGCGATGCGGCCCTCGACTTCGGCGACCAGGACGGGAAAGCCCTTGGCGCGGCGCAGCTCCAGCCAGGCGCGGCGGTTGTCGAGGTCGATCAGCACTTCGTTCCAGATCGCGGTCGTCTCGGCCACGGCGTGGTTGTAGATGGCGAGGATCGCGGGCAGATCGGCTTCGGTTGCGTCGCGCAGGATCAGGTCGGTCATGGGAACTCGTGGCGTGAGAGCCGGGCAAGCGGCTGTTTCGTCTGGGAAAAGCTATAGGGCGGGTTGTGCCGAGAGAAAAGGGAGGCCTACAGTGCCGCTGTGTTTTGATGGCCAAAGATTTTGCAGGGGGAGTCTCAATCAATGCCCAGTTTCATCGTGCCGATGGCAATTCGCTATGTGCTCGTCTCCATCGCAGTCACGATCGCCCTGATCGCGGCTGTCGCGGTTCTGTCCGCCTATGGTTACATCGGCGAGAAACCACCGAGCCTTGCCTTTGTGGTGGTGCTGGCTGCCGGGATGTGGGCGGGGGACTATTTCGGGAAGAAGACGGGGCGTATCGCAGAATGGTCCGAGGCTTTCCGGATCGGCTTTGTTTTGACCGCATTGCAAATGGTGCTCTCTGCAGTCCTGACCCTCTTTTTCATTGCGCTGCCCGGCTCCGAGCTTAGCGGTTTGAGCGATGCCATGACACCAGGCCTGCTGGCGCTGCTGTCTGCCCTCTTTCTCTTCATCGGGCTCATCTACTGGGTCGCGACCGCGTCGTTCATCCGGATGGGTTCGAAATCGGTCCTTAAGGCGAAGAAAGCCTGAGGCCGCCCCTCAGCCCAGGCTGATCGCCGTAAACACCGCCGAATAATGCACGATGGCGGCGGTGACGACGAAGGCGTGCCAGATGGCGTTCTGGAAGCGCAAGCGCTCCCAGACGTGGAAGACGACGCCGGCGGAATAGATGCAGCCGCCGATGATGATCAGCGTCAGCGTGACACCGGGGATGATTTCCGACAGCGGGCCCATGGCGAGCGCGCCGCTCCAGCCCATGCCGAGATAAAGCAGAATGGCAAGCTTGTCGTAGCGGCCGGGATAGCGGAATTTCAGCCAGATGCCGGTAAAGGCAGTCGCCCAGATGCCGAGAAGCAGCGCCAGGATCAGCGGGCGGTCGGCGCCCTGGACGAGGAAGGGCGTGTAGGTCGAGGCGATCAGGATGAAGATCGCCGAATGGTCGAAGCGGCGCAGCCACCACTTCACCTTGGAATGCGGCCACATGTTGTAGGTGAAGGATACGCCGAGCGCGATGATCAGCCCCAGGCCGTAGATCCAGCTGGCGGCGATGTTGGCATAGTCGGAATAGACGGTGGCGTAGAAGATCAGCGCGGTGGCGCCCACCAGCGCGAAGACGACACCGATGCCATGAATGATCCCGTCGGCGACCAGTTCGGAGAGGTCGTAAGCGCGGCCAAACTTGAAGTTTTCGGTGTTCATTGGGTTTCTTTGTCTTCTTTCAACGGTCCGGACGATCGGCAAAGCATGGACTGGAATGATGGCGGAAAAGCCATCTCCCGACAAGATGACCGGCCTTCACGAACGCACCGTGACGGTAATCTTCCTTGCTTGCCTTATGCTGCCACGCCGCCTACCACTGCATAGTTAACGCTGCCTTCGATTTCAGAGATGATCATGCGCTTCACCATACTTGCGACCTTTGCCGCCCTGCTCACCTATTGCTGGTTCCTGCTGAAGGTCGGCAAGGCGCGCCGAGCGTTCGGCGTCGAGGCGCCGAAGATCACCGGCAATGCCGACTTCGAGCGGATTTTTCGCGTGCAGCAGAACACGGTCGAACAGCTGGTGCTGTTCCTGCCGTCGCTTTGGATTTTCGGGTTCTACGTCTCCGATGTTCTGGCCGGGCTGCTCGGCCTCGGCTGGACGGCGGCGCGGGCGCTCTATGCGGCGGAGTATTACGACGATGCGAAGAAGCGCGGGCCGGGCGCGGCTCTGACCTTTCTGATCGGCATCGTGTTGCTCGTGGGCGGTACACTCGGCGCGCTGCTCAAGGGCGTCTGACGCGTGTCCGAGGCGGCCTCGGCCGGGCAAACACCGCCGTGCTGACCACAGATCAGGATCGCCGACTCCCGTGCATGTCGATGCCTCGCCGACCCATCGCGCGTCAGCCCGGACAGCTAGAGAGTGAGCCGGCCGACTTTCGCGCGCCACCTGAACAAATAAACCATATTACCTTTGTTTTTCAATATATTCATACTTCGTCCATGGGTTTCAAATCCCCGTTCATTAACTCCTTTTTACTTAGCCAAGCCTAAGTTGGGGCTTGCGTACCCGGCGAACAAAGCCGGGGCGTCATCCTAGGGTGCGTATGAACGCAGGCAGGGTGGGCGCTTGCGATCTCCCTCTTCGTCGCAGCCCGCGTCCCCAGCTCCCAGGCAGATGATCTGCTGCTCGCCATCACCAGACAGCAACAATCCTTGGACAGGGGCACCCCCGTGAAACATATTTCCATCAGTGGAAAATTTTTAACCATCATGGCGGGCTTCGGCCTGTTTTCGCTCGGAACGGCGATCTATTCCGGCCAGACGATGTCGAAGATCGACGACAACTACAGTGCCCTCCTCAGCCACGAATCGGCCGGCTCGCTCTATATGGCGCGCGCCAATCGCAGCCTGCAGACCGTGCGCGCCTCGATTGGCGAGCTGATCATGGCGCAATCAGACGAGGATAACCGGCGAGCCGAAGACACCCTTGAGCAGTCCAAGGCCGACTTCGTCACCTTCATGGACTCGGTAACTGCCGCTCTTCCGGCGCGACGCGACGCCTTGGTCGCGCTCAAAACAGAAACGCTTGCGGCGCTGACGACCGTCTGTGGTCCCGGTATCGACGCTGCGCGTTCGTCGACAACGCCGGAAGAGAACCTGGTAGCCCAGAACATCTTCATGAAAGACTGCCAGCCGGCCATCGCTGCCGTCTCACCCAAGCTTGTGGCCCTGACGACCGAGATCACGGAGAGTGCCGACAAGACCAGCACGAACCTGTCCGCCATGGTGGACTCGGCCATTGCCACCGCGCTCGGTGCCGTTCTCGGCGGCTTGCTGCTGGTGCTGGTCGCGGGATATTTCGCCGTGCGGACCTGGCTGGTCCGGCCGATTCAAGCGATGCAGCAGACCATGGGCAGCCTTGCCAATGGCGATTTTTCCACCACCGTCGAGGGCACCGACCGGCGCGACGAGATCGGCGGCATGGCAAAGGCCGTCGAGGTGTTCAAGCAGAACGGTCTCAAATCCCGCGCACTCGAACAGGAAGCGATCGCCAACCGTTCCGCGAGCGAAGCCGAACAGGCACGCATCGCTGAAGCCGAGCGGGTTCGCGCCGCCCAGATGGCGGAAGCGACGACCGGACTCGGCGAAGGCCTCAAGCACCTGTCAAAGGGCGACCTGACCTTCCAGCTGACACAGGCTTTTGCCAGCGAGTTCGAGAGCTTGCGCGCCGACTTCAATGCCGCCGTGCAGCAGCTTGGCGGCAGCCTGCGCTCGGTCTCCCAGGCCACCAGCTCGATCGACAACGGGGCGCGGGAAATCAGCCAGAGCGCGACCGACCTGTCGAAGCGCACGGAACAGCAGGCCGCATCGCTCGAGGAAACCGCGGCCGCGCTCGACCAGATCACCGCCAATGTCGCCAATTCGTCGAAGCGGACGGAAGAGGCCCGCCACGTTGCGATCGAGGCAAACCAGTCGGCCCGCCGCTCCGGCGAGGTGGTGTCGAACGCCGTGACCGCGATGCACCGTATCGAGCAGTCGTCGAGCCAGATCTCCAACATCATCGGGGTGATCGACGAGATCGCCTTCCAGACCAATCTTCTGGCGCTGAATGCCGGCGTGGAAGCCGCCCGTGCGGGTGAAGCCGGCAAGGGCTTTGCCGTCGTCGCGCAGGAAGTGCGCGAGCTTGCCCAGCGGTCGGCCCAGGCCGCCAAGGAGATCAAGGACCTGATCCGCAACTCGACCGACGAAGTCTCCACCGGCGTAAAACTGGTGCAGGAAACCGGCGAAGCACTGAAGGTGATCGAGGGCCAGGTGGTGACGATCAACGCCCAGCTCGACGCGATCGCTACGTCGGCACGCGAACAGTCGGTCGGTCTGGCCGAGGTCAATACGGCCGTCAACCAGATGGACCAGGTGACGCAGCAGAATGCGGCGATGGTGGAAGAGTCCACCGCCGCCAGCGCCTCGCTTGCCGGCGAAGTCACACGGATGCGCGAGATCATCGCCGAATTCCGCCTCGGTTCGCAGACGGGCGTCGCTCAGGCCAGCCGGCCACAGCCGGTGCGAGCAGGCGAGAAGCCAGTTGCCTCGCCGGCACGGCGAATGATGGCCAAGGTCGCCGGCGCGGTCGGCATGGGCGGCAGTGCCCAAGTGGCCGAAAGCTGGGAGGAGTTCTGAGCGCATAAAATTTGGAAGGATGAACGGAGACCGGGGCGGTGATCGCCCCGGTCTTTTACGTTTTTTTGGGAAGCGGACAAAACCCGCGTCCTTGCGCGACGATCCGTGTCGGCTGATGCGCCCGGTTTCGGATATTGTGGCGGGGCTGGAGGCGGCGGGTGTCGCAGGAGCTGCTGCTGTCGGCGGCGGCGGCGCGCCGACAGCGTAAGGAGCTTGCCTGCTCGGCAGAGGATGAAGCCGCTTGCCAAGCAAAGATCGAAGATCGTGCAGCTACTGCAGTCCCTGAGGCCACCAAAATCTTCTCCAGCAAACGCGGGGGATCATTTCTGAGCGCTCCGAATTGGCTCTTTTTTGCCACTGAACGAATGCGGCACTCGGTTTCTGGCATGTCACAACCCTGTCAGCCCGTCAGTACGCGGGAATAGTCGTTCAACAACGTATTACTTGGGCAGGCGCGGGCACTTTACGCGCCGGAGTATTACGATGATGCCAAAAAGCTCGGGCCGGGCGCGGCGCTGACCTTCCTGATCGATATCGTGCTACTCGTCGGCGGTACGGTTGGGGCGCTGATCGGCGGCATCTGAGCTCCGTCCTACCCGATCGGGCCTGATAGCGACGGCGAGACTTTGCAGCCTTGACCGCTCTGCTTGTTTGTTTTGAGGCTTTTGTTCAGAAAATGCGCAAATACCCAACAAAACCTTGCTTTTGACTCGCGATCTTAGTGATCCTTAAATCAGAGCCTCCTAAATTTGCAGATGCCGGACGCCGCTCGCGTGCCGGATCGTCTGGTCCGTACGCCCGATCTTCGCTCCCCCCGATGGCGGTTGCGGCCCGGCGCGGCGGCCGCGGTTCGGCCCGTTCCGCCGCTTCCCCCAAGTCCAACAACTCCGACGACGTCCGAGGTTTGCATGACCATCCGCCTCAAGCTGCTCGCCTGCATCGCGTTGCTGACCACGACCATCGTGGTCGTGTCCGCCTTTTCCTTTTATGCGATGAACCAGCAATCGATGCTCGCCAATACGATCGTCGCGGACCGGGTGCTGCCGATGGAGCAACTGAAGGCGGTGGCTGATGCCTATGCGGTGAGCATCGTCGATACGGCGCACAAGGTGCGGTCCGGGGCGCTGACTTTCCCGGAAGGAACCGAGAGCGTGAACCAAGCGCTCGCCGTGATCGATGCCAAATGGTCGGCCTATATGGCAACGACCCTGACCGAAGAAGAGGCCAAGATCGCCGCCGAATTCGTCGAAACGCGCCAGCAGGCGGATCAAGGTGTCAAGACGCTGCAAGGCATTCTTAGCACCGGCGATAAGGCGACCCTGACAGGCTTTGTCGAAAAGACGCTCTATCCGACCATCGATCCACTCGGAACCGAAATCTCCCGGCTGATCGACCTGCAGATCCGCGTCGCCAAGGAAAATCTTGCTACCGGCAACGGCCTGAAGGATCTGCTCTCGACACTGATGATCGCGCTTTCGTCGATTGCGGCCGCAATTGCCGGCTTCTCGATCTATACGGTGCTTACCGGCGTCATCCGCCCCGTCGCCTCGATTACCAATGCGATGGAACAGCTTGCCCATGGAAAGCTCGATGTGGCGATCTATGGCGAAGGTCGGCGCGACGAGATCGGCGTGATGGCGACCACCGTCGGCGTTTTCCGCGACAATGCCCGTGAACGAGTGCGACTGGAACGAGAGGCTGCAGAGGCCGAAGCTCTGGCCGAGCGCGAACGGCTGGAGCGCGAGGCGCTCGCGGCACAGGATGCTGCCGAGGTCCGCTTTGCGGTCGACAGCATCGGCCAGGCCCTGGGCATGTTGTCGGACGGCAAGCTCACGCATCGCATCACACAAGCCTTTTCACCGCGGCTTGATCCGGTGCGCAGCGATTTCAACCTTGCGGTCGAAAAGCTCGAGGAAGCCTTGCGTCGCGTCGGCGAAAATGCGCAGGCCATCGCTGCCGGTTCCAGCGAAATCCATTCGGCGGCAGACGATCTGTCCAAACGCACGGAGCGCCAGGCAGCCTCGGTTGAAGAGACGGCCGCAGCGCTGGAACAGATCACCACGACGATCGGTGATTCTAGCCGCCGCGCCCAAGAAGTGGGGCGGCAGGTTCTGGAGACACGGGCTGCCGCAGAACGCTCCGGCGCCGTCGTGGAGCGGGCCGTGGCCGCCATGCACGAAATCGAAAACTCCTCCGGAGAGATTACCAACATCATCTCCGTAATCGACGAGATCGCCTTCCAGACCAATCTGCTCGCGCTCAATGCCGGCGTGGAA
>NNBU01000028.1_pt1 | contig 51398 bp, 53 predicted proteins | sample 1173781 | NCBI WGS metagenome assembly NNBU01 (sample SAMN07173937, study PRJNA388173) | plant metagenome | biome: Plant school; feature: Soil; material: Symbiotic tissue of Blasia pusilla L.; isolation source: symbiotic tissue sample KVJ2 | host: Blasia pusilla | place: Norway: Troms, Kvaloya...
CTCGTGATACGTCTAGAATTGTTTGAATCTGATCGTACAAGTAACCTTGATAAACCAACTTTACTGCCAAAGCTTTCCTTACTTCACGCGCATCTGGACGCAGAGTTATAAAATCTTGTAGTTCCGCGATCGCATAAAGTGCTATTTGCTCTGCTGACTGTTGCCGGGATACTCCTGCTGGAAGTGTCCCAGTTGGTAAATGCGGACTTATCATCGTTGCTTATTAGACTTGTATATATTTACGTATTATTTCGCAGTCTTGTTCAGAAATCAAATAGGAGTCCTATATGTTAGCTAAGAAGACTCCTAGACCTGTGAACATTCCACCAATGATACTAATTACAGTATCAAAGATAGCTCCTGTATCTAACTTCTCTAAGAACTTCAATACAGTGTTTAATACATTAGCTAGGACTACTCCTAAACCACTAAAAATATTACCCCAGTCTAAACTACCTAATGCTTTGAAAGCTTTATTAACTATTTCAGATAATCTACTACCCCAGTCAGTAGAGGTGAGAAAATTACCTATACCCTTGAATAATCCATTTAGAGAATCCCCAAGTAACTTACCAAGATTATTAAAATCTATAGTTTCAAAGAATATTACAAGCTCATTAAATTTAGAAGTTAGCTGATTACTGACTCCACTAAATATTGATGCCCAATCTAAACCTCTAAGAGTGCTTACTCCATTATTAAGTATACTGCCTAAGTTTTTACCTAATCCTCTGAAATCAAATAAGTTAGAAATGAATAAGCTAAATTTTGATTTTAATTGCTCTGCATTAGTACTGGAAGAATTAGTAAAACTTAAAGTAGCATTTAAACTCTCAACCCACTTAGTAACATTATCAATCCCACCTTTAAGGTATTTTAATGTTGCATTAGGGTCAATTCCTAATTTAGTTAATACATTGCCTATAGTGTTAAATAACCCATTATCCCCTAGTAGGGCTTTTAGGGTATCATTGAAAGCATTTAGAACAGATTGGTTTCCTTCTGTTTTGTCATCTAAATCCTTAAGTAAACCAAAAATACCTTGAGAGGGATTAAATAATTTATCCTTAAGGGATTCCAGTAATCCACTAACTGAATTACCAGCAGCTTTAATAGTGTCTTCAGTAACAAGTTGACCTTGAACTGCTTCAAGTATTTGTTTTCTTTCTTTAACAGTTAAGTTCTCTAACTTCTTACCAGATTCAGATAATTTCTTTTGTACTAAACTTAAGAAAGCTGGGTTAGCTTCAGCAAATAGTAACTTCTCTAACTCAGATACTGAACTACCACCAAGGAATTTTGCTGTAAATTTTGAAACATCCTTTGAAGCAATATTAGAGGCTGCTGCAAGGAATCCCATACCTCTTGTAATATCAGTTAGACCATTAAGGAAGGCTCCTTCATCAAATACTCCATTAGCCTCTACAAAGGCAGGTACAAGATTATCTTGAATACCTAATGCTAGTTTCTTATATTCTTCTGTGCTTCCAGGTAGAGAGGAGGCTATTTCATTAATGCGTTTATCTAGATTACTAAATACCTTTTCAGCATCTGCAAAGTTACGCCCTGTTAAAGCTGCATAAGTACTGGCTGCTGTAATATTATTTAACTGAATATCCGCAGCTTCCTTAAATTTACTTGTTAAAGCTGATACCCCTTTTGATAACCCTGCTGATAGTACCTCTGATAAAAGATTTGCTCTAAGGGTAGCTCCCTCAATAAGTCCTGTTAAATTCTTAAATACCCCAGATGCATTATCCTTGGCATTTAAAACTACGGTAATATTATTTCCATTTGTTGCCATTTATTATTAAACCATTTCCATTTGGTCCTCAGAGAATCCCCACTCAGCTAACTTACTTTCTTGTTGCTTATTAGCCTTTTCATTTTGCTGATCAATATAGAGATAAAGATGAAAGAGACAGTCAGATATTTCCATCTCTTCCATCTGTAGATAGGAGGAACTAATGTTTCCTCCGCAGGCTATCATTAGTAATTTATAAAGTTCTATAACTGTAAAGTAAGGTTGCCCTTGAACACTAATCCTTAGATTGTTCTGCCAGATATTCAAAGAAATCTCGAAAGTAGCTAATAGCAGCAACTACCCTCCCCATATCTTTTAGCTCTAGGATATCTAGTAATTCCTCAAAGGTTAACTTAGACTTTTTACCAAACTTAGTTATACATAGCGAGGCTAACTTAAACATAAGCATTTCAGTAGTTATATACTCTTCTGGAGCTGTTTTAAGAAATCCATTAAGTAATAAAGCTTGTTTAGCTTTAGGGGATTTAAGTTGAACTTTGGTGCCATCTGTTAATTCAAAGTCAACTGTCTTTTCATCTTCGTTATAGACAGCTTGGAATTCATCAGCCTTTTCTATTTCAGCTAAGTCTTGAGATTGAGCAGCCTCAACTTTATCTAATTCTTTTACTTCTTCAATTACTAATTTTCTAGCCATTATCTTTATTTATTTATTATGCAAACGTAGCAGATTCATAAGAAAACTCAAGAGTGGTTACAACAGTCTTGCTACCATCTCCTGTGTCTATAGAAGCCATCAATTCAGAACTAGCAAGTTTACAGCCAGTGAGCTTCCAAGACTTAGTTCCACGGCCTTGTACTTCACCAGTTGCAGAACGTTTAATAGGGGTAATACTCATATCAAAAGCAACACCTTCTTCATGGTCTGCTAGGAAGCTATTGATAGCGTCATCCGACTCAGGATCATAAGGTTTTGAGATTGTGATATTAGCATTCTCCTGCGTACCACCTGACCCAGTTCTTTGAATTTGGGCTAACCCATCATTGTAAGTAGGGCGTTTATAAGTAGTCTTTATACCACTAAACGTTGTCCAATAAATATTAGGAAGCAAAGTTAAGTTGATGGTAAAATCAGAGTTAGCAACAGGATTAATCGTTGATAAAATTGCCATATTTTTATTTATTTTATTAATAGTTTAAGTAGGCTAAAGTTTATATAAACAGAAGCCTACAATGTATTAGATTAGGCAGCAGTAGGTAATTGAGTAGCAACAGTCTGAGACTGATTTAATGGCAATGTACCAATGCTCACTCTGATAGTATTAACTAATAGCTTCTCTAAAGCAGGTGCGGGAACTGCATATACTTCTAGAATTACATTTCCACGCTCAAGTTCTTCTTGAGAGTTGTTAGTGAAGTTACAGATAACCTCAAATGCCTGAGCTTCAGTAGAACCAAAGAGTAACCTACCTCTCCACAGTCTGTTACATACTGAGAAAGCTGTTTGGGAGATTGCATTTAGCAACAGACCAAACCCATCAATTGAAGTGAAAAGGTCATTATCAAAACCTGATCTGAGTGTTCCATTCAGAACATTCATAATGACTCTAGTAGGAAGAAAAGTATAGAATTCACTAGTAGAGCGAGTTCTCATTCCCCAAACTACAATTCCCTTGTTTCTCAGGTTTCTGATAACATTAACCCCAATTGGGTTGAGGATTTCTTGCTGCTGGCTATTAAGCTTAGTAGCAACCTCTGTAACCCCTAGAACTGGGAACTTGGCACCTGCCCCAGGTTGTTGTAAGCCTTCATCTCTGAAGCGTCTTGTGTGTAGACCAGCTACAGCAGAAGAAGGGGGAACTACAGTACCTTCAAGGTCTTTCAAATATGGGTAGAAGAATGCACTATGCCCTTGAGGAGAGTTATATAGTAATGCTTCAGTTTGAGCTTGAGTAGGTGTTAGACCTACACCTGGATCAATCAAAGCAATCCAATCAAAAGCTTCATCAGATGCTTGGGCTTCTAAAGCTAAACCAACTACTTGGCGATCAGATTGTAGACTTAGTAATTGAAATGCTTCAGGACTGTAGATAAATCCTTGGGTTAAACCATCCTCAGCGTCAAAGCTGTTTTCAACTACATAAACATAATCAGTTGCAGCAGGGGTTGTGGGAGTAGTAACTGTTAGAGTTAAGTTGGTGCCAACAGTCAGAGTTGGGCTAGCAGCAATAGGGTCATCATTGCGTACTATCAGAGCATCAGTGGTCAAACCTGCGCCTGCTGTTACTGAGCTAGCTACTACTGAAGAGTTGATAGCGGCAATTAAACCAGAGACAATATCAGGTTTTGTAGGAGTACCTGTAGCTACAAAATTTACTGCTGTACCTGCAATAGTTACAGTATATGTACCAGCTACTGCTGTGGATACTGTAACTGTGCGTCTAACAGCTATAGGGGTGCGAATAAAGAATACAATAGCTCTTTTATCATTTCTGAATAGAAGGCGGATTGAAGCTTCACTAGGGCTAGCACCAAACTGATTTGTGAAGTCAGCTAAGCTACTTACTTGAGTTGGGTAAAGATAAGCTCCAGTTGCTGAAGAACCAATAATATAGTGTGTCTCAAAACTAGCTATATCCAATACTCGATAGCCCTGGGTAGTTTCTTGAATACGTACACCTGGGGCGTTGAAGTTGGTAAACAAAGATACCATTTTTGTAAATATTTATTTAATAATATTAATTGTTGAATCTTCTATATAAGTAGAAGTATTACTCTTTATAAATTCAGGTTTAGCCCTGTTAACTCTAATAGTTATTTCAGATAAAGAAGGTGGGTTATCAATGTTGTAATAATCAGGAGGCTGAATATCTGAGATATCAGGAAAGTCAGTTGTGTTGAAAACTACATCAAAAGCAAAGTTAAGGTTTACTAACCAATCCCCATCCTCTTGAGCTATCCTATCTACTGTTATTGAATCTTCTACTTCCGCAGGTTGAAATGACTTAATATTTTCATCTGGTAATTGAAGTAGTGATAGTAAATGTACAGTACTAAGTACTCCCTCTAAACCACTAAAGGGTAATACATCATAAGCTAAATCGTATGGAAATCTATAGGTGATTCTATAAGGCAATCTTACTGAAGTTTCTATTAAGTTTAGACCTGCTCTCTTATGAACTAAATTTTGTATTGGGAGAGCTATAGCACTACTACCTGGTTGATAATTATTTGAGGTAGGGCTATACACACCTTCTGGTACATCTAAATCCCAAGCGTCAATTTTCACCCTAATAGCTAAAAATTCTTTAACTTTCTGATGAGCTAACTGTATATTCATTTCTTATCTCTCTGTCCAGTTAAAATTAATTTATATACAGTAGAGTGAGTATCATCTACATAAACTAAGCTATAAATTTTAGGGTTATTAAAAGATTTAGTATTAGGATTAGAATAAACAACAGTCCCATAAGTTACTGGGGGATCTAAAATAAATATTGCCCTAGTCTTACCCTCTGGTTTAAATAATGTAATAGGGTAGACTTTAGGAATCTCTACTTCAAGGTCATTAACTGTTACATAAATTGAATCAGCCCCAGGAATTGCTATCTGCAGATTCACAAATCTAGGGGAGACTGAAGTTATATAAGCTTTGGGATTTATTAAAGTATCTTCTATATTAGGAGCGCGGGTAATAGGGTCTGTTACTGTATGTCTTACTAATAGATATCTACGCTGTGGAACCCCTAATTTTTCTTCTACACTTGCTAGCTTATTTTCAATTTTAGCCAGCTTTTCAAATAGGTTCATTTCAGTTTATTGATTCCTTTAGCTATATTCTGTTCTAAGTTCTCATTAATAACAGGTAGTGACCTATTTACCATTTGCACTTTCTTTTCAACATAAGGCGCATAAATAACAGAGTTTGATAATGTTACTGATTTCCTGTTTACAGTTGTAAGCCAACCTGATTTTAGTGCCCCTGATTTTACAGGAGTAACATTCTTTACTGTATTCTTTGCAAAATCTGCTGTCTCTTTTAAAGCAGTCTCTAATATCTTTTTAGTAGTGACTTTACCATCAAATAATGGACCAGAAGCCTTAATAGTGTAATTAAACATTTTACCAGTAGGCTACTGTTGAAGTGCGTCTACTATTAGGTGAGTATTTGTTATATCTAAATCCTACCCTTAGTAATTGTCCCAATTCAGTTAATAGTCTAGTACCTTCTGATTTCAGGTGAGCTACATGGCTGCTATATGATAATTTAGAACCCCTAGATTCTCTTACAAAACTAGACTCAAGGGATTCTTTTAGCAAATTATCAATAATCACCAACTCATCCAAAATACTTAAAGTTCTGTCTACTACAGTGTCAGAATAATTAGAAGTTAATTCATTTCTAATAAGACTACTAAACTCAAAGAATCCTAAAATTCTCTCAAACTCTTCAGCTTGAACTGTGGTGAATTGTGCCATGATTACTGAGTAATCTTGTCTAATACTGCAACAGCCTTAGCACGATTCTTCAGTTGAAGTTGTGGCATGGTGAAGACCCCATATTTCTTCATGTTGGGGTTATTGTGTCCAGTTAATAAATCAATACCTACCTGAATACCACCACGATTTTGGCTAGTCTCATGATTAAGAGTGTAGAGATAAATTTCACTTTCATCTACGAAGTATAAAACATTGTTAGGGCAGTTTATATCTTGGATGATAGGACGACCACTGAAAGCCAAACCAGTGTAACCCAAATCAGCCTGACCAGCAGGAAGTTGAGTTGTAATGTTAAGTTGGGCAGCAAACAATTGCTTGTATTTAACTGCAAGTTCAGGACTGCAATAGATAGCTGTGTAACGTCCACCTTTACGTGTAATTGCAACATCTGTTGCATACAGTAAATCAGAAGTGAGAGCGCGGTTGGAGGCATTTGTATTAACATAGCTTACCCACAAAGGATACGTAGCAGGGTCAATATTTGCGTAAACTCCAGAAGCAGCTCCAGCAGTTTGCAGACCTACAATACCACCCGCAGCATTAGTGCCATCACCCACATAAATATTGGTGCTTAACTTCTGCATAATAGTACGTAATGCGCTGTCTACGTCAGAAGCAAAAAGGTCACGTAAAGCGCCTTTACCTGCTGATTTAGCTTGTGCAATATCTTGAATGCTTAGTTGGAAAGAGCTACTTACTCTTGCACCAGCAATAGGTAGAAAAGCTGGTACATAAAGTTCTTCACTAAAAGTTGTAATATCAGCAGTGACAGATTCACCAGTAGCAGAAGCTCCACCTACATCCACTGTCCACTTAATAAATTGCTGACTGATAGCTTTTTTCTGAAGCCTATTCAGCATTGGATAATCAGTTAATGGCAGCGCAGCAATTTGTTCATCTACCAAAAGTTGTAGAGAATCAACAGGAGAAATAATATTAGACATTTAATTTATTTTTTAATTTATATTAATTAGTTGAAAGCGTCAAATAAGGCATCAACAGCCTTAGGTTTTTGATTAGGGTCAACTGGAGTTACTCTGGTTTCTTGAGCATCTGAACCTCTAACTCCTGAAGGAGGTAAAAATGCTTTTCCATCTTCTGAGGACAAATAAGAAGTCAACGCATCTTCTAAAGATGAAACATTATCACCTTGAGCTACATACCACTTGTCACCTTCTTGCTTGATTTTATCTGCGTGATCAAGTAAGAAAACTTTCTGCAATGTTGCAGGACTTAATGCCTTACTGTTAGCAATTACCTGAGAAACTGCACTGCTACGTTTAGCTGCAATAGTCTCCAAATCTTTGTTAGCTAATTGAGTCTTAAGGTCTGTTAGCTGCTGTTCTAAATTCTTAAGAGTTAGCTTATCTGAAATTGTTTCAGTAGGTTCTGTAGTTGTAGGTTGAGGTGCCTGAAGTTTCTTTAAATCTTTACTAATAGATGCTGCAAGTCCTTGGTTAGCTGTAGTAATCTCTGTCTTAATTTCACTTTTAAATGAGTTTAATGCAGCGTCAATCAAGGCTTTAATTTCTTGTTCTGTCATTTTAAATAATCCTGTATTTATAGGTATCTATCTTTATAGTTAATAGTAAACTTATCTGGTTTACACCTTACCCAGTAGGTAATGAATGGTTAACTTTTGATAGACAGGGAAGTTAACGCTATTGAAATATTTACCCCCAGTCCAAAACTCTACATTATTAAACTACCTGTTATGTTTTAAGGAGGTTGAGGGTCTCTATACTATAGGAGTGTCCAAAGTCTGATTTGAGCTATGTAATAATGCTATTTCTTTGGCTACTTGCTCTTTTTGGAGGGAGGATAAATTACCAGCTAACATCCCTACTAATTGGTTGTAAACTATATCAAATACTGTGGGGGGTAATTTAGCTTTTAGTCCTTCTATATCAACCTTGCTGACAGAATCTACTTTCATTATTAATGAATCCAGGTTGTCATTCTCAAAACTATTTAATCCTGTGCAAGATATGTTATCCCCATTTAAACCTGCCGCCTTAGCTACTAGTTGAAGTAAATCTTGATAAACATCAATTAAGATTTCTCCATAAGCTCTCAACATTATTTCCTGCTTGGCAAAATCCATCTGCTTAGATACCCCAGATTGAGTTACAGCCCCATTAGAAGATGAGACTCCACCACTAGAAATAAGGTCTCGCACTTGGTCTTCTATTGCCTTCAGAGAGCTTGCCATGTGCTCAACAATATAACCGTGGGGTTCATTCCATTCAAACTTCTCTAACTCAGTTACATATTGCAGACCAGTTGGTATAGGTGGAGAATCTTCATAAGATTTCTCATAGTCACCATCTGGAGTTTGAACTCTCTTAAAGGAGCGCTGAAAATAAGCTAAAGTCAATAAATCATATTTGCTGCAATCTGTTCTCAGATGCTCTAGTGCTTTACTAGCAGCTTGGTCACAAACCCAAAGTTGGTCAGGTACCTCTACCTTTAAAACTGGAATTCCACCAAAACCATGCTCCACTAAACTTACTAATTCAACAGAGGACTCTTGGTTAACATTTTCATTTGATAACTTAGAGATGTTTCCTTTAGCATCCAACTCCACAATTGCTGAGTATTTTGCAATATAGGTTCCATCAATAAATGTCCATGTAGCTACCATCTGAGAAGGAGCAATGGGATTACTAGAATCTTCTTTAATTTGTCTAACTTTAATCCAATCAAGCTTGCCTTTACTCTCACTCCAATTAGTAACTTGCATAGCAGGGTAGGTCACACAATAGGGGCGCAAACCTAGAGATTCCTCTTGTAATTTGTTGGTAGGAATTACATCTGACTTATTTTTATCAACATGAATGTAAACCTTTTTAAACTTAAGTATTTCTCTAAAGATTAAACTAATTAAGTTCTTTTCTGAACGTCCACTTAGGTCTGTATCCTCACGGAAGTTAGCCCAAAAGCTAGGGTTAGCCTCTAACCCATCTAGTGTTAAAGGGGCGTTAGATAACTTACTAATCTGCTCATTTAAATTAGAGCTAAGAATATTTAAGTATGTAAATTTCTTTAGTCTAGTTTCATAAACTTCAACTTCCTCTCCAGCTTTTTGAGGGAGAAAATGTCTAATGGCATTCTTTAATCTGAATCCTCCTGTTACTAATAAATCAATTTCTTGAAGTGCAGGTAAAAGTTGAACATACTCAGAGTGTTTTGACTCTAATGTTTCTAAAAGTATTTTATTAGGGTACATATATTATTTAATTTCTAAGTTGTTTATTTTGAAGAGCGTTATATAGACTAGCTACACAATATCGGGCAGCATCAACTGTGTGATCTTTTTGATGGTCTGCTGGTTTATTTATTAGTTGACCATCACTATCAGTTGCCCTATGGTAATCTTCAAATTGAGATATCAATTCAACTAAGTTAGCTTTAATAAAAAGATTATCCTGGTAGAATAAATTATTCATAATATCTATACTTGGCATTAGTCCTAACTTAGTTCTACTGACCTCTACAGCCCTGCTCATACCAGGTATATTCTCACGCTTACCTAATATTCTTGCTGACTTAATACTGCCAGTTCTGTCATCTGGGAGATAGCATCTGTACGCATTATATTTAGTACAAAGTCTAGCCATCTCTTTTAAGAAAACTTCTTCTGGTATAGTCTCCCCAGATTTATTTAACCAAAAGTCAATTATGTAAAATTTAGTTCTATCTTGACTTAATCCAACAACAACTAAAGCAGGATTTCGATCCCCCCAATCTCCTCCACAATAAAAAGAAAGGTTATCAGGTATATCTTTTACATAATGTTTTTCAGATAGCTGATCAAACAACTGACCTGAGAAGTTTTCAAAACTAGCTTGATACTCTTGTTTATATGATTTCTCAGGCATCTGAGCCTTAGCTTGCCTAAGTTGTTTTAAAGGGAAGTGAGGATTATCACGGGTGGTGAAATGGTAATAACTCCACTCTGCTAAATCTTTTATCTCTAAATAGAATTTATATAATGGGTGATTTCTTCCTTTGGGAGTAGCACATAATGTAGCTGCTGAACCTGGTGTATCTCCTAACGCTGGTAAAACTACTTGTGACCAAACATCCGGCTTGATATCTTGAAATTCATCTGCTGCTACAAAATAAAACTTAAGTCCTCTTAACCCATCCCCAGAATCGTCATTTGTGCCTCTTAAAATGATGTCTGGTTTTTGACCTTTAAAAGTTATTCTATAATCTGAATGGTTAATATTTTTTACAAAAGGAGCATCCTTTAACATTCCTAAAAGAGCTTTCCAATGTACTGCCTTACACTGCTTTAGGGTCGGCATTATTAGAGCAATTGTTGGAGGAAAGTTAGGGTCAATTGGTTGGTTATAGGTTAAGGCACTAACTATAAGTTGACTTCTTAGTAAATGACTTTTACCAAAACGTCTACCGCAAACCAGCAGCCTAAATCTATTTGTATCTAGAAATATCTCCTTTTGTTTGGCGTGTAATTTAATCTCAAAGCTCATTTACAAATCCTCATCCCCAGCCAAAGATTCTTCCGGGTCAGGTTCTGAGTCTTTAACAACTATTGTGTAAGAAGATGTAGGTTCAACCTTTTCACTCCACTCTTCTCGCAAAGCTTTTAATGCATCAATTGCTGACTTTGGTTCCCTTTTTGTAAGGGTTACTACTTCTCCTCTGCTACTTTGAGTTTGATATTCATAACCATCTTTGGTCATTCTTACAATCTCTTCTAGAGCTAAGGTGCGGTTGATTTTAGAGTGTAGATTTATTAACCCAACTTTCTGAGCTAACTCTAAAGTTAGTGCTTCACTTTTCTGAAGGTCTTCAACCTTCTGTTTGCTATTTTTAATTAATGTTTTTAGTTGCTGTGCTGTTAACTCAATCTCAAACTTATCTGCAAATAAGGCAGTCATTTGAGGTTGAGATAAATGAGGCTGAATACTTAAAAGTAATATTAAAAAATCTCGCTGAACTTGTGTCAGCATTAATGCTTTGTTTCCCATAAAAAAAGGTGCTAAGGAGCACCCACATAATGTTTAGATATCTAACTAATAAATCTGTCCTAAATTAAGTCCATAACCTCACTGGAGAGTAGCTGTAAAGCGTCAAGGTATACTTCACCCATCCAGCTTTCTATTGACCCCTGCTGCTTATCCTGGAAGTACTCATGTCTTACTATTAACCAAGATTTCTCACTGGCTAGAAAGTGGTATTCAAGGGCAGCACGATGTAATTTACCTAGCCCCCAAATAGCTTTATTAAGTTCATCAGAGTCAATTTGCCCAAACAAACTATTACTGGGCATTAATTCACTTGGATTTTTGTAGAGGCGGGAAATATATTGGTCACAGTTATCAAACTCATTTTGGAAAAATAACTGTAGGCACTCTTCCAAAGAAGGGGTATCAATGTAGCTAGTAAGTTGAGTAGTCATAATTTATATCCTTTATTCTGTTAATTAATTTATTAATAATTTGATGAAATAATTAAGGGCTAACCCAGCAATCAGTAATCAAATCTTTCCAATCTTTAGTGCGATGTCCACACTCCAAATAAGTTAGCTGCTGAATCTTACGGTTTGTATATAAAGGGTTATCTAAATTAGCTTTCTCAGATTCAATAATTTCATTGAAGTTTTTGTTCAACCAATCTCTTACCTGCTGCCTGTCTTTAGCTGATAGAGACTTATCACTTGCGTACTCTTGAATTATTTGCAGGACACCCCAATGATTCCTTTGCTCTGCATAATTATCACCATAAGACTTTCTGAATTTGTAAGATAAAGTACTTTTAGGAATCTTGAATATTTTTTCTAATGAACGTAAGCTGTAACCCTTTAAAAATAATTTATAAGCTCTTGAAATTGCAGTAGACATTTAAGCTTTCTCCCTCTCTCTCTATCTTCTGTTAGAATAGCTTTTGTGTGCTAGTAAAAGGTAGGATATCTATTAGCTGAAAGTATCTTAAACGCTGCGCTAGGCCCATAGTAGAATGAGGAATACTGGCTTAAATTTAGACATTAAAAAACCTCCCTATTAGAGGAGGTTTCTATTAATTACTTATTTGATTTATGCTGCTTGGGCACTCTTTAATTTAGGGAATCCAACAACATTATCTACTTTAGCTTTCTTGATTAATCTTCCAGTTTGGTAAGCTTCTGCAATTGAACTATTTAACTTACTAATTGTTCTCTGACTTACTGAAGCTGTGAACTCTGTTTCTAATTTCTTCTTTAACCAGAAGTGAGACTCAATTGGTGAGTTGTCTACAATGTTGTTTATAACCCTCTCTGTGATGCTCTGTAGGTCAACAAAACTTACTTTGACCTTTGCTTCAGGATACAGTTTTTTAGCGTTCTCATTGACCTCCTCAATATAATTCTTAGCCTCCCAATTGATTCCTTTTGGTGAGGTAAAGATGAATTCAATTGATTTGTTAGGATACTTTTGAATAGCAAGTTGAATGTACTTCTTATCAACTAAAGTAGCTTTTACATCCTGTTCTGAAAGTGTACGAGCTTTGAGTTCATAAATTTTAACTACTTTAGGTAATCTCTCTACAAAATCCCATCTACGGTGGCTACCAGGATTGAAGGAATCAAGGATAGCAACCTCAAATTTGAAGTCAATATTTGAGTAAGCACTAAGCTCAATAATTTGTTTCTGTAAGTCTGGTTCAATAGTATGAGAGGATTCTTCAATCTCTCTTTCAACTGAAGTTTTAATAGCTACTGAACCAAGTGTTTGGAAATCTTTAGCAGCTTGAGAAGAACCTTGAGTTAAGTAGCTGTAAGCGTGTAGAAAATCACCAACCCAAAGTGCTTTTATTCTACCTAATGATACTTTATTTTGCTGTTCATACCTAGCTTTAAAATCAATTAATAATTTACCCTCTAATTTACAAGCCTTACCAGCTAAGGTTTCTGACGACCTCTCTTTTTCAGAGGTTGTCAAATCTGATTTATTAGCCCAGTTCTTTAAGTAATCTTCACTGCTTAAACCTTTAGCAACACTTAAAGCACTCATTATGTAAATTGCATTTTCACCTTTACTATTAGTTGTCCATTTTAATCCATACTCTTCAGTCAATCTACAAAGTTCATTAACTATAGTTTGGTTTACACTAGGGTCTGCTGATTTAATAACTGATTTCAATCTAGCTGTGGAATTTGAAGGAGAATTAAGAATAAGTGTCATATTTTTAATTTAATGTTTTAAGTATTATTAATTAAGGTGTTTTTTCAACCTTATACAAATACTATAACCCTCACACGTAGGCAGAAGGTAGGCAAACACAAATGCCCCCTATTTTACTAGGAGGCTATTAGCTAAATTAAATTTAGTTGACTTATTACTTAGTAAACCAATCCATAAACCCAACTTTGATTACATCTATTAATGCTCTCAGTTTGAGTAGTTGAAATAGTAAACCTTCAGAGCAGTCTAAATATAGATTATCATAACTATAACCAATACAACGCTCATCATCCCCTTTAACTTCCACAGAAACTAAGTATGTGACAATATAATTTCTTATCAAGCTTTTTAGTTTAGTATCATTAAATAGTAAAGAATATATTATTGCCAAGTAATCATTTAAGTTTTTAGACCTTAAACTAAACATAATTCTTTTTGTTAAGTAGACTTTAGCATTAACTCCATCCCATTCAGTAGTGAAGTGTGGAGCCTTAGAAGCGGGTAATAAATTAAACATAATACAATCCTTTATTATTTATTAATTAGTGTTGTGGTGGCGCTGTTAGAAACCTGTGTGTGGATGTTAGTCCAGTAGAGTGTAACCTTCAATCTCTGCTCTACCCTTAAACTCTATATCTTCTTCTATTACTAATTCATATTCATTAATAGGCACTGCCCCCTCTAAATCAAAGTAATTAAAATAATAATACCTATAATCTGAATTAATAAAACTACCAACATATCTATAACAAGTTACTCCTTCGCTGTGCAATCTTTCAGGTACAGAGTATAATTTACCTTTAACTAAATCTTTTAGTTGCATAATTAGTTGCGTTCATTAAAATCTATAAAGTCACTTTGGAAGTGATGGTAAGAATCTAGTACACCTTCTTCTAATTTAGGTTGGAAGAAAACTTTACCTATCACTACTCCCAAAATAAAACTGAACAAAATTAAAGTAAAAATAATCAAATTAAATAAAGCAATCATTTTAATATTTATTATATTTTGTATTGTAAAAGGTTCCTTGATGGCAGGAACCTTGGTTGTTAATTATTGAGCTTCATAATGGAAGGTAACTGTTCTAACAGCCTTACCATTTGTCTGTTGAGTATAGCAAACTGAACGATGGGTAATCTTAGGGGAACCTGTGAAGAATCGAAATAAGTTAGCTAATTTGATAGACATAAATTTAAATTCCTTTGTGTTTCTATTCTCTAATATTACTGTGGGTATAGTATCAAAAGGTAGGCAGTATTCTATTAGTAAATACCTGCACTCAGGAGAATAATTAAGGGTCTGAATATTGCTGCTGGTGTATTGAACTGTTAATAGAAAATAGAGTGCAGGGAGTGAAGCTAAAGGGAACTGCTACTGTGTTAGCTTCACTCCCTGCGGGGCATTAGGGGATAGATGAACTATCAGACCTCAATATATAAGTTTAAGAGCAGTCCCATTCCTTTTGTATAATAAATACATTCTTATTTACAAGCCCTCCTCTTGGTGAATATAAATTACCCTTAATATAAATCCCTGTATTATTTTTAATTATTTTTTTACCTAGTAAACTCCAAGATAAACCAATACCATTCTTCCAATTAGGATGAATCTTCTTTGGATTAGGAGCAGAAAGAATACGCGATTGATTACTCTTGGGAGCACAATTTAGCTTTGGTGGAGAACTTAAATTGGATTGGGTCTGTGTTAAACCAGGGCTGGAAATAGTAGTAGAAGCTATAACGATACCTAAACCGATATTTTTTAGTAAATGTCTAAACATAAACTCCCCAATAATCAATTGAATTTGCACACAATTTTAACCTCTACTAAAAGAAATTCATTCAGTATAAGTACTAAAATCTAAGGGCGGCAGAGTTAAGGTTTTTTTGCTTAAGTAAACTGATTAAGTAAATTGTTAAGTAAACTTAATGTTAAGTTTGAGTAGCAAAACTAGGTAGGGAAATAGAGAAGGAAGGGGAGATAAGTAGACTTAGGTTAGATAGTTCCCTCATTTAGTACTCCTGTAATGGCTGTATACGTTACTGTATAAAGCTTACAGAATTTTTAAATCAACGAGTATGACCCTAAATATCCCACATTTCTCAAGACTATTTGAGATACAATTGTAGTATAAGAAAAATTAAATTTATAGGTTTTTAAAATGAAATTAACAGCAAAAGACCTCAACAAAACAGTACTCTTCAAAGGTTTATTAAAGTGGGAAGATGGGGAAGCTGTAAATATCAGATTACTTGAAGATAGCTCGATAGATGATAGTCTCTACACCTACACACTCCAGCAAGTAGAGTATGACTGTTTATATAGTCACTTTGATGAAGTAGCTACTCAAGTGAAAGTAAGTGGAGTATGGCTCTTTATAGGGGCAGTACACTATATAAGAGTGCCTGATGAAGAAGGCATCAAACAATGGGATTTCACTATTAAGGTTCTTACTTTTGCAGGGTTAGGAAATGTGGACTATGACACATTTGTACCTGAAGTAAACCTCGCTGATTTACTGCCTAAATAATACACTATTATAGTGGCCGATTATACAATAAATTGCTATAATTATAGGTATAGAGGATAAGCATTGCAATGCTGAAAAGAGAGTTAGTTACTTTCCTTCCTCTCTTCCTAAATAACTAAACTTTTATATTTTTAAACTATATGTCTACTTCTTATATCATCTCGCAATTTAGAAAACCTGAAGCAGTTAAGAATTATTTAGATACCCTTCTTACAGATTTTAATAAGGCTACGTATCATTGGTTTGTTCATGTTCTCTGTGGTACATTGATTTCTTTTTCTAAGGAAGAAGAGGGTTGGGTTCCTGTTCCCTCCAGAACTATGGAAAAGGAATGGGGTAAGAGAACTGAAATTCAATGGCTTCAACTTGAAGAAGCTGGCTTGATTGAAGTATTCACTCTAGATGTTATTAAAACAAAAGATGGTGAACTTAAGAATAAAACTTATTCTAGAAATAACAATTTATGTCGCTCTTATAGAATCAGCCAGGATATCTTAATCCAGATAGCTGAACTTTCTACTATTGACCCTTTCAATCCTCCCAACTTTTATAACTTAGTAGATGGTACTAAATCTAACTCAGTGATTAAGTATAGGAAAAAGGATGAAAATAATAACTATATCCCTCAGTTACTTAGGGATTCAATGGATAATATTAAAAGATGTATTATCAATTATGATGAAATAAAATCTTATCTTTCTACTCAAGAAGCTGAGGCTAAAATTATTGGAACTGAAGCAGCTTACAGACGTTATCTAAATGATAAGAATTGCTTTGATGCTATCTGTTCTAGAGGCTCTAATATTTTTAAATTAGAGAATGGGTTAGCTGAGTTCACACCTATCTTTAATAAACCTCAAGACCCAGGTAGAATTAGTGAAACTGGTGGTGGATTACAAACAAGTTCAAGGTTAATGAAGCATATTGCTTTCTCTAACATCCCAGGTTTAAGAAATTATGATTTAAAAAGTAGTCAAGTTTTTGGTTTAATCCAGCAATTTGAAGAAGCTGATGTTGATACTAGTTGGCTGAAAACTTACTTAGGTAAAGATAAACAAGAGTTTGCTGATCAAGTAGGAATCTCAAAGGATAGATGGAAGCAAATTCTCTGCGCTACTGTTATGGGTGCCCACTTACAGAAGAAAGTATCCATCAAGGATTTTGAACCTAAGTATATTGTTAAGAAAATTAAGGGTGAATTAGTAGAAATCAAAATTCCTCCCAGTGATGCTGTTATCAAGGCTCTTTATGAGGAAGCTGCTGGCGTGCCTTCTGTAGCTATGGGTTACTATATCAAGTACTATCAAGCTATTGAGCCTCTGTTGACCTCCATAGCAGCTTGGCAGAAGTGGTTGCTAGAAGTGTACCTAGTTGATTCTAAGAACCTGCAGAATACTCAGGGTAAGGTGGTTATTCAGAATCCTACAGGTCAGACTTTTAACATCTCAGATTACATGAAAGCTGGTAAGTTCATAAATGTAAATGAACTTCAGAGAAAAGTTTCAGCTTTCATTTTGCAGGGAGTTGAGGCAAGCTTCATTCATCACTTAACTAATCTCTCATCTCAGTTTGGTTTTGAAGTACTGAGTAATCAGTTTGATGGTTTGGTAGTTTTAGGTGAAATTCCTGAACAGGCAATGGAATTAGCTAAGGCTGCTTCAGGTTTAAATCATGCATATTTAGAGGAGAAAGGGTTTGTGTAATCTAACACTGAACTAGTCTTAACAGCCCTTTCAGGGCAACAAGGGGATGGTTGAACTTAAGCTTCGCCATCCTTTTTAATGGGTACAAATTCACGCCCCATGCTTAAGAAAACCATTAAGATAAATTTACTATAGAAAATTGTTAAGTAATCTTTAGTATAAATTTGCTTAAGTAAACTGATTAAGTAAAATGTTAATAAATCTTACTGTTAAGGAAAGTTGGCAAAAGTGGGAAAGGAAGGGAAATACAGGAATCTTAAGTTAGATAGTTCCCCCACTAAAGTAACTGTAATGTTTACTCAGTAAAGGTTTCAGCTTATAAAATGAACGAGTATGTCCCCTTGAATTACCCCCATTTCAGTCCTGATTTACTGCTACTTTTTATTCACAAGGTTCTCTTAGCGCAACTGCAAAACTAACAGTTGTACAACTTAATCCATTTTTCTCAGCACAACTTTTAGATATTGTTTGACCATATCCAGCTCCAGGACAAGTCACTCCTGCCCAGCAACCTGATAAGATTCCAGATAAAATTAAGTATACAAATAGAATTCCTAACTTACTTTTTGATGTTACTCTTAATAAATTATTAGGTATATTCATAAAGTTTATGTATAGACTAATCGCATATTAAGAGTGATTAGTTCAGGAACATAAGGGTGTATTTACTTAAAGGTCCCCCACATTAAGCGATCGCACCTGTAGAAATCTAAATCAGCAGCCCAATAATAAACTCAATCACTTAATTTAACATCAATAGGCTCACTACCTCTTGCCCAAGATAAGTCTACTGGAAAATCACCAGTTTTAAGTTGAGCTTCAATATCTAAATCTCACTCAATAGTTAAATATTTACTAACTTCTTTATAATTAACTTCAGCACATTCAAAGGCTGTAATTGTCTCCCCAAGCTGAGAGAGGATATAGTGCTTTACCGTGCTTAAATCAAAATCCTTTATAACTAATTTTCTTTCTCCTTTTAACTCAATTGTAATCTTGTCATATTTTGCATCACAATTGAGGTTAATATCCAAGTTCAGACTTAAGTCAAATTTAGGTACTTGTTTTCCAGTAATTTTAGTATAGCGTTCAGCAACTTTACTTCCTTTAGAAATAAAATTTACTTCTTCAACTTCAAAATGAACTGATTGTACTTCTGAGATATTAATAATCCATTCATCATTTAGATAAATATATTTACCCATTAGTAAATGTCCCATGTTTACTTAGAATCACAAGGTTATAATACATCATATTACTTAGAAAATACTACAATTTTTAATAACCACCAATGCACATCAACCTAATAGAATCCTTACTCCTAGTGTGGGGCTAGTAAGAATTTATTAAGAAACTAGATTATTAAACTTAGGGAGTGCCGCATCATCAGGCTAATCCTATTCAATAGCCAATAGTTTACCCCTCAGACTAGCAGTACTCTTAAGAGCCTTTCATCTGAGTTTTACTTATTGGATGTATCCGCTAGTTGTACTCCTAAGAGCCTTTTGCAAAATACATTTACTGAATGTTTGACCTAACAATTAAGCAAGCACGTGCTGGCTTCAGTATAGGTTACAAATTTAGCTTTGTCACTCTAGTCATTTCTATTCTTGAAGGATATAATGTATCCACTAGTCACACAGGGTAACTCCCATCTGCAGATGAGTTGCAGTTTAACTGTGTAAATCACCAAAGGGTACGGCCCATTTCTTAAGGATGGTTGAACGTTAACTTTAGTGTGGCTACTTATAGAATATTCAGCCCCAGGCAGGTTAACCTCTTAATCCTTCTTTCTTAATTAATTGCTCTAGTGAGTTACCAGGAGCAAGCCATCTACATAAGCGATCGCTGCAAGTATAGTTTCCCTGAGTATAAATACTACTGAAGTTTGGGCGGCTCTTTTATATATAGAGAGAAGAGAGAAGACAACTACAAGGGAGAACATAAGGAGATACCTAACAATAGAAATCTCAACAGGTAACTGAATAACATTTACACCTTCTCTCAAACCTGAAGAAAACACAGCCCCAGATAACTTCAGGATCAGTTTTCTATTTTAATTTACTTAATACCTTAACCATTAGGTTTACTAACAATAGATATATTCATAAAGAAAAGTGATTAAATACCCCTTAGCAATAGTAATCATTTATGAAGGTTACTTTGAGTGAAACCTAAACTTCAGTATTCTTTACTCTACTTTGCAGGTCAATTCCCTTACCTCCCCAGCCTCCTCTACAAAGGTCAACACTATACCTTTACTGGATTGTAGGTATGTTTGTATTAGTCCAGGTTAAGACCGCTTCAGAGTCTATATAGGACTGGTACTGGTTTTTCAGAACCTCTTAGAACTAACAGAACCAGATAATTTATACCCATTATTTGCTTAGTATATATTCCTTTAAGTGGTGGCAAGTTAAGAGACTAATTATTTTTTACTCTTATTTTGGTTAGATTTCCAGGCGACTGATATAGCCACCTACCATTTGGGTAATCTAAGTATAGACATCCCAGTGGTGATAAAAATGAGACTCATTAAGCTATTATTACCTGTGATCATGGCTTGTTCAATAGCACCTTCAGCAGTAGCTAATGACCCTTGCTCTTCCATAGCTAGCACCGAACCTAGTCAAGAAACTAGAAGATTTGACAATAAGAAAATTAGTTTTGATATGCCTGCTAACTACAGGATTATGAATACTCAATGGGGACTAATGGTACATACCCCTTGGAGTTATGAAGTGTATACTTGTCAAATTAATTCTAAGTACCCTGGTTCTTATACGGAAAATGGGGTGATTGTGCAAGTTATGTCTTATAAAGAGCTTACAGAGTTCATGCATAACTTCTATCACCAAGGAATCTATCAAGACCATATAGAAACCAATTACCCTGGAACAACAGCTAAAATGTTTGTGGCACAAGGTTCAGAAGCTGCTGCTGCTTTTGTGCCTTTTGTAAAGAATGGTAAAGTAATTTTACTTGAAATTCCTATGTCTTCTAATGAAGATGGTACTACTTCCACTGAAGTAGATAGCATGTATAAAGGAGCAGTGGACTTGATTATGTCCACTATTCAGGTTAAATAAACCCAAGATTTCTTAGCCTATTACCCTAAACTTCCTCTTCACCTTCTCCATCTTCTTCATCAAAACCTTCCTCAGAATAATAAAATAGATGCTCCCAAATCCGATTACCCATTCTTTTGATAGTGCGTCCCTGATAAACAATCTCTTCTCCATCTTTTAGTGCAAGAAGCACATCTAGGTACTCTATTAAAGCAGGAAGGTTCACTTCCATAATTACTCCTTTTGTTTGGTTTTAAAGTTCAGGCAACTGAGGTCTTTTAATTGAGCCTAGATAATGTTGATAAAGTACTCTGATATCATGACCTGTGATATCAGCAGTCTCTTGAAGAGTCATACCAGAATCAATACAATGACTAGCAAAGGTATGTCTAGTTTGGTATAGACTTCTGTGGGTTATACCTAATGTTTTGAGGGTAATTTTCCAGCAGCGTTGACTAATATTGTGATCATCTAGACATAAACCCTTAGGAGAAGTAAAAACTAAATCTTCAGGCTTTCCTTTAGGTCTTTTGAGTAGCATTGAGTAAACAGTATTATTAATGGGAACTACTCTGTGCTTAGCGTTCTTGGTAGTTCTCCTCTGTCTTACACTTGTGTTGCCCTTGTGGCGGCCCAAAGTTTCATAGATATGTATTTCCTTTTTAGGTAAATCTATGTGCTTCCAGAGCAGCCCTATACCCTCAGAAGTCCTAACTCCAGTATTGAATAGGAATAAAATAAAGTCGTAATAATGTGAGTAGTGTTTATCTACTTTGAGGTGGCTTAGTATTTGGTTAACTTCTGCTTTTGTGAAAGGATTAGCTTTAGGTTTTTGACCAACACGTACAGTTATTCCTTCAAATAAATCTTTTCTGAGTACTTGAAGTATAGCTAAATATCTTTTAGTAGAACTAGGACTTAACTCTCTAGTATCTGTTAACCATTTTATAAATGCCTTAGCATCTGCTGAGGTTGTAATCAGCTTTTTATATGCTTTTAAAGTACCTAATAAACCTACGTCAGCGCTGTTATAGTTATCCTCTATACGTTGCTGCAACATTTCAATTAGAGGAGGAAACCTGGCCTCAGCAGGCTTAACTCCGCCACCATTTCCTGAGTAGGTTATACCCTGCAACCAAAGATTGTACTTGTTAAGGGTAGGATCAAATTGTCCTATTAAGCAGTCTTGATAAATTAGTTTAGCGCAGTAGCTTAACCTAGCTTTCTCTTCAGCGTTATTCCAATTACCCCAGGTTAAGCTGTAATTTTCATCTTGGTAACTCCACCTAAGTAGGCAGCTATTACCATTCTTTCTGACTTGTATTTGCCTCATTGTCCTATGCAAGTTTATGCAACTGCACTAAGACAACTTATTTAAACTAACGTAAGAATAAGCTTTCTAGGCTTTTTGCCCTCAATGCCATTGAGGTGCGCTACCAACTGCGCTATAACCCCTTAAAATCCATTATATATGATGGCTTAATTCTTGGTACTTTGTCAAGCTTCTTGTAGAAACTAAAATTTTAAATATCTTCTCTAGCACTAAGCACTCTCTATGACACTTGCAACAAATAGGTCATACAGTGCCCCATCAAAAAGTAAACTACTAACATGGCAGCAGCAGCCAGAGCAACTAATGTACCAGCCAACATGAGAGAAAATTCTTTACTCTCATAGGCTTTTTCCATTAAATGCAGCGACCACGCCACCAGGGCGACATCGAAAAGTAAAATAGGAAGCAACATATTTTTTAATATTTGTTAATACTTGTAAAATAATATTAACACCCTTTTAGAGAAGTGTGCCTAACCTAAGATAGATGTCATTAAGCGGGAAATAGTGGATCAGGAGAGTGTTCTTATTGGCACATTGCGATCGCGCAAATAATTTTTGATTTCTGCTACGCTTAATTGCCCGTAATGTAACAGGGATGCGAGTAATGCTGCTTCAGCTTTGCCTTCAGTTAGGGCTGTGTAGATATGTTCACAATTACCTGCACCACCAGAAGCAATAACTGGAATTTCTACAGCATCGGCAATTGCCCGTGTGATCTCGATGTCGTACCCAGCCTGGGTTCCATCAGCATCCATACTTGTCACTAGTAGTTCACCGGCACCCCGTTTTTCAACTTCTTGTGCCCACAGTAGAGCATCTAAGCCTGTATTTTCCCTGCCACCCCGCACATACACATCCCAACCTGGATTCTCCGGGTTATTTCTGCGTCTGGCATCAATAGCAACAACTATGCACTGATTACCAAAGCGATCGCTGGCCCGATTAATCAAGTCTGGATCACGCACCGCCGCAGAATTAATACTAACCTTATCTGCGCCCGCTCGTAACAAAGCTTTAACATTTTCTAAGGATTGAATGCCACCACCCACAGTCAATGGAATAAAGACCTGTTCAGCAGTCCGGTAGACCACATCTAAAATAGTACCTCGGTCTTCATGAGTAGCTGTAATATCCAGAAATACTAACTCATCAGCACCGGCTTCGTTGTAAACCTTGGCCAGCTCTACCGGATCGCCTGCATCTTGGAGATTGACAAAGTTAACTCCTTTTACAACCCGTCCCGCCTTCACATCTAAGCACGGTAAGATTCTTTTAGATAACATAATAACTTTTGTACTTCTGGGTAATTGACCGGAATTTAAATTTTAAATTGGCGCGGGTATTCTCAAACGAAAATTTTCACGGGCATTGGGCATTGCTTATTCTCCTTGTCCCCCTCATCTCCCCCTGCTCCCACACTCCCCACTCACTAGTCCCCTTAAAAGTAGATAGCTGAATTATGGCGATAATCTCCTCGAAAAAACAGCCTCCAGAACCCAACGGAGAACCAAAGCAGCGTCGAGAGTTGGCGAAAACTCCATCCACAGACAATATTTTGAAGCCTGAAGCTGCTATTGATGAGCAAGAACAGCAAGAAGAAGGTATTCGACCACACCGATTTGCTGATTACATTGGACAAAAAGATTTAAAGGATGTGCTAGATATTGCCATCAAAGCAGCCAAGTCTCGTGGTGAGGTGCTGGATCACTTGCTGTTGTATGGGCCACCAGGGTTGGGCAAAACCACAATGGCAATGATTTTAGCATCGGAAATGGGGGTAAATTACAAAATTACCAGTGCACCAGCTCTAGAACGTCCACGAGATATTGTCGGGCTACTGGTGAACATGAAACCAGGTGACATCTTATTTGTGGATGAAATTCATCGCCTCTCGCGGATGACGGAGGAAATTCTCTATCCGGCTATGGAAGATTATCGCCTAGATATTACTATTGGTAAGGGTTCCAGCGCCCGCATCAGAAGTTTGCCACTGTCAAAGTTTACCCTAGTTGGGGCTACAACCCGTGTGGGTGCTTTAACTTCACCACTGCGCGATCGCTTTGGTTTAATTCAAAAACTCCGATTTTACGAAGTTGACGAATTGACTCAGATTGTACTGCGAACCGCTCAATTACTCAAAACCCCTATTACAGAAGATGGTGCCACAGAAATTGCCCGTCGTTCACGCGGGACGCCACGGATTGCTAATAGATTACTAAAACGGGTACGTGATTATGCGGAGGTGAAAATATCTGGTGAGATTAATGAAAGTATCGCATCTGAAGCATTGCAACTATTCCAAGTAGATCCTTGCGGTTTAGATTGGACAGACCGCCAGATGCTAAGTGTGATAATTGAACAATTTAACGGCGGGCCAGTGGGGTTAGAAACAATGGCAGCAGCAACGGGTGAAGATACTCAAACAATTGAAGAGGTGTACGAACCTTACCTGATGCAGATTGGGTATTTAACTCGGACTCATCGTGGCAGGATGGCGACTAAGGCTGCATATAAGCATTTGGGATTCACGCCGCCTAATGAACAGTTGTCATTATTGTAATTATGGGAAATTGGGTATGGGGCATTGGGCATTGATACTCGTAAATGAGCCTTTGAACTCCATTCCTCTGCCCCATGCTCAATGACAAATGACAAATGACAAATGACAAATTAGGTAAACCTAGATGATTAAGTTAATTGGTATTTTTCTGAGTCTGTTACTTGTGTTTGGCTGGGGTACACCAGTCATGGCACAATCTCAGCCGCCCATTACTCAAGAACAGTTAAAACAAGGTGATGAGTGGGCAAATCAAGCCTTTGCAGCGACAAATCAAGGTGATTTTGCGACGGCTGAAACTTACTGGACAAAGATTATTGAACAATTTCCTACAAATGCGGGGGCGTGGAGTAACCGGGGAAATTCGCGGGTGAGTCAGAATAAGTTACAAGAAGCGATCGCAGATTATAACAAAGCCATAGAACTAGCACCAAATGTTACCGATCCATATTTGAATCGGGGGGCGGCGTTGGAAGGGATGGGAAAATGGGATGATGCGATCGCAGATTATAATCATGTCTTAGAACTCGATCCTAAGGATGCGATGGCGTACAACAATCGGGGAAATGCCAAAACAGGTTTAGGAAAATGGGAAGATGCGATCGCAGACTACAAAAAATCTAATGAGATAGCCCCGAATTTTGCCTTTGCCCGTGCTAACTACGCCCTTGCTCTTTATGAAACTGGTCAAAAAGAGCAAGCAATCCGCGAAATGCGAAATATTGCCCGTAAATACTCCAAATTTGCTGATGTACGTGCCGCCCTCACAGCTGCATATTGGGTAAATGGAGAACAAGGTGAAGCCGAAAGCAACTGGGTAGCAGCCTATGGGCTAGATAGCCGCTACAAAGATATCGACTGGGTAAAAAATATCCGGCGTTGGCCCCCCAGCCTGGTTACAGCTTTGGATAAGTTCTTGAAAATCCAGTAGGCACTTCTAACTCAGCAATAATTTCTTTTCTTTGCCTATCTACCTGTTTTCTGGTATACATCATTGTAAATAACCAGAAGCAAGAACTATGACTCATTTTGGACTGATTTGTCCAGCCTCAACTGGTCATCTCAACACTATGCTTCCCTTGGGAAAAGAACTGCAAAATCGAGGTCATCAAGTTACCCTATTCAGCTTTTCCGATGCTCAACCAAAGACACTAGCCGCAGGATTAGAATTTAGGGCGATTGGCGAATCTCAGTTTCCTTCTGGGGTAACGTCAGAATCCTTGGCTAAGTTGGGGAAGTTGAGTGGACTTGCTGCATTGAAATATACCGTCAATCTGCTCAAAGAAGGGGCAGATGTTATGCTCAGGGATGCGCCACCAGCAATTAAAGAAGCGGGTGTGGAGGCACTTTTAGTAGACCAAGTTACGCCAGAGGGGGGAAGTGTCGCAGAATTTTTAGGACTTCCCTTTATTACTGTTTGCAGTGCTGTAGTACTTAATCGAGAAGAGAGTGTTCCCCCGTTTATCACAAACTGGGGCTATAACCGAGCTTGGTGGGCACAACTGCGTAACAAAGTGGGTTATAAGTTGTTAGATCGCATCGGCAAACCAATTAGAGAGGTAATAGCCGACTATCGCCGAGAGTGGAAGTTACCCCCACAGTTCACTGCCAATGAAAATTATTCTCTACTAGCTCAAATTAGTCAACAGCCTGCCCAATTGGAATTTCCTAGGCAAAATTTACCTCAGTGCTTCCATTTTACAGGCCCTTATCATAGTCTAACTGGTCGGGAAGTTCCTGATTTCCCTTATGAAAAGTTAACTGGGCAACCCTTAATTTACGCTTCAATGGGGACTGTCCAAAATCGCCTATTGGGAGTTTTCAAATCTATTGCCGAAGCTTGTAATGATTTGGATGCCCAACTAGTGATTTCGTTAGGTGGTTCTGCAACTCCAGAATCTCTGGGAAGTTTGCCGGGAAATCCGCTAGTTGTTGGTTATGCACCCCAATTGGAATTGCTGCAAAAAGCGGCTCTCACCATTACCCACGCGGGGATGAATACTACTTTGGAGTCCTTAAATAATGGTGTGCCAATGGTTGCCATTCCCGTTGCTAACGATCAACCAGGAGTAGCAGCGCGTGTAGCTTGGGCTGGTGCTGGTGAGGCTATACCCCTGAGTCGTGTGAATGTTCCTAAACTGCGAACTGCTATCCAAAAGGTATTGACGGAAGATTCTTATAAACAGAATGCAGTCAGGTTACAAGAAGCAATTCAGAAAGCAGGGGGTGTAAGTCGAGCCATTGATATTGTGGAACAGGTTGTTGCTACAGGAAAGCCTGTTTTGGCTTCGTAATATACGGCACGACAAACTTTTGAAAAAATTACCTGATTTCCATAACATCAATTATGAACTTCCCCAACATCAATTATGAACTTCCCCGATAGAAAACTTGGTTTAATCGAGAACCTATTCGATATTCTCCATGATGTAGGCAGTATGATCGATGTTAATGTTGCTCGCATAGAAGGAGCAATAAAACCTGCAATTTTACAACAAGCTCTCGATTGTCTACAAAAGGTTCATCCTCTCCTTCAATCTCACATTGTTAATTTAGAAGATGGTGCTTATTTTCAATGGGAAGGTACAACAAAAATACCCTTATATGTTATAGATAAGCATGATGAATATCAATGGCTGAAAGTTGCAGAAGAAGAGTTACACCAAAAATTTCCTAGAGATACCAGTCCTCTTTGTCGAGTAACTTTATTACACTCTTCAATAAGTAATGGTATTAATGAAATAATTATGACATTTCATCACGCGATAGTTGATGGAATATCATGTATGTTGTTTGTAGATCAGTTATTGTTCTATTATCAGCAAATTACTGCTGGGGAGGATATACCAAAAATAGTGACAATGCAACTATTACCTCCGCTAGAGAAGTTGCTTGATAGTAGTCTTGTCAGCAAAAATAATGTTGCTGACAAACAACATAAAGAGGTAATCCCTACACCTCAGTTAATTATTGAAGAAGAAGCACTTCCTAGCGATCGCCATACCTGTCTTGTGACTCGAATTCTCAGTCAAGACATGACTTTGAGAATAAGCGATCGCTGCAAACAAGAGAAAACCACTGTACATGGTGCTTTATGTGCTGCCATGTTATTAGCAGTAGCAGAAATTGCTTTTACTGATCTACCACTCAGTTTATCCTGTGGTTCAAACGTAAATTTACGAAAATCTTGTAAACCTGAAGTAGCCACTGACCACATCGGTTGCTTCATATCTATAGTAGAAGAAATTCATACATTAGAAGAAAACACCACATTTTGGAATTTGGCACGCGAATGTAAATCAAAAATTAGTCACGACGTTAGCATAGGAAATCCAATCGCTAGGATTCTAAGTGATGAGTTGAAATATGTTAATCGAGATATTATTCTCCAAATTTCAAATCATCAACTGGGGCGAAAAAACACAATAGAGATATCAAATCGGGGAAAATTCAACTTAGCAGATAAGTATGGTGAATTAAAACTGCAAGAGTTATATTTCGCAACAGGACAGCATGTGGTTGGTGGTTCTTTTTGGTTAGGTGTAGTAACTATCCATGAAGAGCTATTTTGCACTTTTTCCCATGTAGTTCCACTGGTAAGTACTAAAACAGCAGAGTTATTAGCCGATTCTGTTATGGACAATATGCAAAAAGCATGTATGTCCGAAACTTTCACATTGGATATGTTACCTGAAGTTGCAAGCCCAAAGTATTAATCAGCAGCCTCAAAGTTAAGAACATGCGAATTACAATATTAGCAGTTGGTAGTCGGGGATGTGTGCAACCTTACATCGCACTAGGGCTGGGTTTACAACGGGCTGGTCACAATGTACAAATAGCTACTCACGCTATCTTTCAAGAATTCGTTAGCAGCTATGGTCTAGAGTTTTTCCCAGTGGGAGACAATCCCCAAGAATTACTCAAGCGATTGATTGGACGGTTGGCGGCAAAAAAAAATCTCAATCTCACACCTCTCTCAATCAAGGTAGAATTCTGGCGGATCTTTGCCTCTAGCCTTGAACGTCTAATGAATGATTCCTGGGAGTGTAGTCAGGGAGCCGAAGCAATTATCTATTCGGAACTGGCACTACCAGGCTATCATCTTGCAGAAAAGCTTGGTGTACCAGGGTATGCAGTCTATACTCAGCCCCTCCGTCGTACCCATGCTTTTCGTCACCCACAATCAAATTTTAAGTTACACAGCACTTTTAACTACTTAACACATATCTTTGAAGAACAATTTCGCTGGCAGTTCACCCGTAAGAAGATCAACCAGTGGCGACAGGAAACTCTGAAATTACCCCCGATTCCGATTACTGGTCTCTATCCTCAGCAGCAAAAGCAGCAGATGCCCGTTCTTTATTGCTACAGTCCCACAGTGATCCCAAAACCATCGGATTGGTCAAACTGGGCACATATCACTGGCTACTGTTTCTTGAATCACTCTCCGGACTGGCAACCCCCAGCGAATTTGGTAGATTTCTTGGAGTCTGGCTCTTTGCCGATATACATTGGGTTTGGCAGTATGCACAGTCATAATCCAAAAGCGTTAACGGAGTTAGTTCTGGCAGCTCTGGCGAAGAGTGGACAACGGGGAATATTGGCGACAGGATGGGGAGCTTTGAGTCAAGCTGATTTACCAAATAATGTATTAAAGATTGACTCAGTTCCTCATGATTGGCTTTTTCCTAAAGTTGCGGCAGTAGTTCATCATGGAGGTTCGGGTACAACTTCAGCAGGTTTAAGGGCAGGTGTCCCCTCTATAATTATTCCCTTTGGAGCCGATCAGCCTTTTTGGGGAGAGCGGGTAGCACAGTTAGGCGTGGGGCCAGCACCAATTCTGCAACAAGAACTAACAGTAGAGAGGTTAGCTGCTGCAATTCAGGCTGCTACTAGCGATGAGGTGATGAAGGCTCGTGCTGCTACATTAGGGGAACAAATTCGTTCAGAAGATGGAGTAACGAATGCGATCGAAATTATTAATCGCTATCTGCCCTGTTAATTCGTTTTAATTAAGCCGTCCCATTTTCAAGCTGAACTAGAACTAGTCTCCCGAACTGCCTGATTTTGCTGGCGTCTCCCTGTCACCACCATCTGTACACCACCTGCTGGGCTAAATAGGAAACCCTTACGCACTGGCTGCACTGGTTTGCTATCAGCTAGTTGCATTTGCCAATTAGACAGCACTGTTGCCAAAACCACCTTCATCTCAAACAGAGCAAATGCCATCCCAATACAGCGACGGTTTCCGCCACCAAAAGGCAAATACTCAGAAGTAGAAAACTGCCGTTCTAGAAAACGCTCTGGGTTAAATTGCTTCGACTGGGGATATAAATCTTCTCGATGATGGGTCAGGTAAATGCAAGGAATCACCAAAGTACCAGGATTCAACTCATAGCCCATGATTTCTAGGGGGGATTTTACCAAGCGATTTAATGCCAACGTTACCACTGGATACAGGCGCAGGGTTTCCGAACAAACAGCACTCAAATAAGGTAAACGCAAAATAGCATTTGGATCAGGGTTTTCGCCCAGGCTATCTAGTTCTTGCAGTAGTTTTGCACGCACCTCTGGCAAATGGTGAATCCAGTACAAAGCCCATGCTAAAGAGGTTGCAGTAGTTTCGTGACCCGCCGCTAAGAGGGTAATTAACTCATCGCGTAACTCTACATCAGTCATCGGCTGCCCCTCTTCATCACGAGCTGCCATCATCAAAGATAGGATATCAGTCCGAGATGGGTCGGGTTGCTGTTTGCGTAGGCGTAGCCCGCCGGAGGCATCGCGAATCTCAGCATATATAAGTTCATCCACTTGCTCTCGTAAACGCAGAAATTTTCCCCAAGGACTCCAAGAACCTAAATCTCGTTGCAGTGATGGGAAAACAAGCATCATTGCTGTAACGAAAGGTTGCTGTGGATTCAGGATTTCCAGCAGCACTTTCTTGAGTTTTTCATAACGTGGCCCATCTGCTAGACCAAATACAGCTTTCAAAATTACCTCTAAGGAGATTTCTTGCATAGATGGCAGAACTGAAAAGGATTCCCCAACTTGCCATTGACTAATCACTTGCTCTGTAATCTCGCGGGTTAACTGACCATAAGCCAGCATTCTTTCTCCATGAAAAGGGGGTGTCAACAACTTTCGTTGGCGCTGGTGAGGCTTACCTTCTAGAGCTAGTAGTGATTGCCGTCCTAATAAAGGCGATTTAATTCCTGCTGGCTCACCAGAGTCTAACTGTTTTGGATCTGTGGTAAAAATCTGCTGAATCGCCTGGGGATTACTAATGAACACTTGGGGAGTAAAAACAGGGCCAATCCGAAGAGTGAAGATATCACCATAGCGTTTAGCACAGGCTTCCATGTATTCTAAAGGATTAGTCAGCCACTGATACGTCTGTACCCAAGGGTGAGTTTGAGGGCCGTTAGGCAGTTTTTTAAGTGCAGACATTTTTATTAATCTCCCAATGATTAAAGCAAGATTGTTATCAGCCAGTCATTCATGCACCCCTAGCTTGATTAATCTTAGACCACAGATTGGGCAGATGAACTCACCAATTCTTGAATCTGCTTTGGAGTCAATTCTTCCACATTACGCAAAACTACTGCTGCTCCTGCTGCTATTAATGTCTCACTGTATGCATCACTACGCGCTGCTGTTTCCTGGACGTGGGGCGGTAAAACTCCTACTCCAATCCAAAGGTGAGCAGAATCTAAACGCCGCGCTTTCTCGACGGTATACATATCTGCTACCGTATCTCCCACATACACGATCGCTAATTTTTGTTCAATTCCATTATCTAACTCCCGAACTGTGGCGAAAAGTCCAGTAGGATCAGGTTTACCTGGCGCATCTTCCATCGCAATCAACACCGGAGATTCCAAACCCAAGCGTTTTTCTAAGACATAGTTAGCGGAAGCACGAGTCGCACCGCTAAAAAATCCCCAAGCAATCCCCGCTTCGGTAAGTTCTTCTAAATAGCTAGGTTGTAATAATAAAGGTTCATTACAGATATACCCTGTAAAATTATTTGGGTCTGGGCCGCGGTAACGCGATTGAAAAAAAGCAACGATCGCACTGTAATCTAGTTGCAGTTGTTCGCGGGTCTGTCCTTGGGTTTCAAAGTAGCGGTAAATTAATTCCTGCGATGCTTCCCAATCGTTATTCCACACGCCTTCAGACTTTAGTTGGTCAATATCCAGTGGGGTTGGACGATATGCTTGGGTCGTAAAATATTCTACGGTATCTGCGATCGCTCGGCGATAGGAACCGCTAACATCGCGTACAACGCCATCAATATCGAAAATAGCGATCGCCTTTGTAGAAGTTTGTGGAGTCATGGGGTAGGAAGCAAAAGAGTTTTAAATCATCATAATGCGCTCATGGCTCAGGTAAAAAATCGGGGTCGAGGGCTTGCTCTGGCGTGAAGAGAGATTTTTCTGGGAAGATAGCGATGGCTAATTCAGTTTCAATGACAGCCAGTCGTCTAGCAGTTTCATAGCTTTCATCGAAAACCTGATCAAAGTGAGGCTTCAAACTCGGACTTTCCTTGAGCGCCTTTTGGACTCGCCTGCGGTGTTCAAAAATTGTGTACTGCCAACTTTTTGAGCGCTTTTCAGTTTGAATTTGGTATTTCAGCAGATGCATCAGCAACACTTCCAGATTGCTCTCCAATGCCCGCTTTTCACTTCTGCCCATCGTTTCAATTTCATCAATCAAATTCTCTAAATCCAGTTCTGTAAGCCGACCTTGCTTGAGCAGTTCTGCCGTGGTTTGAATCCACAGGTAAAAATCTTGCTCATACAAATCTGAACCAGATGTTGTTTGAGATTGGGGCAGTTGAGCAGTCACGTTGCTTCGCTCCGAATTCAAAATTAAAAAGTGATTATGGCTCAGGTAAAAAATCGGGGTTGAGGGCTTGCTCTGACGTGAAGGGAGATTGTTCAGGGAAGGTAGCCAAATGCAATTCAGTTTCATCAGCAGCTAAGAGTCTAGCATCGTCATAACACAGGCCAAAAACCTCAGAGAAATAGGGTTTGAGGCTAGGACTTTCTTCTAGGGCTTCTCTGAGGCGTTTGCGATGCTCCCGAATTGTTGCTCGCCAACTACCAGAGCGCTTCTCGGCTTGATATTTATACTTCAATAGGTGCATTAGCACCACTTCCAAATTGCTTCTCAGTGCTTTCTTTTCACTCCTGCCCATTGTTTCAATTTCATCAATCAAATTCTCTAAATCCAGTTCTGTAAGCCGACCTTGCTTGAGCAGTTCTGCGGTGGTTTGAATCCACAGGTAAAAGTCTTGCTCATACAAATCTGAACCAGATGTTGTTTGAGATTGGGGCAGTTGAGCAGTCATAAGCATCTTTTGTTAACGCCGACTACACCTTATGCTAGCCCAATCCAATTACTGTTTGGTCATTTGATAGGGTATTGCGTTAAAATAAGCGATCGCTATCCTAGTTAAGTAATGCCCGGAAATTCCCGGAGGTGTGATTGACCAAGTTTATTTTGAAAATTTTGTGGTTAGACGAAAACGTTGCTCTCGCAGTGGATCAAGTTGTAGGCAAAGGCACCAGTCCTTTGACGAAGTACTTTTTTTGGCCCAGAAATGATGCCTGGGAAGAGTTAAAGAAGGAATTAGAATCCAAACATTGGATTACTGACCTGGATCGTGTTGAGTTGCTTAATAAAGCGACAGAAGTGATTAACTACTGGCAAGAGGAAGGTAGAAACCGTCCAATGGCAGAAGCTCAGTTGAAATTTCCAGAAGTTGCCTTCACAGGTAGCGCCTGATATTACAATATTAGCGATTGTGCTGTTCTACAAGCTGCCACAGTTTGATAGTCTTGTCTCTGCTGCCACTTGCAATTAATTGTCTAACTTTGCTCACAGCAACAGCAGATACTGAGTCTATATGACCAGAGAGAGTAACAATCTCTTCTGCTGTGCTTACCTTCCAAAGTTTAACTGTTTTGTCGCAACTTGCACTTAGGAGCGTTTCGCCATCGGCAGTAAAAGCCACAGCCACCACAGACCAAGAATGGCCTACAAGTGTGCAAATTAGCTGACCTGTGTTTACCTCCCACAATTTAATAGTGTTATCATCACTACCCGTCGCCAAAATGTTCCCATCGGGACTAAAAGCGACTGTCAAAACCGCCCATGCATGACCCGAAAGGGTGCCTAACAAGCTATAGCATGGGCGGTTTTGAAGTTCTTTAGATATCTGCCACAGGCGAATTGTTCGGTCATAACTAGCGCTGGCTAAAAGCTGTCCTTGGGGACTAAATGCTACTGAATTTACCTGTAATTGGTGTCCGGTTATAGTACAAATTTCTGTGCCAGTATTTACATCCCAGAGTTTGATTGTCTTATCCCAACTACCACTAGCGAGAATCTGCCCATCTGGACTGAAAGCAACTGATTTTACTGCATGTGAGTGTCCCAATAAAGTGCAGATTTCTTTTAATGTCTCAACGTGCCACAATTTGATAGTTTTATCGTCGCTAGCAGTTGCCAAAATTTTCCCATCTGGACTGAAGGTTACTGATTTTACAGCTTGGGAATGTCCTGATAAATTAGCTAGGAATTTTTGGTTATTTAAATCCCACAATTTAATGTTTTTGTCATCACTACCACTAGCTAAAGTGTGACTGTCAGGACTGATAGCAAGGGCATTGACACTACTTAATCTCCCAGAATGCCCAGTTAGGGTATGCAAACATTGCCAAGGAGGATTTGGTAATTTAAAACTTTGAGTTTTATATTTGATACCCATTGCTTGCATAACTTCATCAGCCGATTGAAAGCGCCAGTTAACAGCATTTTGCAACAGCTTGTCGAGAATTTGCACCAAGGTATTGCTTACCTTAGTAGTAAGATATTGTTGCCAGACCCAGCAATCATTGGCAATATCAAATAAATCAAAGGGAGAAATCTGGGTAATTAGGTAAATACAAGTTACACCCAAGCTATATAAGTCACTAGCAAAAACCGCTTTTCCCCTTGCTTGTTCTGGTGCAGCGTATTCTGGACTGCCGATACTGGTTTGGGATGTTAGCCGATCAATTTCTGTGACGATTTTTGCAGTGCTAAAATCAACTATGACGAAATCTCCGTTTTTTGTAATTGGCGATTTACGGATGATATTGTGGGGTTTGATATCGCGGTGGATGATGCTGCGATCGCTAATAAACTGAAAAACTGGCAACACATCTGCTAACAATTGCCAAATCTGAGTTTCATTAAAAGCACCTTCCTCTTCAACCACCTGAGCTAAATTAGTGCCTGTAATAAATTCTTGCACTAAATAAAAATGCTCGTTCTGCTGAAAATAAGCCAACAAAGCGGGAATTTGCGGATGATTACCTAATTCCTCTAATCGCTGCGCCTTTTGCTGAAAAGTTTTGAATGTTTCCGATTCCAGCGAGAATTCTTGAACAACGCAATGAATCGGAGGAAATTGACCCTCATCTACAGCCAGGAAGGTTTTGCAAAATCCCCCTTTACCAATCCGGTTGAGTAAACGATAGCGTTCTTGTAACAGCAAAATTTATCCACCAGAATTCCAACACAGTCTTTCTGTCCTACCCACAATATAGATTATTGTTGCGAATTGCTCCGAGTAAGTGCTGATTATTTAATGCTGAAAAAAGCCTATGCTTATGCACTTTTAAAATGGAAAGGCTATTCTATTCCAGATTTTGAGCAATTATTACCTTAATATAAAACACTGACCGAATAGGAACGAATTACCGGGTCTACACTGAAAATTGTTAAATTATGTTGTAAAGCTTGACAAATTAACATCCTATCAAAGGGATCACGATGTAATAATGGTAAATTCAAGAGTTGAGCAACACTTTCTTCATCTAGGTTGAGACTACTGATTAAATGCTGCTGTCGCTGCTTGGGAAGGTAGATTTCAGGTGATTCCGGTAATGGTAATTTACCTAACTGATATTTAACAGTTGCTTCCCAAACTGAAACGCAACTTAAATATACGTCGTTGTTTAAATCACGAATGCTATTTTGTAAATGAATTGGTAATTTTTGATCGCCACTAATAAATCATAAGAATATATAGCGGTTATCGTTGACGTGAGGTACACGCGTAGGGGCACGGCATGCCGTGCCCCTACACCAAGCGATTTAACGTTGTACTCCATCTGAATGGGAACCGCTATATGGGTATCTAATAATAGTTTCATTTACCTTCAAAACTATTCAAAATCTCTTCAGGTAAGGGACTATCAAAATCATCTGGAACAATGAACTCACCAGCACATAAGCCATAAGGTCTAATTTGTTGAGAGGTGGCTGCAACTGGTTTAATTTCTGCAATAGGTTTACCTGCTTGCATGATAATAATACTTTCGCCTGCTGCTACTTGTTGAAGATAGCTAGTTAGATTTCGCTGGATTTCATCAAGTGTTACGCTTAACATGAGATGTGTCTGTAGGAATATTTATAGTATATCAAGTTGATAGTTTTAAGCTATAGCAACTATTATTCCAGGTTTAACAGCAGCTTTTAGACTTAATTAAGTAACTGCAAATTCAGTATATTGTCTGATATCGGCTGGTTGAAAAGCTAGAACAATTTGATTTTTAGGAATACCAGCGTTAACAAGTTCATTTGCCATACCGTATTCTGTCCCGTCTCTTTGAATCCAGATTTTATCGTTGATGATGTCAATATGGACTAAGCAACCATGCACCCGTTGATTATTTTCCCAGCCTAATGTTAGTAGCAGGTAATGGTTGGCGGCTTGGTCTATAATTAGTTGTCTTTCTAATTCTCCGTAAGCGTAGGGTAGTTGGGCGTATTCGTTTAATATTTTTTGAATGATTTGGCGATAATTATCTAAGGTATCCATTGCAGTACCACTTCTCGTTTTGAGTCAAATACAAGTAAACAAATTTTATCTCACGCAAATACGCAAATGCAAAAAGTAAGAATACAAAAATATAGTAATATTTTAAATTAGTAATGTTTCTGAAAATATAAATAATTACTATGTCAAATCCAATTCTAATAAGTTTAAAAATTTATCTTGAACAATCTTGCTGTGATTTTTTCAGTAAAAGGCAAATAGATACTATTTTTTCAGGTGGAGGCTTTACCAGGGATGAATCAATAAATTTTGAGTATAAACGTGATTTAATAAATCAATATTATAAATCAGTCGATTGGGAAAGTCCAGTAATAATACCCAAATTGAATCAAGTTATAGAAACAATATTGTATTCTATTCATTTATCTGATGATGCAAAAAATAATTTTCGTAAAACACTATCAGACATTGGCTTTAAATTTGATGTAAATAAAGTAATTTATCAGCCAATTATTCCTAATAATAGTTTATTTATATCACAATTCCCTGTTGGATTGCCATTTGGAAAGCCCAAACCAGAGTTTGCTGTTCAAATTGATAAAGGTAGCCAAAAGTTAAAATTTGAATGGAAAAATGGTATTGGAATTATAGACTTTAATGTTTATCCTGATTTAACTTATCAAAAATTAGCACAAAACTTTAATTTACATTTAGGAACAACAGATGGAAGTTTAAGAAGAGCCTTGAAAGACATGAATCAAACTGAATACGAAACAAAATTTTTTCTCCATTATGCTAACAAATTTAATATGGCGAATCAAAATATACCTATACTCATACCTCAAGCTTGGATACAGTGGCATTCACAATCAAAAAAATATTTAAATCCTACTTCATCTCTGAATATTAACGATATTTATAGGGTTGACTTTGTAGCTTTCTGGAAGAATAAAAAATTTGCTATTTTTATTGACGATATTAGTCATTATGCAACTCGTAAGCACAATCAGGAAACCTGGTTAGCTAGTGAAGAAGAATATTCTAAAAATATACAGCAAGATAGAAAATTGATGAAAGAAGGATGGTTTGTAATTAGATTTAGTAATTGGGAAATAAAACAAAAAGAATTACTTGATAAAGCTATGATTGATTTACAAGAGATAATAGTCTTTTCTTGATGTTTTACTCTTCTTCCTTCGTGCCTTCATAATTAGTTCAATCCATAACGCCGAACAAGAAAGAAGGGATAAGCTTTGGCTTATCCACAAAAAATCAACTAATCAATCATTAAGTTCCCCATTCCAAAGAATTAATATACTTAACCTTCAACTTAAGTCGGGATAGAATACAAAAAATTTAAACAGATGCAAAACCAGTAAACTGTCTCACATGAGGCGATCTAAAACCTATAACTATATCTGTTTTTGGTACTCCCAATTCCACTAATTCATTAGCTACACCTTCCTCTGTAAAATCGCACTGAATCCAGATTTTTCCATCCTTAATATCAACATGAATTACCGAACCATAAGTCCGTTTTTCGCCTTTTCAACCTAGATGAATTACTAAATAGTGATTTTTTTGATTATCAAATATTAATTGTATTTCCGTTCCCTTAGCTAGATGACTTTCTGTATGTCTTGCTAATACTGTCTGTACTAATTCAGGATAATTCATTCCTCCCATAAAATAATCTCCTCTTTGCTACTTTCAAATATCAATAATTTTAATTTATGTTCAGCAATTATTTCTTGAATCACAGGTATCAGAAAAAAAGCTGTATATATTTCAATACGGTTCTGTTAAGTCAAGAGACGCGATAAATCGCCGTCTTTACAATAATCAGTCCTTTGTAGAGACGGCGATTTATCGCGTCTTTGTGATCTAAGGCGTGTCATCAAAAAACCTTATCCGAACCGTATTGGTATATATTTCATAACTAATTGCTAAATATAAAATACGATCGGGTTCTTCTTTTCTTAAAATAGAACGGTAATTAAGTTAAGGGCTACTGGCAAAAATTTTGGGTTTTCGAGACGCGATAAATCGCCGTCTCTACAAGTATTTTGGTTTTATCTGAACTGTATTGCTCTCAATCCTATTATATCCTCTCTCTGTGCCTCTGCATCTCTGCGAGAGAAACACAAAAAAAGGGATAAGCTTTATACTTATCCCCAAAAAAATCAATTAATCAATGTATTAAGTTCCACTTGTCCAAGAATTGATATACTCAATTTGATCTGCTGTTAGGCTATCAATTGTGATACCAATAGCTTGCAACTTCAAACGAGCAATTTCTTGATCGACTTCAACAGGAATTGAGTGCAAACCAGGGGCTAACTTACCCTTATTCTTCACCAGGAATTCACAAGCTAAAGCTTGGTTCGCAAAACTCATATCCATTACTGCGCTGGGGTGTCCTTCAGCCGCAGCTAGGTTAATCAAGCGTCCTTGTCCGAGAACGACTACTGATTTACCATTTTTCAACTTGTACTCTTCGGTGAAAGGACGAACTTCTTTGACTTCTTTAGCTTGTGCAGCCAAGTATTTCAAATCAAGTTCCAAGTCGAAGTGACCTGAGTTACAAACGATCGCACCGTCTTTCATGACATCGAAGTGTTCACCACGAACGACGTGCTTGTTACCAGTCACAGTGATAAATATATCACCTTGGGGTGCAGCTTCAGCCATTGGCAGGACGCGGAAGCCATCCATTACGGCTTCAATTGCCTTGATGGGGTCGATTTCGGTAACGATGACGTTAGCACCCATCCCACGGGCGCGGAGGGCTGTACCTTTACCACACCAGCCATAACCGACGACGACAATGTTTTTACCAGCCAACAAAATATTTGTGGCGCGGATAATGCCATCTAGGGTTGATTGCCCAGTACCATAGCGATTATCAAAGAAGTGCTTGGTGTCGGCGTCGTTGACGTTGACTGCGGGGAAGGTGAGAACGCCTTCTCTAAACATGGCGCGTAACCGCACGATACCAGTTGTGGTTTCTTCGGTGCTACCAATCAAATCAGCGATTTGGTGTTGGCGTTGTTGTATCAGAGTTGCAACCACATCGCTACCGTCATCAACAATGATGTTGGGGCGATGATCTAAAGCTATTTGGACGTGGCGGTTATAAGTTTCGTTATCTTCGCCTTTTTGAGCAAAGACGGGAATTTCATGATCGAGGACGAGGCTAGCGGCTACGTCATCTTGCGTTGATAAAGGGTTGCTAGCAATTAAAAGCGCATCTGCACCACCGGCTTTCAGAGCGATCGCCAAATGTGCTGTTTCTGTTGTAATGTGGGCACAAGCTACAAGGCGTAAACCAGCGAAAGGCTTTTCGATCGCAAAGCGATCGCGGATTTGCTGCAATACTGGCATTTCGCGTCCGGCCCATTCAATGCGCTGTCTTCCCAAGGCAGCTAGGCCGAGGTCTTTAACCTCGTGCTTTAATCGGGGAGAAGTTGCGGTCATCAAAAGTTACCTCAAAAAATTAAAAAAGTTACGTAAATTTTACGCACTCTACTAGGTTATTGTACAACTTGCGATTTTTGCTTGTATTTAGCAAATCACTAGTTAATACTCTTCAAAACTAGCTTGACGTTTGATTACCCTAATGTCAACTTCATCCCCAGGTTCTTTCTTTTTGTTTTATCTTTGGTAAGAGTAAGACTCTTCTAAGCTTTGCTTGCTGATTCTCGGTACATTGTCATCTATCTAAAGGTAGGGGGCAAACAAAAAAACATCAAAGTTTCATTATCTAAAGAGAAAATCTCAACTTTAGATAGGTACATTTACTCAAAGTAATTGCGGAGGATGGTTATAGAAGTAGTCAATAGTCAATTGTTTTCAAGGAGGTGTTTGAGTGCGTTTTCAATTTTTGGCGTTGGCTTTGCCCGCCGTAGGCATCGCTAGTTCAATGGCCATAGCCGTTGTATCTGTACCAAAAGCCACAGCCCAGATTCCATTTTTACCTCAATTACAAGCTCCCAGCACTGTCAGTAGTGATTCAAACGATCGGCTTGTCACAGGCTGGATTTATTTAGATGGTCGTCGGTTATTTCAGATAGCGGCATCAAGAGCCAACTTTCCTGAGCGTTCAGAAGATATCCAAAAGAAGTTGGAGACAATTAGCCAAAATTACATTCAGTCACCAGCAAAAACAGCAGTTAAGGTAGAAGTTCGCAAAGTAAACGACTTACCAGTAATTTATGTCAACGGTCAATACCTGATGACCATCACTTCTGAGGATGCTGGACTGCGACAGGTAGATATATCGACATCGGCAAATCAAGTGGCCGAATCGTTACAAGAAGACTTGCAACAAGCAAAGAAAGAAAGACAAACTCAATTTTTAATCGACCAAGGCAAAATTGCTGCGGGTAGCGCACTGGGTATGATTGTCATAAGTTGGGGAGTATATAGCTGGCAAAGGCGCTCCAAAAAAGATTTAGTATCCCCCACAGCCTCTCAATCTCCCAGATGGCCCCTAAACTCCCCAATTTCTCCAGCAGCAGCCCAACCAATTACAACACAACTGAATCAACAGCAACATCGACATATCCAAGAAGTCAAAAGACGATTGTTTCAGCTAAGTCAAGCAGGAATTTGGGGAGGTGGAAGTTTCTTTATCTTGGGTCTATTTCCCTACACACGACCATTTCAGCTAGGGATTCTCACGGCGGCCCAATTTCCTTTGCGATTAGGTGTCGTATTCTTAGGAACTTATGTAGCAATCCGTCTCATCTACGCCCTAATTGACCGCTTCACCACCACTTTGATTAGCAGTGGTGCTTTACTGACTCCAGAAAGTTCTGAACGGCTGCAACTGCGAGTTTCTACATTTTCTGGCGTGACTAAAAGCATCGCTACTGCTATCTGCGTAGGAATAGGCTTCTTACTAGCGCTGGTATCCTTGGGGGTAGATGTCGTTCCCTTGCTAGCGGGTGCCAGTTTAGTTGGTGTTGCGGTGTCTCTGGCCTCGCAAAGCTTAATTAAAGATGCGATTAACGGTTTCCTGATCATTTTAGAAGACCAGTACGCTTTAGGCGATGTGATTAATGTGGGAGACGTGGGAGGCTTAGTCGAAAATCTAAATCTGCGGATGACTCAACTGCGAGATTCCGAAGGGCGCTTGATCACGATTCCCAATAGTGAAATTAAAGTTGTTGCCAATCTTTCTAGTCGTTGGTCACGAGCCGATTTAACAATCCCCATTGCCTACCAAGCCGATATTGAAAAGGCTTTAAAATTGATTGAAAGTATTGGCTTTGAGATGGATAAAGATCCGCAATGGCAGTATCAAATTCTGGAAACACCGCAAGTTTTGGGAATAGATCAATTTGGCGATCGCGGTTTGATTATTCGCGTCTGGATTAAAACACAGCCCCTTAAGCAATGGGATGTAGCGCGGGAGTTTCGCCGCCGCCTGAAAGTTGCCTTAGACAAAGCTGGAATTTCTATCTCTGTACCTCAACAAGCAATTTGGGTCAATGACGATCAGTTGTTAAATTTTCAGGAGAATGGCAAAGCTAATTAGAAATTTGGCTTCATTACCGAGTGGCACCCTTGTTAAGCCCAAAGGCTTGTGTCGCCTCGAAGTCTAAGTTTGGGTACACCCCTGTGATTACTGAAGCCTACGCTGTATGTAAAGCATCAGCGTAGGTAATTCAAAAATACTAGGACTTACGCAAACAATAGCCGAAACCCTGATTTAACGGTAGGGGCAATTCATGTAGACGCATTCGCGCAGCGTCTCGTAGAGAAGCGGCTTCCCGAAGGGTATTGCCCTACCATGAATAGTTTTGCGTAAGTCCTAAATATCTAAGCAGTAACGAAAATATCTGCATTACTCAGGGACAATCCGGTATTAAGTGTAGCAATTTGGATTTTGCCGATCGCTCCTGTGCCATCTTGATCGAAGAAGAGAGAACCATTACCTTTGTCGTAAAGAAATCTTTGACTACTTGTAGTGGCAGCCGTGCCGAGCAAAAATTTATTAACAGCGATCGCTGCACCAGCAACTAGCCCTCCACCAAAACCAGCCGCAGAGACAGCAATCGTATCATCCACGACGTTAAAATCAGTAATTCTATCGGTTCCTTCACTGCGAGAGTTGAAAGTAAAGCGATCGCCTCCGGTGCCGCCTGTAAGTGTATCGTTGCTAGCACCGCCAACCAGGATGTCATTACCAGTACCACCATTGAGGGCGTCAATCCCAGCGCCACCAGTCAGGGTATCATTGCCTGCACCACCAGTCAGGGTATCATTCCCCGTACCCCCGTCAAGAAGATCGTTGCCAACTTCAACTGTTTGAGTTGTAAATTGCAGCGACCAATTATTGAGTGTACCAGTAATTAGACTTTCATCATCCGTGACCTCTAGTTTCCAAGTTCCATTTGGGTTTTGAGTATCAAAAGCAGATAGCAGTTTTTCTGGTTTGAAAGTTCCGGTAAAAGGAGCAGTCCCAACTGTAATTGATGTTGCTGCTTCATCATCCAATTTTGTGTTGGTGAAATTATTGTCAATACCCCCTACGTCAGTAAACAACTCAACGCGAGTGCCTGTTGGACTAATCAGGAATACATCTAAGTCAGAATCCCAGTCGTGGCTAATATTTAAAGTGATGTTGACATCAGCAATTGACCCAGTTAAACCACTGACAGCTAAATTGGATCTAATTGTGGATAAGTCAGGGATATTGAGAGGAGTGTTATTGCTAAAGGTTCTGGTTTGGTTGTTAACCCCATCGCCAACTAAATTATCATTGCCAGCACCACCATATAAAGTGTCATTCCCAGCAGCACCATTGAGCTTATTGTTAGCACTGTTACCAGTAATTGTATTGTTGAGACTGTTACCAGTGCCGTTGATTGCAGATGTGCCTGTGAGGATGAGGTTTTCTATATTAGCTGGGAGTAAGTTAAAGGTAAAGGAAGACGCAACTGTATCTGTACCTTCATTAGCGTTTTCATAGATAGTGTAGTTATTATCACTAGTGAATAGATAGCGATCGTTGCCAGTACCGCCATAGAGAGTATTAGTGCCAGTACCGCCATTGAGCGTATCATTACCAGCACCACCATAGAGAGTGTCATTGCCAGCGCCGCCATCGAGACTGTCATTTCCAGCGCCGCCATCGATGACATCGTTCCCGCCTTGGCCAGAGAGAGAATTGTTGTATTCATTCCCCCTTAGAGTGTCATTAAAGTTGCTTCCGATAGCATTTTCAATAACAGATATGCCTCCTTGGGAGTTAGCGATCGTAAATCCTCCTTTAACGCCAACAACTTGACTAATGAAGCCGCCAGCATCAGGATCGTTATTCGCCAAAGTAGCATTGTTCAAGTCGATGATGACTGAATTACTTGCCCCTTGACCAGATATGGTATCTGTTCCGCCTGCATCCCAAATAGAAGACCAATAAGTTCCTGCACCATTAGAGGATGGAAGCACATAGACGTTATTACCTGTGTTGTATGTCCGATTTATACCGTAAATATGTTGGATGGCTGCGATATCAAATGCCATTGGCCCCGCAGCAAATCCCCAATTCGCCTCATACCCAGGAGAATAAGAACTTTGAATATCAACGTAAGACATGATTGTCGTTACAAACTGATTGAGATACAAGTCGCCATCATCTTCAGCGTTGTCAACACCAGGAAAGATGGAAGAACTTCCTCCATTATCGTGAGGATGGGCTAATCCCAGAGCATGACCAATTTCGTGAACAAAAGTGTTGTAGTAGTAGCCACCAACTAAGAGATTTGCATCAAAATTGTCTTGATAAAACTCCCAATTAATTAGAACATCTCCTTCCCCAAACTGGTCAGAAGATACTCCTGGCGGAAATGCTTGACCTAGTACACCATCTCTACCAAAAATAGAAGAATCAACACTATGAAAGGTTAACTCAGCTTGAGGATCATTAAAACCAGAATACTCTAGCTGAAAGTTCGCTACATTAGCCCAAGACTGTACTGCCTTAGTAAAAGCATTTATTTCGGCGTTCTCGAATTTGTAATCCCAAGACTTATTATCAACAAAGGAATAAGTAATTTTTCTATTGTCGTTTTCAACTTTCCAACGACTGCCCCATAATAAACTGTCTACATAGATTGAACCAGTTTTAGCAACACCATCAGTAGAACCAACAAGTTTTGACATCAGTTTCTCTTTTTCAGAATCAGAACTAGATAGTTATTTCAAGTATTTTGGGGAAAATAAATATAGCTAGGTTTTTACTAAATACAAGCAGAAGTAAAACCCCTCATAGCTCAATACGGTTCAGTTAGAGCCAAAAACCTTAAACTGCGTAGGTTGGGTTGAGGAACGAAACCCAACATTTATAATCGTAGGTTGGGTTTCACTTCCCTACGGGACGCTGTTCGCGTTCGTTCAACCCAACCTACGATTATCCTTAACCCAACCGTATTGCCTTATAGCTTCGTATTTTGCCCATTGGTGTGATTATGCTTATAACTAAAGTTACAAACTCATGCACAAAATACAGAATAAAAAAATTACCAAAATTAGTCCTTCACCTTTTATGCAGTCTTATATGCAAGATTTAGCATCTACATATACATGATCGTGTATGTAAGATTGCAGAAAACTGCATTGTAATTTAGCCAGAATTAGCGATTAGTCTTGACTCGCTGAAAAATAGCGATCGCGCCTTTACCTGTCTAAGGGCACTCTTAAGCGAAACGGGCGGTTAGAAACCGCGTCTACACAAACAAAAGCTACCGATCCTGGGTTTCAAAACCTTGATTTGACCTTAGTCCGCACAAGCGGACTTTGCCTGTATAGCGAATTCCATTCGCCAAGGCAAAAGTAGACACCAATGCCCCTGCCCCAATCCTCAATTTTGTGCGATCGCCAACACTAAACCTTAATAAATCCTTATATTAATAAAAAGCTACTAACTTACGAACCAGTTTTAAACTTTTCGTTTATTCCTTGATTTATGTTTGTCAATACCTTCATCAGACGGCCAGTGCTGACGACGGTCTGCACGTTCATCATTTTGCTGCTGGGAAGCATCTGTATACCGATTCTTCCCATTTCTCAGCTACCAGACCTCGCCCCAGTGCAAATCACCGTTAGCTCCAACAATATTGGTGCGGATGCTCAAACAACAGAAAATACTGTCACCAACATTATTGAGCGACAAATTAATGGTGTTAAAGATGTATCTTATATATCTTCTAATACGGGTAATGATGGTTCCAGCAATATAACTGTCTCCTTTCCAACTAATGTCAATAGCGATATTGCTCAAGTAAACGTTCAAAATAAAGAAGCACTTGCTTCACCTCAATTACCAGATACCGTTCAACGAACAGGTGTGACTGTTGAAACGGCATCGAGCAGTCTCCTGCTTGTGTATGGGTTTTACTCAGAAAATAATGAGTATGACAACATTTTTATTAGTAACTATGTTGACCTGTATATTTTCGATCAGATTAAACGGCTTCCTGGTGTAGGAAGTGCCAGGGTTTTTGGGGAACGCAAATATGCCATGCGTCTCTGGCTTGATCCCAACAAGCTTGCCCAACATCAACTAACTCCTCAAGATGTGACAACTGCCCTGCAACAACAAAATATTCAGGTGGGTGCAGGGGCAATTGGTAAGGAACCAGCACCAGATAATCAAAGCTTTGAATTTGCTTTACGGGCAACCAGTCGATTTAAAGATGCGGCTGAATTTGAAGATATGGTGCTAAAGGTGGGTCAAAGTGGCACTAATAGCACCCTAGTTAAAGTTAGAGATGTCGGTCGAGTTGAACTCGGAGCAGAGAACTATCTCGCTGATGCCAAATTCACTATCCCAGGAAATGCTCCCAAGGCAGCCGTGGGTTTGGGGATATATCAACTTCCCGGTAGTAATGCCCTCAAGGTTGCTCATGCTGTTGAAGAACAGATCAAGATTTTAGAGAAAAATTTTCCACCTGGACTCAAAGCACAGTTGGCATTTGATACCACTCCGTTTGTAGAAATTTCTTTAGAAGAAGTTCTGCACACTCTGGTTGAGGCGATTGTCCTAGTGGTCTTGGTAATTTTTGTCTTTTTACAAGACTGGCGTACCACGATTATTCCGACTGTGGCAATCCCCGTTTCCTTGATTGGGACATGTGCGGCTCTGTTAGTTTTAGGATTTCAAATTAATACACTAACCTTATTTGGTTTCGTTCTTGCGATCGGGATCGTCGTGGATGATGCCATTATTGTGGTGGAGGCAGTTGCAGTCAAACTAGAGCAGGGTATGAGGCCCTTTGAGGCGGCTGTCGAAGCCATGAAGGAGTTAACTGGGGCAATCATTGCCACTTCACTTGTACTCATGGCGGTATTTATTCCAGTTGCATTCATTCCGGGTACTACTGGGATTGTTTACAAACAATTTGCCTTAACCGTTGCTTGCTCTATTGCCATCTCCACTTTCAATGCCTTAACTTTCTCTCCGAGTATGGCAGCCATCCTCATGCGCCCGGCTCAAACTCCACGGGGCCCTTTGGGATGGTTTTTTACGCAATTTAATCGGGGATTTAGCTGGTTCACGCGGCGATATGTCGGGTTTGTTAGCTACCTTACCCATGTCAAGCCGATTGTAATTGGGGTTTTTGTCACTGGTTTATTAGCAACGGTTTTGATGTACAGAGCAGTACCTACCGGATTTATTCCAGAAGAAGATCAGGGTTACTTCTTTGTAATTGTCCAGGGGCCTGATGGGGTTTCTTTGAAATATACCGAATCTGTGATGGATAAAGTGGTCAAAGAAGTCACATCGGCTCCCGAAGTTAGAGCTAGTTTTATGATCAGTGGCTTTGGTTTCGATGGTAATGCTTCTAATTTGGGCATTGCCTTTGCTAACCTGAAACCCTGGAAAGAGAGAACTGAAGAATCTCAATCTGTTTATGGCATACTTCAGAGACTGAACAAAAAGCTTTCTACAATTACAGAAGCCAGAGCGATCGCAGTAAATGCTCCTCCAGTGAGAGGATTAAGTACTACGGGTGGTTTTGAGTTTATCATTCAAGACAAAACCGGCAGTGCACCGATTGAAACCTTAATTGAGGCTGCTCAAAAAGTGATTGGGGCGGCACGTAAAAATCCTGCTCTCCAAGGAGTCTTCACTCAGTTCACCGCAGATACTCCCCAATTTGACATTCAGGTAAATCGCAACCAAGCCAAAGCTCTCAATGTGGAGATTAACGACATCTTTGGGGCATTGCAAACTTACCTGGGGTCGCAATATGTAAATAACTTCGTGCAGGGACAGCGACAGTATCGGGTATATGTCCAAGCAGATGGGGTGTTCCGCTCGAATCCAGATGATATTGGCAAGCTGTATGTTCGCTCTGCAAATGGGGCAATGATTCCGTTGAGCAGTTTGGTGAAAATTACTCCCTTTGTGGGGCCGAAAACTATCGCCCATTACAACTTGTACAGGTCAATCAAAGTACAGGGCGCTCCGGCTCCCGGTGCTAGTTCTGGACAGGCGATTAAAGCGATGGAGCAACTAGCAGCAGAAAACTTACCTCAAGGGTTTGGTTATGAGTGGACAGGGACTTATCTCCAGGAGAAGACATCAGGGGGAGCTACGGGCTTAATTTTTGCCTTAGCGATCGTTATTGTCTTTCTGGTGCTGGCGGCTCAGTATGAAAGCTACGTTGACCCGATTATTATTTTGCTGACAGTTCCTTTGGCAGTCTTGGGAGCAATGACAGCGATTTGGCTACGTTCCAATATTTTCATGGCAGGTAGCCTCTTCCCGAAAGTAGTGGATGATATCTATTGCCAGGTAGGTTTGGTAACTTTGATTGGTCTAGCTGCAAAAAACGCGATTTTGGTCGTAGAATTTGCCAATCAACTGCATGAGCAGGGCATGAGTTACACAAGAGCGGCGGTGAAAGCTGGGGAAGAACGTCTGCGACCCATCTTAATGACTTCCTTTGCCGCGCTGTTAGGATTTTTGCCCTTGGTGATTTCTGAGGGGGCTGGAGCAAGTAGCCGTTGGTCTCTAGGAACAGCGCTCTTTGGGGGGCTGATGCTTTCGACGTTCTTGAGTTTGTTCTTAGTGCCAATTTTGTATATTTTGGTCAAGACTCTAGCTCAGGCTATATTTTCTAATAAGCGATCGGGAGGTTCAAATCCTCCAAATTCTCCAAATGGAGCTTCGGGATCTAGACATGAAGCTCTGCCTGCTGGCTCAAGTCAGCCAGAGACGCAACTCAAGTCTCAGCAGGATGGGATAATCTAACTTTTGCCCTTAAGTCTGCTAGCAAATTTCAGACTAACCCCCTTGTCAAGACGTGATATTAAGTTCATTCACTTACCGTTACTCACCGACCCCGGTTTCCTCCCCTCCCCTTGGTAACTATGGTGTACACACAAGTTATCGAATCACTACCAGTCCTCGAATTACCCCACCCTAACCCTCCCCTTGGAAAGGGGAGGGAACTAGATTTCCGGCTTCCCCCCTTTACAAGGCAGGGCTGTTTCATTCCCTAAAGAGCTTTAAAAATCAAGGGTTCTAGCGATTAAAAATTAGTTATTTTGTTACCGGCGTGCCGATGAAATCAACTATTTTACTGATATTTCAGTGCTTAAATGTTCATCTCATCGTCACCCTTACTTACAATTTTCTCGCTAACCATCTTGACAAATCCTGTTTGAAATGGAATGAATCAGCCCTGCCTTTACAAGGGGGGATTGAGGGGGGTAATTCGACTTGTGTGTACAGCGTAGCCTTGGTAAGGGGAGGGGGAAAGCGTATGTGGGACAAGCGTTTGAGCTTAAATTGACACCAATGGTCATTTCCCCCTGCCCCCTCTCTTCATGGAACTATGCAGCCTAAAGGCGTATCACTTTATCCACAACATTGTCTAACTCTGATACCATTTTTTGTAATTTCCTGCTTGCTAACAAAAAGAGTCGAATAGAATTAAGTACTTAGATAAGGAAGAGTGAAATGGGACTTAGCGACGGACTTTTGAACCCGACCAAAAAAGATATGGTCATAGATGACTGTTGCAACATGATTGAAGGACAGCTTGCATCCAAGTCAGGGATGAGCGGCATTGCTTTAAAAACTGCCTTTGCTGCCCTGAAGGGGGTCAAGCCCGGTTACATCCCCTACGTCGTTGAGCAGATATTACCACAATGCTTCACGGCACTTGATCCCATCTGGAGTGAAGGTGTTGAGAAAGGCGACCCAATTGAACACCTGAATGCAAATCGCTCTCGTACCGCAGATGCGCTGCTGAGTGTTACCGATGCGAGAGTCAAGAGTGCAAAGCGCCAAATCGTGCGAGGAACCTATGACAAACTTCGCGGTTCAGCTAAAAAGCACGTAGAAGAAGCAGTTCCAGATTTAGCCAAGGTAATCAATAATTACACTAAGGTCTGAGCCAGAAGAGAAGAATCACAATAAACGTATGCCGCCGTTCGATGTTTCGGTGGCTGGCATACGGGGCAGATATTAAATTGGCGAAGGTGCGTAGACGCAAGGCGGCTTTTCGCCAGATATCACCTCAAAACTTCACTAACTCCAAATCAAGTCCCGCCCGTTGGATAGCTGCTTTTTTTAACTGTTCTCTAAGATTGACTAAGAATTTTTGATTAGTATAATATTGTACAGCTTCGTTAATGGATCGACTGCGATCGCTTACCCTTTTAGTACCCTAAGCATTTGCGCCCAGAATAGAAGAGTCATAATGCTGTAGCAAATCTTCAGGATCATTGTAAATTGCGATCGCTCCCGCCAGTTGTTCATCGCTAAAGCCACCGCAGCGCAAAGCAATTACAGCTACCCCTGCTTTGCCGGCAGACTCAATATCATAAGGCGAATCTCCTAGCATCACGACTTTTTCAGGAGTCATTTGCCCTTTCTTCAAGGCAGCTTCTACAATGTCAGGAGCAGGTTTAGATGCTTCGGCATCATCGGATGTAGTGACTTCCGAGAGCAAATCATCTACTTGGGCAATTTTGAGCATGATCTCAAGTTCTTCAGAACTGGCTGAACTAGCGACAACCAGATGCAATCCCGATTTTTGCATCTTTAATATTAAGTTTCTGCTCCCATTGGCAGCAGTGATTTGCGGTATATATTTATCAAATAATAGTTCTTTGCGTAGTTTAGCGATCGCTTTACCAGTTCCTTCTTCACCATTTAATTCTGGCACTACTTTGGGAATCAGTTGATCTCCACCCATGCCCATAAGTGGTCTAACTGTTTCAAATGGCACTTCTAAGTCATAAGCTGCAAATGCCTCTACCCAGGTATTTGCATGAACATCATTACTTAAAACCAGTGTGCCATCAATATCTAAAATCACACCTTCTAATGCCATGAAAAACCTCGGCTGACGTTTTGTTTCATAGCTGATGATTGCATGGCAAATAGTTTACTTCATCGTCCTAACAGAAGAGAAGGGGGTTAGAGAAGAGATGGCGGTTCGTTAAAACAAAGAGTTTTAGCCTTAACCCAAGCGTATTGGCTTATAATTATCTGCAATTGCGATCGCGTTCGAGACGCTTAGGCGATCGTACAGTGCCGGAGGCGGACGCTAAGAAGCTTGTAAAATTTGTTAGTTAATAGGGTAGGCATCATTATACCGAATCCCTATTGGTAAGGAACTTCCAAATAAAAAAATATCCTCTTGTGGGGTGGACAAGATGCCATTGGTGTCAAGTTAAGGCTGGTTCCCAAATATCAAGTGACCTTTTGGCATTATCCCTATGCCGTTTGCGAACAGCTTTAACCAGTCCCATTAAGCGATGATTTTCGACAAGCCAAGGTATAAGTTCTAACTGTGGGTTCTGCAAGCAGGCACGGTTAAAGAAATACAAACGGCGTTTCACCATCTCAATGGAAATTTGTTCTATAGGCTGCTGTAGAGCAATAGCA
>NNBU01000630.1_pt1 | contig 50270 bp, 56 predicted proteins | sample 1173781 | NCBI WGS metagenome assembly NNBU01 (sample SAMN07173937, study PRJNA388173) | plant metagenome | biome: Plant school; feature: Soil; material: Symbiotic tissue of Blasia pusilla L.; isolation source: symbiotic tissue sample KVJ2 | host: Blasia pusilla | place: Norway: Troms, Kvaloya...
CCATCACTTTGTCTGTTGCCGTGGGAACGGCGCGGCAGGAAGATTGAACGTCCGTATTGAAATTCTGAAAAATAGAATTTATAGTCCATTTTGAAGAGTGGCCGTTCCATTCCATGGAGTGGCCGTTGGAGAGCGGGGCAGATAGATCCCGCAGCAGGGAGGACAATTTGGCTTCGCTCGATCTGATCACGATCGGCCGCTCGTCCGTGGACCTTTATGGGGCACAGGTCGGCGGTCGGCTGGAGGATATGGCCTCCTTCAACAAATATATCGGCGGCTCGCCGACCAATATCGCGGCGGGCACGGCGCGCCTCGGCCTCAAGTCGGCGCTGATCACCCGTGTGGGCGACGAACATATGGGGCGCTTCATTCGCGAGCAGCTGGTGCGCGAGGGCGTCGATGTGCGCGGCGTCAAGACCGACAAGGAACGGCTGACCGCGCTGGTTCTGCTCGGTATCAGAGACGAACACCAGTTTCCGCTGATCTTCTACCGCGAGAACTGCGCCGACATGGCGCTGTCGGAAGACGATATCGATCCGGATTTTGTCGCCGTGGCGCGCTGCGTCTGCGTCACCGGCACACATCTGTCCAATCCGCGCACGGAGCAGGCGGTGCTGAAGGCGCTGGCGATTTCCCGCGAATATGGTGGGCTCACAGCACTCGACATCGACTATCGCCCGAACCTCTGGGGCCTTGCCGGCCATGGCGATGGCGAAAGCCGGTTCGTCGAATCCGAGAAGGTGACCGCCAAGCTGCAGTCGACCCTGCATCTGTTCAACCTGATCGTCGGCACGGAAGAGGAGTTCCACATTGCCGGTGGCTCCACCGATACGATCGAGGCGCTGCGTGCCGTGCGCCAGGTTTCGCCGGCAACGCTCGTCTGCAAGCGCGGGCCGATGGGCGCCGTCGTGTTCGAGGATGCCATTCCCGACAGTCTCGATGAGGGGCAGACCGGTGAAGGGTTCCCAATCGAGGTCTTTAACGTGCTGGGTGCCGGCGACGGTTTCATGTCCGGCCTGCTCAAGGGTTGGCTGACCGGCGAAGACTGGCCGACCTCACTGAAGTTTGCCAATGCCTGCGGCGCCTTCGCCGTCTCCCGCCACGGCTGCACGCCGGCCTATCCGAGCTGGGAAGAGCTTCAATACTTCTTCAAGACTGGCATCCAGAACAAGGCGCTGCGCAAGGATGCAGCTCTCGAACAGGTGCACTGGTCGACCAACCGGAAGGGTGACTGGTCGACCATGCGGGTCTTTGCCTTCGACCACCGCATGCAGCTCGAAGCCATGGCCAAAGAGGCCGGCGTTTCGGAGCATCGGATCGGCGCGTTCAAGAACCTCTGCCTCGACGCCGCCCTCAAGGTTTCCGATGGCAAAGCCGGTTACGGCCTGCTCTGCGATAGCCGTCTTGGCCGCGATGCGCTCTACCGCGCCGCCGGCACGGGGTTGTGGATCGGTCGTCCGGTCGAATGGCCGGGCTCGCGTCCGCTGACGCTGGAGCCGGAGATCGGGCCGGACTTTGGAGGTCTGGTCGAATGGCCTGTTGATCATGTGGTGAAGGTGCTCGCCTTCTATCATCCGGACGATACGGCCGAGATGAAGTTCGATCAGGAGCAGACGGTCCTGCGGCTCTTCCATGCCGCGCGCCGCAACCGGCTGGAATTCCTCTTGGAGGTCATCCCGTCCAAGGTCGGTGCCTGCGACGACGAGACGGTGGCCAAGATCATCGAGCGCTTCTACGAAATCGGCGTCTATCCGGACTGGTGGAAGCTGGAGCCGATGAAGACGACGGCCTCCTGGGCGAATGCCTGCAACGCCATCGAGCGCAATGATCCTTATACGCGTGGCATCGTGGTGCTTGGTCTCGATGCGCCCCAGGCGGAGCTTGAGGCGAGCTTCCAGCTTGCCGCCGGATTTGATCTGGTCAAGGGTTTCGCCGTCGGCCGCACGATCTTCGGTGATGCCGCCCGCAAGTGGCTTGCCGGTTCGCTGAGCGATCTCGCTGCCGTGGAGGATATGGCCGCGCGTTACCAGAGCCTCTGTGCGATCTGGGATGCGGCGCGCCAAAAGGCTCAAGTGGGGGCGGTTTCCGCCAAGGGAGGAAAAGCATGAAGACGATCCGGCTGACCGCCGCCCAGGCGATGGTGCGCTACCTCGCCAACCAACTTAACGAGGATGGCGTTCCCTATATCGCAGGCGTTTGGGCGATCTTCGGTCACGGCAATGTCGCCGGCATCGGCGAGGCGCTTTACGGCATCCGTGACGAACTGCCGACCTATCGCGGCCAGAACGAGCAGTCGATGGCCCATGCCGCGATTGCCTATGCGAAGCAGCTCGGCCGCCGTCGCGCCATGGCGGTGACGTCCTCGATCGGCCCGGGCGCGCTCAACATGGTGACCGCTGCGGCGCTTGCGCATGTCAACCGCCTGCCGGTGCTCTTCATCCCCGGCGATGTCTTCGCCAATCGCGGCCCTGATCCGGTTTTGCAGCAGATCGAGGATTTCGGCGACGGCACGATGTCGGCAAATGACTGCTTCCGCCCTGTCTCGCGCTACTTCGACCGCATCATGCGGCCGGAACAGCTTCTGACCGCGTTGCCGCGCGCCATGCGTACGCTGACCGATCCCGCCGATTGCGGTCCCGTCACGCTCGCCTTCTGCCAGGACGTGCAGGCCGAGGCCTATGATTATCCGGAAAGCTTCTTTGCCAAAAAGACCTGGCGCTTCCGCCGTCCGGAACCCGATGTCGTGGAATTCGAAGCGGCGGTTGCGGCGCTGAAGGCTGCGAAGAACCCTGTCATCGTTGCCGGTGGCGGCGTGCATTTTTCGGGCGCCACCGACACGCTGAAGGCCTTTGTCGAGAAGCACCAGATCCCCGTTGTCGAGACGCAGGCTGGCAAGTCGGCCCTGGCTTGGGATCATGGTCTGAATTTCGGCCCTGTCGGTGTGACCGGTGCCGAGAGTGCCAATGTCGTGTCGGAAAAGGCCGATCTCGTCATCGGCGTCGGTACCCGCTTCCAGGATTTCACCACAGGCTCCTGGGCGCTGTTCAAGAACCCCGACCGTAAGATCCTGGCGCTCAATGTGCAGCCTTACGACAGCGCCAAGCATGATGCGATTCCGCTGGTGGCGGATGCCAAGATCGGGCTCGAAAAGCTTTCGGCAGCGCTCGGCGATCACAAGTTCGGCGCACCCGACGCCGGTCTCAAGGCCTCGTGGTTTGCCAAGGCGGATGCCGTGACGGCTGCGCCCACCGACAGCAATGCGCTGCCGACCGACATGCAGGTGATCGGCGCCGTACAGCGGGCCTCACGGGATAATACGGTGGTCATGTGCGCCGCCGGCACCATGCCGGGGGAATTGCACCAGCTATGGAAGTCGAAGCTGCCGCTTTCCTATCACATGGAATACGGCTTCTCCTGCATGGGCTACGAGATCGCCGGCGGTCTCGGCATCAAGATGGCCGAACCCGATCGCGACGTCATCGTCATGGTCGGCGACGGCTCTTACATGATGATGAATTCGGAGCTCGCAACCGCCGTTGGCATGGGCGTCAAGATCACGCTCGTGATTACGGACAACCGGGGTTATGGCTGCATCAACCGGCTGCAGATGGGCACCGGCGGCGCGCAGTTCAACAATCTCTACGCCCACACCAATGTCAGCCCGATGGCCATCGATTTTGCCGCTCATGCGGCATCGATGGGGGCGCGGTCGCACAAGGTGTCGTCGATTGCAGAGCTGGAGACAGCTCTCGATGCCGCCCGCGTGGCGACCGAGACGACGGTCATCGTCATCGATACCGATCCTTATCCGACCACTGGAGCCGGCGGCTACTGGTGGGATGTCGCAGTTCCGGAAGTTTCGGCCCGCGCTGAAGTCAATCAAGCCCGCGTTGCCTATGAAGCGGCTCTGAAGGAAAGAACCTGATCATGATCCTTTTCGGAACCAACCCGATCGCCTGGTCGAACGATGACGACCGTCGCCTCGGCGCCCATATCAGCCTCGAACAGTGCCTGGACGAAACCGCCAAGATCGGTTTCGACGGCATCGAGAAGGGCCACAAGCTGCCGACCGATCCGGCGGGATTGAAGTCGGTGCTCGAGCCGCGCGGCCTGAAATTCGTCTCCGGCTGGCATTCGCTCAACCTGCTCACCAACTCCATCGAGGAAGAAAAGGCCGCCATGCAGCCCTTCCTCGATGTGCTCAAGGCCATGGGCTGCAAGGTCATCATCGTCTGCGAAACCTCGAACGCCATCCATGGCGCCGATGATGTGGCGCTCGCCGACCGCCCGGTTTTGTCCGATGCCGAATGGGCCAAGTTCGGCGCCGGCGTCGAGGCGCTGGCCGAATTCTCGGCAAGCCAGGGCATCTCGCTGGTCTATCACCACCACATGGGCACGGTCGTCGAGACCGAGGCCGAGATCGACAAGCTGATGGAGCATACCGGTCCGCATGCCAAGCTGTTGCTCGACACCGGCCATTGCTTCTTCGGCGGCGGCAATCCGGAAGCGGTCGCAAGCAAATACATGCACCGCGTCGGCCATATCCACGCGAAGAATGTTCGTCCCGTCATCGCCGATCAGGTGCGGAGCGAAAAGCTCTCCTTCCTCGAAGGTGTTCGTCGCGGCGTGTTCACCGTTCCCGGTGATGTCGAAGGCGGCGTGAACTTCCCGCCGGTGCTGAAGATCGCGGCCGAGCATGGCTATCAGGGCTGGATCGTCATCGAGGCCGAGCAGGACCCGGATGTGCGCAATCCCTTCGAGTATCAGAGCCTCGGCCTGAAGTCGCTCAAGGGCTTCGCCAAGGATGCTGGCCTGATCTGATAGTGAAGCCGGGGCGGGGACTTCTCTCCGCCCCGTGTTTTGACAGCACACGGATTTGGGCTCTATTGCAGGCGACCCATTCACAAGACTGCCGGGAGCAAAGCCTTGAAGTTCCAGATCCTCGATCCGACCCATCCCTTTTTCAAGCCGCTGTGGATCCGCATTCTCTGCACGGTGCTGCCGCTGGCCTGGGCCGGGGTGGAGTATTCGAATGGTGCAACTGGCTGGGCGATGATCTTCGTCGCAACCGGTCTCTACGGCGGTTACGAATTGCTGTTCATGTATGACCACACAATGAAGAAGGCCGAAGCCAAGGCGGAGGCCGAGCGTGCCAGGATTGCAGCCGAAGCCGAACGGGCCGACGCCGACTGAGCGCCTAATTTTTGGGAGACGAGACATGGCCGATCTGTTGCGCAAGCCTTCTGGCACATCCGGCAAGGTGCATGACATTACGCCAGCCACTGCCGGCTGGGGTTATGTCGGCTTCGGGCTTTACCGTCTGAAGGCCGGCGAAAGCGCTGCCGAGCCGACCGGCGAAACAGAGGTCATCCTCGTGCTCGTCGAGGGCAAGGCCACGATATCAGGCGGTGGCAAGGAGTTCGGCGAACTCGGTCAGCGTATGTCGGTCTTCGAGAAGACCCCGCCACACTGCGTTTATGTGCCGGCTGGTAGCGACTGGTCGGCGAAGGCCACGACGGACTGCGTTCTCGCCATCTGCACCGCACCCGCGATGCCGGGCCGCGAGGCCCAGCAGATTGGGCCGGAGGGTATTTCGCTCGCCGAGCGTGGCAAGGGTGCCAATACAAGGCATATCTATCCGATCGCCATGGAAGACCGGGATGTCGCCGACAGCCTCTTGGTGACCGAGGTCTTCACGCCGTCGGGCAACTGGTCGTCCTATCCGCCGCATCGGCATGATGAGGACAATTTCCCCGAGATGACCTATCTCGAGGAGACCTATTATCATCGACTGAACCCGGCCCAGGGCTTCGGCTTCCAGCGTGTCTTCACCGAGGACGGCTCGCTGGACGAAACCATGGCTGTGTCCGATGGTGACGTGGTGCTGGTGCCGAAGGGACATCACCCCTGCGGCGTGCCGCATGGCTACGAGATGTATTATCTGAACGTCATGGCAGGCCCGCTGCGCAAATGGCGCTTCCAGAACCATCCCGATCACGACTGGATCTACCAGCGCGACAGTCAGTAACGCGCTTGTAGGAAACGCTTTCGCCTTCACGAAAGCGTTTCCTGGAACAATTCCAAATCCGCTTGCCGATCCTCTCCGTATTGGATGCACAACGCGCCAATGATGGAGACGCACCCATGCCGAAGCTCACTTTCGCCCTTGTCGGGCTTGCCCTGAGCCTGCTGCCGGTCACCGGACAGGCTGCCGACAAATTCACCTTCGAAGACTATTTCCTCGGCCGCACGGAAGCGGTCGGATCATTCAACGCGATCAACGGCGTGAAGCGAAGCTTCAAGGTCGATCTGACCGGCAAGTGGGACGGAAAGACGCTGACATTGCGCGAAGACTTCGTCTTCGACGACGGCACGAAGGATCGCAAGACTTGGCGTTTCACCAAGACCAGCCCGACCACCTATAGCGGCACGCGCGAGGATGTGATTGGCGAGACGACCGTGCGGCTTAACGGTGCCGTCGCGCGGTTCAATTACCTCGTTTATCTCAGCCCAGAAACGCAGAGCAACAAGGTTCACTTCTGGGACAAGATGGTGCTGCGCGAGGATGGGACGGTGCTCAACACGGCGCTCGTCACCAAGTTCGGCATCCCGGTTGCCAAAACGACCGTCGAGTTCCGCAAGGCCGGGGCGGCGCACAAGACGGCAAGCCGCTAAGTCTCAATCCTGTGGTCGCTGAAGCCAGCGGTCTATGCCGTTGGCGGCGGCAATGCCGGTCGCAAAGCAGGCGGTGAGTAGGTAGCCCCCGGTCGGGGCTTCCCAGTCGAGCATTTCGCCGGCGACGAACACGCCGGGTTTGGCCTTCAGCATGAAGTGCGCGTCGGTGGCGTCGAGCGACACGCCCCCCGCCGTCGAAATCGCCTCGGCGATGGGGCGGGGGTGTTTGACCGGAAGCGGCAGGGCTTTCACCAACGATGCCAGTTGATCCGGAGTGAGGCCGGCCGCTTGCGGCGCCACCTCGCGCAGCAGAGCCAGTTTGACCCCATCCAGTCCTGTCGCCTTTTTCACTCGCGTTGAAAAACTGGCTTTGGCATCCTGTCGGGCAAGGTCGCGGGCAAGGCGCGCCTGATTCCGGCCGGGTGCCAGGTCGAGCAGAAGATCGGCTGCTCCATCCCGTTCCAGCCGGTCGCGAAGCGCTGCCGAATGGGCATAGATCAGGCTCCCCTCGATGCCACCACGGCTGATGACAAATTCGCCCTGTGTCGTGCCGGCCTCCGATGTTGCCTTCACCGATTTGACTGGCTGCCCCGAGAAGCGTGCGTTGAACCTTTCGGAGAAATCGCAATCAAAACCGCAATTGGCCGGGCCGAGCGGCGAAACTTGCACGCCCTGTCTTTCCAGGATCGGCACCCAGGCGGCATCTGAGCCGAGTTTTGGCCAGCTTGCGCCACCGAGCGCCAGGAGGGTGGCATCGGTGAAAATCCGTCTCTCGCCGTCGGGCGTGTCGAGCATCAGAGCGGCGCCGTCAAATCCCGTCCAGCGATGGCGGGTGAGGATGGTGACGCCAATGGCCTCCAGCCGCTTCAGCCAGGCACGCAAGAGGGGAGAGGCTTTCATCACCGTGGGGAAGACGCGGCCGGAGGAACCGACGAAGGTTTCCGTGCCGAGATCGGCCGCCCAGTTCCGGATTGCTTCCGGTGTCAGGAGGTCGAGCACGGGGCGCAGGCGTTCGTTGGCTGCGCCGTAGCGGGTGACGAAGCGGGTGTACTCTTCGGCGTGGGTCATGTTCAGGCCCGACTTGCCGGCGAGCAGGAATTTGCGCCCCACCGTCGGCATGGCGTCGTAGACCGTGACTGCATGACCTCGACCAGCGAGATGTTCCGCTGCCATCAGGCCCGCCGGGCCGCCACCGATGATCGCCACGGTTTTCGTCATGTCGGCTCAGTCCAAAGTGAAGGTCGAGAGGCGGGCGCTTAGGCCTTCGATCGTCTGGCTCTCGGCATTGGCAAAGGCGAAGCGCAGATAGTTCTGCTGGTCCTCGCCGAAATAGGCGCCGGGAATGCAGAGCACGCCGGCCTTCTTCGCCAGCCGTTCGGCGACATGGGCGGACTTTTCGCCGGGGAAGGGGTGGCGGATGAAAGCGAAATAGGCGCCGAGCGAATCCATCTTCCAGGATGGCAATTGTTGCATCACGCCTTTCAGGGTCTCGGCGCGCTTCAGGATCTCGATCCGGTTGGCATCGCGCCAGGCCTTCAGCGTCGGAATGGCCTTGGCGACGGCCGCCTGGGGTGCGCGTGGTGCGCAGATCTGCAGGTTGTCCATGACCTTGGCGATTTCCGAGACGGCACGCGGACCTGCGGTGATCGCGCCCAGGCGATGGCCGGGTATGCAGAAGGATTTCGAGAAGGAATAGAGCAGGATCAGGTTCTCTTCCCAGCCCGGGATCGACAGCAGATCATGGGGACGATCGCCGCCCGGCAGAAAGTCGCGATAGGTCTCGTCGAGGATCAGAAAAGCTCCGGCCTTTCGGCAGGCCTCGAACGCCTGATGTAGGAGGTTTGCGGGATAGATCGCCCCGGTCGGATTGTTGGGCGAGACCAGCGCCACGGCCTTCACGCCCTTGGCCAGGACTGCCTGAATGCCTTCGATGGTTGGGACGAAACCAGTCGCCGGATCGAGCGGGATGAGTTCGCGGCGGATGCCCATCATCGCCAGCGTGGTTTCCTGGTTGAAGTAAAAGGGATCGGTCAGCGCCACAGCATTGCCACTTGCCGCGATTGCCTGGACCGTTGCCATGAAGGCCTGGTTGCAGCCGGCAGTGATATGGATGTTCTCAGCCGTGACTGGGGCGCCATAGACGGCAGCAACCTCCGCCGCATAGGCCTCGCGCAGCGGTGCCTCCCCTTCGATTGGACCGTAGCCGGCATTGGCTCGTGCGGACGCGGCTTCGGCCAGCCAGGCGAAGAGATCCGGATGCGGCGGATAGCCGGGGACGGCCTGGCTCAGATCGATCATCGGGCCGGCAGCTCCATCATAGGCGCGCGCCCAGGCAAAGACAGACGGGACGGGCGGCGCCGAGAGATCTGCGACAAGCGGATTGAAAGGGGCGGCGGGCATGGCAGTTTCCTCGGTGTTATCAGCTCTCTTCCAAGAGCGGAGCAGGTGTATTGGAGTTGCGCTTGCGGGCGGAGGTCAGGCTTCGTCCGGAACTGCGGCTGGCAGGACGTGGCTGGGCGGCGCGCTCGCTTTCAATGGTGTCGAATATCCAGTCGATGAACACCTTGGCGATTGGGGCTGCGCGGACATCGTTGCGAGCGGCAACATAGAAGGCATCCGGTGCCGGTACAGCGAGATCGAAGGGGATCACCAGTTCGCCGGCGGCAATCAGACTTGATGCGGTGATGCTGTCGCCGAGCGCCACGCCCTGGCCGTGGCGGGCGGCCTCGGTCGCCAGGCGGGCGTCACCCATAAAGTGTTCGCGGGGTTTGGGCATATCCAGCTGGTCAGCGGCCGCCAGCCAGGAATGCCATTCGCGCCCGTCATCGCCATGCAGCAGCACGTGATCGCGGATGTCGCGCACCGAGCGCAATGGCCGCGTGTTTAGGAGTGTTGGGCTGACCACAGGGAAGAGCTCGAAATTGCTCCAGAGCCTCGTCCAGCAATCTTTCCAGCCACCCTGTCCATAAAGGATCGCAATGTCGATATCGGGCGAGTAGATCAGGTTGGCATCATTGCTGGAGGTGAGTTTGAGGCTGATGTCCGGATAGCGCTCGGTAAAAGCGCCGAGCCTTGGAACGAGCCAGAGCGAGAGAAGAGCGGGCACGCAGCAAATTCGCAGGTTGCCGCTCGTCGTGGGCCGGTCGAGGAGGGCGGTGGCGGCAGCAATACCGTCGAAGGCCTGGGTGACGGCGGGCAGCAGCAGGGCGCCCTGGGGCGTCAGCTTCAACCGCTTGCCGCCGCGCTCGAACAATACCGTCTTCAGGCTTTCTTCCAGGCTGCGGATCTGATGGGAGACGGCGCCGTGGGTGACGCTCAATTCGCGGGCGGCAGCCGAGATCGAGCCGCGTCGTGCGGCTGCCTCAAAGGCGCGCAGGGGATTGAGCGGGGGCAGGCGGCTGGCCATCAGGGCGTTATGATCCGTGAATTTTTCTCACATCGAATGCTATAACATCGTGAATTGATTTTCCAAGTGCGTTGATTGTTAATGCTCACAATAAGAGCAGCGATGTGCGCTGCCGCAAAAACAGCCAGGGCGGTTATGACCGTGCTGCGCTTGGCAAAGCAGGGAAACGCTTCATGACCTTTGACGCGGACAAGCTCGCGGCACTTCGGGCCAAATACGGCGAGAGCCGCAACGGCGAAATCTTCGATCCCGACTTCCAGAAGGTCGGCGACAAGATCTTTTCCAAGGGCACGCGGGCTGCCCCCTTTGCTGGCCTGCCCACCTTCCTGTCGGCGCCTTACCGGGAAGTCGCGAAGGACGAACCGGATTTCGGCGACCTGCAGGTCGCGATCACCGGCGTGCCGATGGATCTCGGTGTGACCAACCGTCCGGGCTCGCGCTTCGGGCCGAGGGCGCTTCGCGCCATCGACCGGATCGGCCCTTACAACCACGTGCTTGGCTGCGCGCCCGTGCATGAGCTTCGGGTTGCCGATATCGGTGATGTGCCGCTCAGAAGCCGTTACCGGCTGGAAACCGCGCATGAGGATATCGAGCGGCGCTTCAACCAGATCGTGGATGCCGGTGTCACCCCGCTTGCCGTCGGGGGCGACCATTCGATCACTTATTCGATCCTCAAGGCAGTCGGCAAAAAAGCGCCCGTCGGTCTCATCCATATCGACGCTCATTGCGACACCAGCGCCCCCTTCGAGGATACCAAGTTCCATCACGGCGGTCCGTTCCGGCAGGCGGTGCTCGATGGTGTGCTCGATCCGACCCGCACGATCCAGATCGGCATTCGCGGCTCGGCCGAGTATCTCTGGGAGTTCACCTACGAATCCGGCATGACCGTCATTCATGCCGAAGAGGTGACAGGGCTCGGAATGCCGGCGATCATCGAAAAGGCGAAGGAAATCGTCGGCGACGGCCCGACCTATCTCTCCTTCGACATCGATAGCCTCGATCCGAGCTTTGCGCCGGGCACGGGCACCCCGGAGGTGGGTGGACTAACGACACGGGAAGTGCTCGAGCTCCTGCGCGGTCTGAAGGGCGTCAATCTGGTTGGCGGCGATGTCGTGGAAGTGGCACCGCAATATGATGCAACGGCCAACACGGCCCATGCGGGGGCACAAGTGCTGTTCGAAATCTTGAGCCTGATGGTCTATAGTCCGTCGATCACGGGACGCTGAGCAGAGCCATTCCGGGCGGTTCGCACCGCACGGCCAGAACCGAAAACGGGCGACAAACGCCTCAACCAAAACAAGGGAACAGGACCATGAAAGACATTCTCTCCACTTCCGTCAGCCGCCGCGGTGTGCTCGCCGGATCGCTGGCCGCCGCCGGCGCGCTCGCCATGCCAACGATCCTGCGCGCCCAGGACAAGTCGATCAAGATCGGCGTCTATGGCGGCTACTTCAAAGATTCGTTCGACAAGAACATCTTCCCTGAGTTCACCAAGGCAACTGGCATTGCCGTCGAATCCATCGCCGAGCCGACCGGTGAAGCCTGGCTCGTGCAGCTGGAACAGGCCGCCAAGGCCGGCCAGGCACCGGCCGACCTTTCAATGATGTCACAGGTGGCGATGCTTAAAGGTCAGGCGACCGAGCTCTGGGCACCGATCGACATGGCGAAGATCAAGAACGCCTCTGGCCTGATCGACCGCTTCGTCAACAAGTATCCGGATGGTCGTGTCGCCGGCGTCGGCGCCGTTGCCTGGTACATCACGCTCGTCACCAACACCGACGTCTACAAGGAAGCTCCGACCTCCTGGGAAGCGCTGTGGGATCCGGCCAATGCGGACAAGCTCGGCCTGCTCGCACTCGTGTCCAACTCCTTCCTGCTGGAAGTGACTGCCAAGACCTATTTCGGTGGCACCAATGCGCTCGATACCGAAGAGGGCATCCTCAAGGCATTCGACAAGCTTGCCGAAGTGAAGCCAAACGTGCGCCTCTGGTATCGCGACGAAGCGCAGTTCGAGCAGTCGCTGAAATCCGGCGAGATCCCGATGGGCCAGTATTACCACGACGTCACGGGTCTTGCCGCTGCCGACGGCCAGCCTGTTCGTTCGACCTTCCCGAAGGAAGGCGGCATTCAGGATTCCGGTTGCTGGGCGCTGTCGCGTGCCTCCGCGAAAACCGAAGAAGCACACATCTTCATCGACTACATGTGCCAGCCCTCGATCCAGGCGACCCTGTCGCGCAAGGTCGGCACCGCGCCGACAGTCAAACGCGAACTGCTCGACCTGACCGATGCCGAATTCGCTTCGGTGTCTTCGGATATCGAGCCGATCACGCCGCGCTACGACCTCTACCAGACCAAGTCGGACTGGCTGAACCAGAAGTGGACCGAGCTGATCGTCGGTTGATAGCGGCAGAGGCTCGCCTCTCATCCGCCCTGAGGCTGTCGAAGGGCCGGGCACCTTCTCCCCGCACGCAGGGAGAAGGAGACGAGCGGGACGCACCGCGCCAACTTCTCCTCTCCCCGCTTGCGGGGAGAGGGTAGGGTGAGGGGCAAAGCCCCAACCACAAACGCGTGTGGCGCCTCATGGGACTGCTCAGCGTTTGCAAGACAATTCGGGCGTGAGATGCTATTGCCGCGCCAAAGGGCTTTGAGCCTGCACCATTTGATTTCGGAGACATGATGTCCGGCCTCGCCCTCAATTCCGTCACCAAGCAGTTCGGTCCGTTCACGGCCGTGGACAATGTTGAGCTTTCCGTGCCGCACGGCACCTTCGTGTGCCTGCTCGGCCCCTCCGGCTGCGGCAAGACCACGCTGCTCCGGATGATTGCTGGTCTCGACAGTCCGACCAATGGTGCGATCGTGCTTGATGGCAAGGACATCACGCAGGTGCCGACGCACAAGCGGGATCTCGGCATGGTCTTCCAGTCGCTGGCGCTCTTCCCGCATCTGACTGTCGGCGAGAACATCGCCTATCCCTTGCGCATCCGTGGCATCGGTCGTGAGGAGCAGGTGAAGCGCGTGAATGAGCTGCTCGCGATGATCCACCTCATCGGATATGCCGACCGTCCGGTGCACAAGCTTTCCGGCGGCCAGCGGCAGCGTGTGGCGATTGCCCGGGCGCTCGCCATCTCTCCCAAGCTCTTCCTGCTCGATGAGCCGCTGTCGGCGCTTGACGCCAAGCTGCGCGAGGCGATGCAGGTGGAGTTGCGCAAGCTGCAGCAGCAGCTCGGCATCACTACGATCGTAGTGACCCATGACCAGCGCGAGGCGATGACCATGGCCGATACGGTTGTCGTCATGAATGGCGGCAAGATCCGTCAGGCGGCGAGCCCGATCGAGATCTATCGCAAGCCGGCCGACCGTTTTGTTGCCGATTTCATCGGTTCGACCAACCTTCTGCCGCTGACGGTCCAGGGGGGAGCGGCGCTTGTGCTCGGCCATAGCGTTGCCGGTATCTCGGCACCTTCGGGCCAGGCGCAGGCCAGCCTTTCGGTTCGCCCCGAGGATGTGAAGCTCTCGGCGCCCGGCGAGGGCCGGATCACAGGCAAGGTCACCTTCATCCGCGACCTCGGCGGTACGATCGAAACCTTCCTCGATGTATCCGGGACCGAAGTCGTCGCCGTCTCGACCCCGCGCGAGCGGCCCGTCGTAATCGTCGGCCAGGATGTCGGCATCGTCATCGATCCGGAAACCGCCGTGGTGCTGTCAGCATGAGACGCGAACCTCCAAAAACCGCGCTCGACTATGCGCCGCTTGCCTTTCCGGCAGGCATGCTGATCCTGTTCTTCGTCGTACCCTTTGCGACGATGATCGCCGTGTCCTTCTTCAAGCGTGATCCGGCCGGTTTCTATTCGCCGGATTTCGTCTTCGACAATTACGCCCGCTTCCTAAGCTTCTTCTTCGGCGGCGTGCTCAGCTTCTCGCTGATGCTGGCGATCGCCGTTGCCGTTGTCTGCGTCACGCTGGCGCTGCCCTTCACCTATCTGCTGGCGCGCATGTCGCGCAAAGCGCAGGTGCTGTGGCTCGTGGCGCTGCTCTCGATCCTGTCGCTTTCGGAAGTCATCATCGGCTTTGCCTGGTCGACGCTGTTTTCGCGCACGGCGGGCATCACCAATCTGCTGGTTATGATCGGTCTCATGGAAAAGCCCGTGGCGCTGATGCCGAATTTCGGCGCTGTGCTGACCGGCATGGCCTACCAAGCGCTGCCCTATACGGTGCTGGTGCTCTATCCCGCTTTGGTCAGGCTCGATCCGACGCTGACGGAAGCGGCCCGGACCCTCGGCGCCTCGCCGATCAAGGCCTTCTTCACGGTGGTCGTGCCGGCGCTGCGCAACACGCTGATTGCCACGCTGATCATGGTCTTCATCTTCGCACTCGGCTCCTATCTGCTGCCGCAGATCCTCGGTCGTCCCTCGCACTGGACGCTGTCTGTGCTGATCACTGACCAGGCGATCTACCAGTCCAACATGCCGTTCGCTGCAGCGATGGCGGTGTTCCTCGTGCTCGTCACGCTCGGCATGGTCGCGCTCACCCTTCTCATTGGTCGCAAGGGAGAGGCAGCATGAACACGATCCTGACACGCCTCTATTTCACCCTCATCGGCATTTTCCTCGCGGCTCCCATCGTTGTTGTCGCCGGCGTCTCGGTGAATGCCAAGCAGAGCCTCAACTTCCCGCCGCAGGGCTTTTCGCTCTCGTGGTATGGCGCGATCTTCACCGATCCTGGCTGGCGCGCGGCCCTGTTCGCATCGGTCATCCTGGCGCTTTGCGCGGCTGCTCTGGCGGTTGCCATCGCGCTGCCGCTTGCCTGGTTCCTCTGGCGGCGCCTCGCCCCCTGGGCGCAAGTGTTCCAGCTGCTGGGCATTGCGCCCTTCACGCTACCGCCGGTCATCACGGCGCTCGGCCTGCTCACTTTCTGGGCCGCGACCGGCTTCTACGGCCAGCCCTGGACGGCCGTCATCAGCCACGCGATCTTCTTCGTGACGCTGCCGCTGGTGACGCTGTCGCTTGGCTTTTCCGCCGTCGACCGCTCGCTGGTCGAGGCGGCCGCCACCATGGGCGCCGACGACCGGACGATCTTCCGCACGGTCGTGCTGCCGCTGATCGCGCCCTATCTCGTCTCCGGCTATGCTTTCGCCTTCGTGCTTTCGCTCAACGAGTACATCGTCGCCTATATGACGGTCGGTTTCGTGATGGAGACGCTGCCGATCAAGATCTTCAACGCGCTGCGCTACGGCTATACGCCGGTCATGGCTTCGGTGACGATCCTGTTCGTGGCGATCGCTGCCACGGTATTCGGGCTTGTCGCGCGCTTCGGCGATCTGCCGAAGCTGCTCGGGGCGAATGCCGACGACCGCAGCTGATGGATGGCGTTAGCGGTGATCTTCGAGGATCATCGCGGCCGCCTTTTCGGCAATCATCAGGGTCGGGGAATTGGTGTTGCCTGAGGTGATCGTCGGCATCACCGAGGCATCGGCGATACGCAGGCCCTTCAACGCGCGCATCCGCAGTCGTGGATCAACCACGCTGTCCGGATCCGCCCCCATGCGGCAGGTGCCGACGGGGTGAAAGATCGTCGTGCCGATATCGCCTGCGGCTTTCTCAAGCTCGGCATCGCTTTCGAGATCAGGTCCGGGGCGGTATTCTTGCGGTTGATAGCGTGCAAAGGCCGGCTGGGCGGCGATCTTGCGGGTGAGCCGGATCGAGCGGACAGCGACGTCACGGTCGCCTGCCGTCGAGAGATAGTTCGGCGCGATCTTTGGCTGGGCCGCGAAGTCCGGCCCCGATATGTGCACCGAGCCTCGGCTTTCGGGCCGCAGATTGCAGACACTCGCCGTCATCGCCGGGAAGGGGTGAACGGGGTCGCCGAACTTGTCGAGCGAGACCGGCTGGACATGGTATTCGAGATCGGCGGTCTCCTTGTCCGGGCCGGAGCGGGTGAAGATGCCGAGCTGGCTTGGCGCCATCGACATCGGCCCCGAGCGGCGCCAAGCATATTCCAGCCCGATCATCGCCTTGCCGTATAGCGTGGACGCGCGCTCGTTGAGCGTTGGGACTCCCGTCACCTTGAAGACGAGGCGGAGCTGCAGGTGATCCTGCAGGTTCTCGCCGACGGTGGGCACCTCGCGAACAGTCTCGATCCCAGCCTGCTGCAGAACATCGCTGCGGCCAATGCCCGAAAGTTCGAGGATTTGCGGCGAGCCGATGGCGCCGGCTGACAGCACCACCTCGCGGCGGGCGGCAAAGCGTCTCAGCTCGCCGTCATGATGCACCTCGGCGCCGGTCACGCGGTCACCCTCAATGGTCAGGCGATTGACATGGGCGCGGGTGAGGATCGTCAGGTTCTTGCGGTGCCGGATCGGTTTCAAAAAGGCCTTCGCCGTGTTCCAGCGAATACCGGAGCGCTGGTTGACCTCGAAGAAGCCGGAGCCTTCGTTGTCGCCGCGATTGAAGTCGTCGGTCTCAGGAATGCCCGCCTGTTTGGCTGCCTCGCGAAAAGCTTCCAGCACGTCCCAGCGCAGCCGTGCCTTCTCCACGCGCCATTCGCCACCTGCGCCATGTTTGTCGTCTGCCCCCCGGTGGAAGTCTTCCGTTTGTCTGAAAAGGGGCAGCACATCGTCCCAGCCCCAACCCTCGCAGCCCATCTGGCGCCATTGGTCGTAATCACGCGCCTGGCCGCGCATGTAGATCATGCCGTTGATCGAGGAGCAGCCGCCGAGGACCTTGCCGCGGGGATAGCCGATGGCCCGATTATTCAGCCCTGGCTCGGCTACCGTCTTGAAGCACCAGTCGGTGCGCGGATTGTTGATGCAGTAGAGATAGCCGACCGGGATATGGATCCAGTGATAGTTGTCGCTGCCGCCGGCTTCGAGCAGCAGCACACGACGCGTGGGATCGGCGGAGAGCCGGTTGGCCAGCAGGCAGCCGGCGGTGCCGGCGCCGATGACGATGTAATCGTAGGTCTCCATGCTCCTCCCCGAGCGGCCGCCTCTCAACTGTTTCGCAGGCGACCTTCCAGCAGGTCAAGCACGGAGCGGGCGGCGTCCATGACATTGGTGCCCGGACCGAAGACGGCGGAGACACCATGCTCCAGCAGGAAGTTATAATCCTGGCGCGGAATGACCCCGCCGACGACGACGATCACGTCGTTTGCGCCCTTGGCCTTCAGCGCCTCGACCAGCTGCGGGGCGAGCGTCTTGTGTCCGGCGGCGAGCGAGGACATGCCGACGACCTGCACCTTATTTGCGACGGCCAAGTCTGCCGCTTCCTCCGGCGTCTGGAAGAGGGGGCCTGCCACGACATCGAAGCCGATATCGCCAAAGGCCGACGCAATCACCTTGGCGCCCCGGTCATGGCCATCCTGGCCGAGCTTGGCAATCAGGATACGTGGCTTGGACGCCGCCTTGCCATAGTCCTTGAGGCGTGTCGTGAGCGTCTCCATTTCCGGATCGTCCTCGTATGCCTTGCCATAGATGTCATGCACGACTTCGGGCACGGCGACGTGATCGCCGAAAACCGCGCGCAAGGCATCGGAGATTTCGCCGACGGTGGCACGCGCCCGGGCTGCCTCGACGGCGGCTTCAAGGATGTTGCCTTCGCCGGTTTGCGCGACCTCGGTCAGCCGGGAGAGCGTTTCGCTGATCCGCTTCGGATCGCGCTGCCGGCGCGTCTGCTCGATGCGCTTGATCTGCGACAGGCGGACGGCCGTGTTGTCGATCTGCAGGATATCGATCGGCTCTTCGTTTTCGAGGCGGTATTTGTTGACCCCGACGATGACCTCCTCGGCGCGGTCGACAGCCGCCTGGCGGCGGGTCGCGGCCTCCTCGATCAGGCGCTTCGGCAAGCCGTCATCGACCGCCTTGGTCATGCCGCCCAACCGCTCGATCTCCTCGATCAGGGCCCAGGCCTTTTCCGCCATGTCGCTGGTCAGGCTTTCGACATAGTAGGAGCCGGCCAGCGGATCGACGACCTTGGTCACACCCGTCTCGTGCTGCAGGATCAGCTGGGTGTTGCGGGCAATGCGGGCGGAAAATTCCGTCGGCAGCGCAATCGCCTCGTCGAAGGAATTGGTATGCAGCGATTGCGTGCCGCCGAGCACGGCGGACATGGCCTCAAACGCTGTGCGGACGATGTTGTTGTAGGGGTCCTGTTCGGCGAGCGAGACGCCCGAGGTCTGGCAATGGGTGCGCAGCATCAGGGACGACGCCTTCTTCGGCTCGAATTCCTGCATGATGCGGGTCCAGAGCAGGCGGGCTGCGCGCAGCTTGGCTGCCTCCATGAAGAAGTTCATGCCGATGGCGAAGAAAAAGGAGAGGCGGCCGGCAAATTCGTCGACATTCAGGCCCTTGGCGATGGCAGCACGGACATATTCGCGACCGTCCGCCAGTGTGAAGGCAAGCTCCTGCACCAGCGTCGCGCCCGCCTCCTGCATGTGATAGCCGGAGATCGAGATCGAGTTGAACTTCGGCATCTCCTTCGCCGTATATTCGATGATGTCGGCGATGATCCGCATTGAGGGTTCGGGCGGGTAGATATAGGTGTTGCGGACCATGAACTCCTTCAGGATGTCGTTCTGGATCGTGCCCGACAGCTTGTCGCGCGAGACGCCCTGTTCCTCGCCGGTGACGATGAAGTTGGCGAGGATCGGAATGACCGCGCCGTTCATGGTCATCGAGACGGAGATGGCTTCGAGCGGAATGCCGTCGAAGAGGATCTTCATGTCCTCGACACTGTCGATCGCCACACCCGCCTTGCCGACATCACCCTCGACGCGCGGATGATCCGAGTCATAACCGCGATGGGTGGCAAGATCGAAGGCGACGGAAACGCCCTGCTGACCCGCGGCAAGCGCCTTGCGGTAGAAGGCATTGCTCTCTTCCGCCGTCGAGAAGCCGGCATATTGCCGGATCGTCCACGGGCGCCCCGCATACATGGTCGCGCGGGGACCGCGGGTGAAGGGAGCGAAACCCGGCAGACTGTCGAGATGGTCGATGCCGGTGATATCGCCTGCAGTATAAAGCGGCTTTACCGGAATGCCCTCTGGCGTGTTCCAGACGAGGCTATCTGCCGGACGCTTCAGTTCCTTCTCGGCAAGCGCCTGCCAGTCGGCGATGGTTTTCTTGGTCATCGATGCGATCCTTTCGCCACGATTGCGCGGCTCGGCGGTTCGCCGAGGGAGGTCTGTTTGACGGGGTTTTCGGTCCGGGCTATTCTTGGTGTCTCAATCGGAGCGCCTTGCCATGACCGTGAAAGCCTCTGTTTCGCTCTCGCCCCAGCAGGAAGAATTCGCCCGCAAGCTGGTCGAGGATGGCCATTTCCCGAGCCTCTTGGCTGTCGTCGAGCGAGGGCTGGATCTTGTGCGCGAAGAGACAGAGATGCGGGAAGAGGATCAGGAGGCGTTGCGGGCTCTCCTTCTGCGTCGGATGGAAGGGCCATTCCTGTCGGAAGAAGAGAGCCGGGTGCAGATCGAGGAGATGATCGCGCGCAAGAAGGCCGAGTATGGCCTATGAAATCAAGCGCACCAAAGACAGCATCCAAGATCTCGATGCCATCTTCGACCACCTGGTAAGCACCTACCTTGGCTTCGGCGACGAATTGCAGGTTGCCTATGAGCGGGCGGGGAAGCGGATTCGCGGAATAACGGCAGACATGTTTGCGCTGGCCGCCTATCCACATCGCGGCACGCTGGATGCCGGCCTTGGCTTTGGTCTTCGACATTTCACGAAGAACAATGCGGTCATCTATTTCCGTATCGATGAGACTGCCAAAGTCGTTCACGTCCTCGCCGTCTTCTTCGGTGGGCAGGACCATCAGCGGCATATGCTGAAGCGGCTTACCTGAGCAGCGTTGCATCGTCTGCTGGCGTACCGCGCGGCCCCCCCCCTCAGTCCTGCCGGACATCTCCCCTCTTGAGGGGGAGATTTCGGTGTAGCCGGCAGACGGGAGGACCCTAACCGCGATCGTCGGCGGCGATTCCATCCCTCGAACTCCATGATCAAATGGTTCATGGCTTGGCGTCATCGAGAAACCCAGTCTCTGGCAACTACCTGGCCGATGAAGAAGTACGCAGCCATGCCTACCAGCATCGCCGTTGAGATCTGCAAGGAGCCACTCTCCGCTAGCCCCCCGAGAAGAGCGATGATCAAGAGTCCGGCGATCCACAGCACAGCAACGCGGATTGCGGAAACTCCACCGAAGACTGTCTTCATGACAACTGCGTATGCAACTGCCGCCCAAAATCCTTTGATGCCCATGTTGGTGACATGCACCCATAGTGGAGCACCTCCAGGCGTCGGAATTCCAGTCAGAAGCAGGAACCCACCTGCTGTGGCGACATAGTAGATGTCCAGCAACGACATGATGATCATTGCGGCAAACAGCGCGCCGAAGATGCCAAGCTCCTTCCGCACACGCTCTTTCACCCCTCGAACTCCATGATCAACTCGTCAACAGCAAGACTCTGGCCCGGCTTGACGACGATCTTCTTCACGGTGCCGCGACGTTCGGCCTTGAGGATGTTCTCCATCTTCATCGCCTCGACGGTGGCCAGCGCCTGACCGGCTTCCACGGTCTCGCCTTCCTTCACTGCAACGCCGGTGATGACGCCCGGCATCGGGCAGAGCAGCATCTTGGACGTATCCGGCGGAAGCTTTTCCGGCATGAGTTTGGCAAGCTCGGCCACGCGCGGCGAGCGGACGCGGGCGGTGATATCCATGCCGCGCCAGCGCAGTCGGATGGCAGGACCTTTCAGGTCTACCTTCACCGCGAGCGTCTCGCCGCTGATGTCGACATGGGCGAGCGTCTGCCCCGGCTGCCAATCGGTGGCGATCACAAGCTCGTTACCGGCCTCGAAGGCGACGCGCGTGTTGCCGGTACCTTCGGTGACCGCCACGGCATGGTCGCCACCCGAGAGATTGACAACCCAGTCCTTGCCGAGTTTTCTCGCGTGATTGCCGATCGTGCCCGAGATCTGGATCGCACGCGCCTGCAGGCGGTGACTGATGACGGCGGCGATCGCGGCGAGCTTTTCCGCCGAGGCGGTATCCGGTGTGACGCCGGTAAAGCCGTCTTTGAATTCTTCGGCGATATAGGCCGTGGTGATCTTGCCGGAGCGGAAGCGGTCCTGGTTCATCACTGCCGAGAGGAAGGGCAGGTTGTGGCCGATGCCTTCGACCTCGAAGCTGTCGAGGGCGGTGTTCATCGCATCAATCGCGGTCAAACGATCGGGCGCCCAAGTGCAGAGCTTGGCGATCATCGGGTCGTAATACATCGAGATCTCGCCGCCCTCGAAAACGCCGGTATCGTTGCGAATCACGGTGCCCTCGGCGGTGGTTCCCTCTGCCGGCGGGCGGTAGCGGGTGAGGCGACCGATCGAGGGCAGGAAGTTGCGATAGGGGTCTTCGGCATAGAGACGGCTTTCGATGGCCCAGCCGTTCAGCTTCACGTCGTCCTGGCCGAAGGACAGCTTTTCACCGCCTGCCACGCGGATCATCTGCTCGACGAGATCGAGGCCGGTCACCAGTTCCGTGACGGGATGCTCGACCTGCAGGCGGGTGTTCATCTCGAGGAAGTAGAACTTGTTCTGCTTGCCATCGACAATGAATTCCACCGTGCCGGCCGAGTGGTAGCCAACGGCCTTGGCGAGCGCGACGGCCTGTTCGCCCATGGCCTTGCGGGTGGCGGCATCGAGGAAGGGCGAGGGGGCCTCTTCGATGACCTTCTGGTTTCGCCGCTGGATCGAACATTCGCGTTCGCCGAGATAAAGAACGGTGCCATGCTTGTCGCCGAGCACCTGGATCTCGATATGGCGCGGTTCGGTGACGAATTTCTCGATGAAGATGCGGTCGTCGCCGAAGGAATTCTTCGCCTCGTTCTTCGACGACTGGAAGCCTTCGCGGGCCTCCTCGGCATTCCAGGCAATGCGCATGCCCTTGCCGCCGCCGCCGGCTGACGCCTTGATCATCACGGGGTAGCCGATCTGATCGGAGATTTTCACCGCCTCGTTGGCATCCGCGATCAGGCCCATATGGCCGGGCACCGTCGAAACGCCGGCTTCGGCTGCGAGCTTCTTCGAGGTGATCTTGTCACCCATCGCCTGGATGGCATTCACCGGCGGGCCGATGAAGGTCACACCCGCCTTCTCCAGCGCCTCCGCAAAACCGGCGTTTTCCGAGAGGAAGCCGTAGCCGGGATGCACGGCATCGGCACCGGTCTGCCTGATCGCATCGAGGATCTTGTCGATGACGATATAGGACTGGTTCGACGGCGCCGGGCCGATATGCACGGCCTCATCGGCCATCTCGACATGCAGCGCATTGCGGTCAGCATCGGAATAGACGGCGACCGTCTTGATGCCGAGCTTCTTCGCGGTCTTGATGACCCGGCAGGCGATTTCGCCCCTGTTAGCGATGAGGATTTTCTGGATCATTTGGCCTTGCCTCCCGCGACCGCGGTTTCGATGATGGTGAGAAAGACGGCAGGTACATGGTCGGTCAGCCAGACGCCGTTTTCCGCCTGGAAGAAGCTGTGTCCGCCCTCAGCCATTCCGCTGGCATTCACGGAAAGCACGACGGGTTTGCCATGGCGGGCGCCGACTTGCATTGCGGTCTCCTGATCCGCAGACAAATGGACCTGCTGGCGGCTTCCGGGGCGAAGGCCCTCGGCGAGGATCGCCTCCAGGAAGCGGGTCGCCGTGCCGTGAAACAGTTGCGCGGGTGGTTGCGATGGAGCGTGACCGAGATCGACCTTGATTGAATGCCCCTGAACGGCGCGAATGCGAGTGCCGTCCTCAGACAGGGTGAAACGCTTCTTCTCGCTGTCGCGGACTGTCCGCAGGAGGATTTCCTGATCGATGACCTGCCCAGCCGCGTTCGCCTTGCTGATAAGGGCGTCGATTTCTGCCCAGCCTTCACTGTCCAGGTCGAGCCCGATGCTCTCTGGCGCGTGACGGAGGACATAGCTGAGGAATTTGCTGGTTTCGGCGCTCATGGTTGCGGCAGCTTCCGGGGCATCGTCAGCCCGCGTTGCGATACGATCATTCTATGCCCTCCCCAACCATTCTGCTCTATCGCTGTCCGCTATTCCCGCGCCTGCTTCTTCAGACCCTTCGCCACGCTCTGCTCGTTCTTCACCTCACCAAACGCTTCCGGAAAATTCTTCCGTGCCAGCGATTCATTGAGCTTCAGCTTGGCAAAGTAGGATTGGGGATCGAAGCCACGCTCTGCAGCGATCAGCTCGCGGCCGAACAGCCGGCATAGGCGTTCGCCGTCGAGATTGCCGCGCTCGAAGGGTTCCGTGCCGAAGAACTGCCAGAGCGCCTGGACGAAGCCGAGGTCGGCCAGCGCCACGGTCGGGTCCATGGTGCGGTGGCGCGGCCAGTTGGTGAGCGGCGTGACCTTCGGGTTCGGGCGACGCAGGGTGTATTGCCACTGCGTTCCCGGCAGGCCGGGCGGAAAGCCCTGGTGTTTCGGCATGAGAGGATCTTTTGCCATGGGTTTAGACCTCGAACACGTCGTCGAAGGATTCCGGGAAGCTTTTGCGCGCGACCTTTTCGTCGATCCTGAGCAGGGCATCGTAGGAGGTCGGATCAAAGGGGCTTTCCGCCGGCACGACCTCGCGGCCGAACAGCAGGTTCAGCCGTCCGGCATCGAGATTGCCACGCTCGAAGGGTTCGTCACCAAAATGGTGCCAGAGCGCATGCAGGAAGGCGGCATCGACCTTCTGTTCGATGGTGCCGGGGCGGGCGAGGCGCTGCAGAGGTTTAAGGGGTGTCGCGCCCTTTTCATTGGCGCGACGGATGGTGAAGTGATGGCCATGGCCCGGCAGCCCCGAGGGGAAGCCGCGATGCTTGGTCATTTCGGGTGGTCTGGCCATCCTGGGTTCCTTTACGCCTGCGTCAGCTTGTCTTGCGTCTTCGTGTCGAAGTCCGCAACGTCGTGGCGTTCATGCAGCTGTTCGGAGAGCGGGCCGGTCGCCTTGTTAACCATGGCGCCGCGCTTGACGCCTGGGCGGGCCGCAAGCTGCTTCGTCCAGCGCTGGACATGCTCGTATTCGTCGACGGCTAAGAAGGTGCCAGCGTCGTCATAAGCCTGATGCAACGCAATCCGGCCATACCAAGGCCAGATCGCCATGTCGGCAATGGTGTAGTCCTTGCCGGCCATGAATTCGTTGTCGGCCAAGTGGCGGTTCAGCACATCCAGCTGGCGCTTCACTTCCATGGCATAGCGGTCGATGGCGTATTGAATCTTCATCGGCGCATAGGAATAGAAATGGCCAAAGCCGCCGCCGAGGAATGGGGCCGAACCCATTTGCCAGAACAGCCAGTTCAACGTCTCTGCACGGGTGCGCGGATCGGTGGGCAGGAAGGCGCCGAATTTTTCCGCGAGATAGGTCATGATCGAGGCGGATTCGAACAGGCGGATCGGCTTGCCGCCATCCTTAGGCGCATGGTCCATCAGCGCCGGGATCTTGGAATTCGGGTTTACGGCGACGAAGCCGGAGCCGAACTGGTCACCCTTGCCGATATTGATCAGCCAGGCATCGTATTCGGCGCCGGTATGGCCGGCAGCGAGCAGTTCTTCCAGCAGAATTGTGACCTTCTGGCCGTTCGGCGTCGCCAGCGAATAGAGCTGCAGCGGGTGCTTGCCGACCTTGAGCTCGACCTCCGTTTGCGCTCCGGCGGTCGGGCGATTGATGCTGGCAAAGGCGCCGCCATTGCCTTGCTCCCAGGTCCAGACCTTCGGGGGCACGTAGCCTGTGGGTAGGTTCTTCTCAGGCGGAAATTTTTCGTCGCTCATGGGGTAGGATCCTTTCTCGTTCAAGGGAGTGCGTAACGCCACACATATAGGCATGTCGTATCGCAATACTTCGATCGAGCTCCTTTTTGTCGGTCGATTCAAAATAATTCAGCGAATGTTTGGAGGACGTCTCACAACGGGATCGTGTCGTGCTTCTTCCAATGCGTGCCGACCTGCTTGTTACGGAGGCTGGCAAAAGCCTTGGCAATGCGGCGGCGGGAGGAATGCGGCATGATCACTTCATCGATGAAGCCGCGTTCCGCAGCCTTGAAGGGGTTGGCGAAGTTGACTTCGTATTCCTTTGTCCGCTCGGCGATCTTCTCGGCATCGCCGAGTTCCGAGCGGTAGAGGATCTCGGCAGCGCCTTTTGCGCCCATCACGGCGATTTCGGCGGTCGGCCAGGCATAATTGACGTCGGCGCCGATATGTTTGGAGGCCATGACGTCATAGGCGCCGCCATAGGCCTTGCGGGTGATGAGGGTCACCATCGGCACGGTCGCCTGGCTGTAGGCGAACAAGAGCTTGGCGCCATGCTTGATGACGCCGCCATATTCCTGGGCGGTGCCGGGCAGGAAGCCGGGCACATCGACCAGCGTCAGGATCGGGATCGAGAAGGCATTGCAGAAGCGGACGAACCGGGCGGCCTTGCGCGACGAATCGATGTCAAGGCAGCCGGCGAGCACCATGGGCTGGTTGGCGACGACGCCGACCGTCTGGCCCTCCATGCGGATGAAGCCGGTGATGATGTTCTTGGCAAAGGCTTCCTGGATCTCGAAGAAATCGCCCTCGTCGGCCAGCGCGTAGATCAGCTCCTTCATGTCGTAGGGCTTGTTGGAACTGTCCGGGATCAGTGTGTCCAGCCGCATCTCGATGCGGGCCGGATCGTCATGGAAGGGGCGAACGGGGGGCTTTTCGCGGTTGTTCAAAGGCAGGAAGTCGAAGAGCAGGCGGACCTGTTCCAGGGCCTCGATGTCGTTCTCATAGGCGCCATCGGCGACGGAGGACTTCTTGGTATGCGTCGAGGCGCCGCCGAGTTCTTCTGCCGTCACGATCTCGTTGGTGACGGTCTTCACGACGTCTGGGCCGGTGACGAACATGTAGGAACTGTCCCGCACCATGAAGATGAAATCGGTCATGGCGGGCGAATAGACCGCACCACCGGCGCAGGGGCCCATGATCACGGAGATCTGCGGGATCACGCCTGAGGCGTCGACATTGCGCTTGAAGACATCGGCATAACCGGCGAGCGACGCCACACCTTCCTGGATGCGGGCGCCGCCGGAATCGTTGAGGCCGATTACCGGTGCTCCCACCTTCATCGCCATGTCCATGATCTTGCAGATCTTCTGGGCATGGGTTTCCGACAGCGAGCCGCCGAGCACGGTGAAATCCTGGGAGAAGACATAGACCTGGCGGCCGTTGATCGTGCCCCAGCCGGTGACGACGCCGTCCCCCGGCACCTTCTGTTCGGCCATGCCGAAATCCACGCAACGGTGCGTGACATACATGTCGTATTCTTCGAAGGAACCTTCGTCGAGCAGGACTTCCACACGCTCGCGGGCGGTCAGCTTGCCCTTGCCGTGCTGGGCGGCAATGCGCTTTTCGCCGCCGCCGAGGCGGGCCTCCGCGCGGCGCGCTTCGAGCTGGTCCAGGATCGTCAGCATATGTCCTCCCGAATGATCTTTATGGCTTCAGAGCCTTGATGTGACACCTATTCCACTGTGCCGCAGAAGAAAACGGTTGAACAGGTGCATCTGTGGATTTATGAATTTGCAAAGTGAAAATTGCGAATTTGCGAAATGGCCATCGGGAAACTCTTCATCGGCCGCAAGGTCCGCGACATCCGCCAGGCAAACGGCGCCACCCAGGCGCAGTTTGCCGATATGGTCGGCATTTCCACCAGCTATCTCAACCAGATCGAAAACAACCAACGCCCGGTCTCGGCCTCGGTGCTGCTGGCGCTGGCGGAAAAATTCGGCATCGACATCACCGAGCTGTCGTCGGGTCAGAACGACCGGCTCCTCTCGGCGCTGACGGAGGCGCTCTCTGATCCGCTGTTTGAGACCTATTCGCCGAGCCTGCAGGAGCTGAAGCTCGTCACGCAGAACGCCCCCGGTTTTGCCCATGCGCTGATTGCAGCCCACCAGGCTTACAGGCGCGGCAATGAGCAGCTGGCGAGCCTCGATGACCGGCTGGGGGCTGCGCCCAGCCAGGAGGTGACGCCGTATGACGAGGTGCGCGACTTCTTCCATTTCGTCGACAACTACATCCACGATCTCGATCTTGCCGCCGAGCAACTGGCCACCGAGCTGAAGCTCGGGGAGGGCGAGAATTACGCGGCCCTTTCAGGCCATCTCGAAGCGAAACATGGCGTGCGCGTGGTACGCGGCGAGGCCGGCGACGAGGCGATCCGCCGTTTCGATCCGGTGGGGCGGATCCTGACCGTCAGCCGCTATGCCTCGGCTCCAACCCGCGATTTCCAGATCGCCATCCAGATCGCCCAACTTGCCGCTGCCACGAAGATCGATCAGGTGCTGAAACAGGCGAATTTCCGCAGCGAAGAGGCGGTCGAGATCTGTCGCATGGGGCTCTACAACTATTTCGCCGGCGCCCTCATCCTGCCCTATCGCAGCTTCCTGACTGCCGCGCGGGATCTCCGCCACGACATCGAACTGCTCGCTGCCCGTTTCGAGGCCTCGCTCGAACAGGTTTGCCACCGTCTCTCGACGCTGCAGCGGCCGGGCCTCAAGGGCGTGCCGATCTTCTTTGCCCGTATCGACCGGGCCGGCAATATCACCAAGCGCCACAGCGCTGCCCGCCTGCAATTCGCCCGCTTCGGGGCGGCCTGTCCGCTGTGGAATGCGCATCAGGCCTTCGAGACGCCCGGCCGGATCATCCGCCAGACGGCGGAAACGCCCGACGGCGTGCGTTATCTCTGCATCGCGACGCAGGTATCAAAAGGCTCCGCCGGCTTCCGCGCCGCCAACCCGCGCTACGCGCTCGCGCTCGGCTGTGAGATCTCCTATGCCGGCGCCTTCGTCTATGCCGACGATCTCGACCTCTCCCACCGCGGCGCCTTCGACCCGATCGGCATTTCCTGCCGCATCTGCGAGCGCATCAAATGCACCAGCCGCGCCGTGCCGCCGCTGAAACGGAAGCTGGTGGTGGATCACCGGGTGCGGAACCCGATGCCGTATGAGATTGAGTGACATGCCGGCAAACCGTTTGACCTAGACCCCGCGGCTTTAAATCATTAGTGTTGACTCATCAAATAGTCCAAGCTAATGATTTCTCATGATCGAAACAATAGCCGTCAACACCGTCATGCGCGCACTCGCCGATCCCACCCGGCGGGGCATCTATGAGCGCATTGCCGATACGAATGAAATCACCGTCGTCGAGCTGACGCGGGGTAGCGGGGTCACGCAAGGCGCGATCTCCCAACATCTCAAGACGTTGAAGCAGGCCGGGCTCGTCGTCGAGCGTCCGGAAGGGCGCAGCACCTTTTACCGTGTCCGGCCGGAGGGTCTCGAACCCCTGTTCGACTGGATGAGCCATTACGGCATCTTCTGGCGGGAACGCTTCGGCAATCTTCGCACCCTTCTCAAGGACATCGACCCATGACAGACGCCGCCCAAGTTTCTTCCCGACAGCAGATCGTCGTCGACGAGGTTTTTCCGCATGCGCCGGAGGTGATCTGGCGTGCCCTGACCACGGGTGAGATCATGGCGCGCTGGTTGATGGAGCCGAAAGGCTTCGAGCCGGTTGTCGGCAATCGCTTTACCTATCAGACCAAGCCGGCGGGTGCCTGGGATGGCACCATCCAGTGCGAAGTACTAGAGGTGGTTGAAAATCGGCGGTTTTCCCATGCCTGGCGCGGCGGCGATGCCTCCAACACGGGCTATGGATCGAAGCTGGATACGGTCGTGACCTGGACGCTGGAGCCGGTGGCAGAGGGCACGCGTGTCCGCCTCGTTCATTCCGGTTTCGAGCTGCCGAAGAACGAGGTCGCCTTCCGCAATATGGGAGACGGCTGGAAGGTGGTCGTGCCACGCCTTGAGGCGACGATACGACAGTCCGATTAGGGCTTGGCCCTACGCAAACTGCGTTATCAAACAAGGAGTACAGCGATGTCCAAGCCCTTTCGTGGCGGATGCGCCTGCGAAGCCGTGCGTTATCAGGTGATCGGCGAGCCGGTCGCCATGGTCGATTGCCAGTGTCGGCAGTGTCAGCGCGAAAGCGGCACGGGGCATGCCTCGCATATGGTCTTTGCCGGTGCCGAGGTGGCGGTGACCGGCGAAGCGCGGACCTTCGACATGGTCGGCGATGGCGGCACTGTGAAGCGCAAGGCCTTCTGCCCCACCTGCGGCTCTCCCGTCTCTATGACCTTTCCGGATGTGCCGGCGATCTTCATTGTCAGGGCTGCAAGTCTCGATGAGCCTGGTCGCTATGCGCCGCAATTCGTCACCTGGACCGCTGCTGCCCAGCCCTGGGATTGCGTTGACCCGGCGCTGACGAGCTTCGAGCGCATGCCGCCGAGCAACTAAGTGCGGCTGTTGCTTCTACCCAAACAGCCGCTCATCTCTCTCCGCAAAGAATGCCTCGACACTGTCAGGCGCCACATCCTCCAGCCTTGCCGGCGACCATTTCGGGTTCCTGTTCTTGTCGATGATTGCAGCACGTATGCCTTCATAGAAGTCGGGGACTTTAACCACCTGCAAGGTGCCGGCGAATTCGCGTTCGAGGCAGGTTTCGAGATCCTTGGAACTGCGGGCCTCGCGCAGCATGCGGAGCGTCACCTTCAGGCTGGCCGGCGATTTCGCGCTGATGGCGATGAGCGTTCGGGCGGCGAGGTCGGACTGTTCCTGTTCGAGGGCAGCGATGATCTGCTCGACCCTGTCGAAGGCGAAGCAGCGGTCGATCATGTCGCGGCCTTCGGAAAAAATGCCGATCGGGCCGTCCACCGTGTAGTCGCGGATGATCGAGGCGATCGTTGCCCCAAGGGCCGGGGCGGGCAGGGCGGCGATCCGCTCCAGCAGTTCTGCCACCCGGTCCTGCGGGACATACCAGTCGGCGAAACCTGCGGTGATCGCGTCGGCGCCGTTGATGGCTTCGCCTGATAGCCCCATCCAGGTGCCGAGTTCGCCGGATGCGCGGGAGAGCAGCCAGGTGGCGCCGATATCGGGGAAGAAGCCGATGCCGGTTTCGGGCATGGCGAGTTTCGTCGTTTCGGTGACGATGCGGTGGCTGCCATGGCTGGAGATGCCGACGCCGCCGCCCATGGTGATGCCGTCCATCACAACGACGTAAGGCTTTTTGAAACGGGCGATGCGAGCGTTCAGGCGGTATTCGGCCTTGAGGAATTCGGAAGCCTTGCCGTCTCCGGCCTTGCCGCTTTCATAGAACATCCTGATGTCGCCGCCGGCGCAAAGCCCGCGTTCGCCCTCGCCGGTGACGAGCACGGCTGCCACATCAGGGTCGGCCTCGAAGGCGTCGAGCGCCTTGCCGAAGGCGAGGACCATGTCGTGGGAGAGGCTGTTCAGCACCCGCGGCCGGTTGAGGGCGATCAGCCCGAGCGCGCCCTTTTTCGCCGTCAGGATTTCCTCGCCCTGATAGTCCGCTTCCAGATAACGCATGCCGTCCTCCCTGTCTTTTGAGAGAGTTAGATAGGTGTCGCGGGCAAAGGGCAAGGGCTGCCTTGGTTTGATCAGGTCACGAGATTGCGCGGCGTGCCGGCAAAAAAGAGCTCGATGTTCTCGATCAGTTGGTCGGCCAGCGCCTGAATTGCCTCGCGGCTTGCCCAGGCTACATGCGGGGTGAGGATGACGTTTTCGCGTGACGCGATCCGCATCATCGGGCTGCCTCCGGCGGGTGGTTCGCCATCGGTGACGTCGAACCCGGCGCCTGAAATCTGGCCGGCATCAAGGGCCTTTTCGAGTGCCAGTTCATCGACGAGGCCGCCGCGTCCGGTGTTGATCAGAAGCGGTTTGCGTTCCATCAGGGCGAATTCGCGCGCACCGATCACACCGCGCGTTTCCGGTGTCAGCGGGCAATGCAGGGTGATGACGTCAGAGCGCTTCAGGACCTCGTCGAAAGCCGTCTGGCCGGGTTTGAGCTCGGTCGCGCCACGACGACCGGCGGCGAGCACTGTCATGCCGAAGGCTTCTGCGATCTTGCCCACGGATTGGCCAAGCGTGCCATGGCCGATGATGCCGAGCGTCGAGCCGCCGAGATCCGCGATGGGGTAATCGAAATAGCAGAATTGCGCCGCCTGCTGCCACCGGCCCTCGATGACCGACTGGCGATAGGGCAGGATCGAGCGGCGCAGCGCCAGCATCAGCGCGAAGGTATGTTCTGGCACCGTATGCTTGGCGTAGTTTCTGATATTGCAGACGGCGATGCCGCGCGCCCTGGCTTCCGCGAGATCGACAATGTCGGTGCCGGTGGCGGAGACGGCGATCAGCTTGAGTTTTGTGGCGTCGGCGAGGGCTTCGGCGCGGACAGGGGCCTTGTTGGTGATCACCACATCGGCGTCGCGGATGCGCTCCGCAACCTCATGCGGGGCGGTGCGGGCATGGACGACCATCTCATGCGGCAAGGAGGGTGCCCGGACCACGGTTTCCGACGACAGCGTGTCGCGGTCGAGAAAGACGATGCGGATCATGGTAGTCCTCCCTGCTGGCGTTCCGACCTAGCCGAGCGGCTTTTTGTCGGCAAGGCAGGTCAGTGGTAATCCGGTACGCCCGGCATGGTGATGAAGCCCGGAAGCGCCCGGAAACGGCGCAGCCAGCGGCGAAGGGCCGGGTATTCGTCGTGGTCGATGCCGCAGTCACGCGAAAGCGCAAAGCTCGGCAGGAGGGCCAGATCGGCTAGCGTCGGGGCGTTGCCGACGAACCACTCCATGCCTTCGATCTGCCGCAACGTCATATGGTCGTTCATGATGCGGAAGGCTTTGCGCGCGGCCTTGAGATCGCTGTCGCTGGCGCCCTCGGAGGTAAAGAGCGCCGCCTCGCGGGCGTCGATGGCGTGCTTCAGTTCGTGACCTGAAAAGCCCAGCCATTGCTGGACCCGCCCGAAGTCCGCGGCATCGGCAGGGAGCCACGGGCTATCAGCCGCATAGGCGCAGACGAGATAGGCGAGGATAGCAGCGGTGCCGAAGAGCCTAACGTCGCCGTCTTCGAGGATGGGCAGCGTGCCGGTCGGGTTGAGCGCCAGTATATGCGGCTTTTCCTGCTCGCGGCCGGGTGCCTTGTCGACGGCAACCGTCTCGAAGGAGAGGCCGAGCATGGAAAGGAGGAGACGAACGCGAAAACCGTTTTCGTCGAGGTGGTAGTCGTAAAGCCTGATCATCACGCGGCCTCCACCATCTGGGATTCGAGGCGATTGCGCAGGTCCGTGGACCAGAGTGCGAGGCTGCGGCGGGTAGCCGTCGAGATGTCACCGGTGACGGTCATGTGGAGTGCGCTGCGCTCGGCGTTTCGGGCTTGAGTGGCGATCAGCACGGTCGTGCCGTTTCCTTGCAGGGTCACTGTTGAGGCTGAGGTTGCGCTCACGCTGTAGCCTTCCGGCAGTGCTGTCGTTACCGCCGCAAGAGCCGCTTCCGCCGTCATGTCGAGGAAGAGGCTGCGAACTGGTTCGGCTGCCTCATGAAGCGTCGAGAGGTCCGCCGCATTCGCCCCTTCCGGTGCCATCCAGACGATGCCGGCGCGTTCGGTTGCGGCGAAGGTCGGGACCTTGATGGTCTGGGGCACCTCGAGATCGGGATGCGCGGGAATGTAGCGACACTGCCCGCCGGTGTCGTAGCGCCAGCCGTGATAGAGGCAGGCGATGTGGTCGCCGCGCACGAAGCCGAAGCTCATGCGCATGCCGCGATGCGGACAGCGGTCCTCCCAGACATGGATTTCTCCCTTGTCGTCACGCCAGACGACGCGTTCTTCGCCATGGACGAGCGTTCCGGCAGAGGTGCCGGCTTCGATGTCGGCGGAAAGGGCAACGGGTATCCAGGGAGAGGCTGATGTCATGATGCGGCCTTTGCGGGCAGGTCTTCGTCGGTTTGAAATCTCGATACGTCGAGTACGATGCTGTCATAGGGGCCAAGGCTGACCGCCATTTCGAAGGCGTCGATCAGGGCTTCCGGGCCAGACAGCGTCAGGCGACAGCGGTCCCGGTCGCAGCAGGCAATGTTCAGGCCGAGCGACAGGCGCGCTGCGCGATGTTCTGCGAATGCGATAAAGCCGGTTGGCTCCAGCCTTCCGGAAAAAGTGAAGCCGACGGTCATCTGGTCGGCCTTTGCCGTCATCGGATGGGGATCTGTGTTGCCTTGCAATTGTGCGCGCTCTAATTTTTGGGCAATCTAGCGGCGGGCGCGATCGGGTTTCAAGCGGTTTCTCCATGCTCTAGAGGAAAGAAAGACCATGCAGAACAGTATCGACAAGGCGTCGCTTGATCAGTGGTATGTGCTCGATACCGAGGCGGTGATCCCGGTCGGAAGGTCGCAGAACCGGCTGCTCGGCACGGATCTCACGGTGGTTAAACAGGCGGATGGGGCGATTAAGGTCTTTGCCGATCGACGGGCCGAGCCGCTGCCGCTGCGCCATCGCTTCGGCTTTCTCTGGGCGACACTGGGCCAGCCCGAGCGCGAGATTTTTCCGCTGCCGGAGGCCGATGAGCCTGATAGGCGCTACGTGCCCTGCGGTGTCGTCACCGTGAAAGCATCAGGGCTTCGCATCGTCGAAAATTTTCTCGACATGGCGCATTTCCCCTTCGTGCATACCGATATTCTGGGTGCGGAGCCGCATACGGAAGTGCAGAGCTACGATGTCGAGATCAGGCGCGAGGAGGACGAGGTCTGGGCGACCAACTGCACCTTCTTCCAGCCGCAGGCGGCCTTGTCCGCGCAGGACGGAATCACCACCCAATATATGTACCGCGTGATGACGCCGTTCACGACGATCCTCTACAAGACCTGCCCGAATGCGGCCAATCGCTGGGATGTCATCGGGCTTTTCGTCCAGCCGCTCGATCCCGGCCGCTGCCGGGCGCATCCGATCATGTATCTGATCGACGATGTCTCGACGACGACGGAACTCATCCATTTCCAGCAGATGATTTTTCTGCAGGACCGGATCATTCTCGAAAACCAGCGGCCAGTGCTTCTGCCGCTGGAACCGCGCAAGGAAATCCCGACGCGGGCGGATGCCTCGTCGATCGCCTATCGCCGCTGGCTGAAGGAAAAGGGCGTGACCTACGGGGCGACGACAGTGGCCGCCTGACTTCGGGCAACAAAAAACCCGGAAGCGGCTGCTTCCGGGTCTTTGGCACTCCAAAATCTGGCGGTGTTAACCGCGGGTCATCCAGTCGTCGATCTCGCGATCGGCTTCCTCCTGGGTCTTGCCATAGGCGGCCTGGATCTTGCCGGAGAGTTCCTTGCGCTTGCCGGCGATGACGTCGAGATCGTCACCCGTCAGCTTGCCCCACTGGGTCTGGGCCTTGCCCTTGAACTGCTCCCAATTGCCTTCGATCTGGTTCCAATTCATCGGAAATCTCCCGTGTCTTGTGAATGGTTCGAGGCTCCTTGTCCTCGGTCTGGAAAACGTCGAGAGCTGGTCTGAGTTCCATGACCCAAACCGCAAAATGGATGGAACAATCATGCGGCGTGTCGGAACACTCTTCCTCTTGCGGCGTTGTGGCAGCAACCAGACAATGAAGGAGACGCATCATGGAACACGTACCCGGCGGTCCGAAGGGCGAAGTGGAACGCATGGCCGATGAGGCTGCCGACAGCCTCGCTGAAGCAGCATCGACCGATGCCAATGCCACCAGCGGCGACGTGCAGGCTGAACTCGATAACCTGCGCCGCGATATTGCCGCCCTCACGCAGACGCTTGCGTCTTTCGGCAGCGGCAAGATCCGTGAAGCGGGGCAGACGTCTCAGGAATATATCGATTCCGCCCGCGATACGCTGGCGACGCTGGAAGAGGATGTTGAAGCCTATGTCCGCGCCAAACCGTTCCAGTCGCTGGCGATGGCTGCGGGTGTTGGCTACGTTCTCGCGCTCCTCAGCCGGCGCTGAACATGCTGCCCCTGTTTCAGCAACTCGGAATCCTCGCCTTCGGCTCAGTCAAGCCGACGGCGCGGCGCCTTTCCCGTCTTTTGATCGGTGGAGCGGTGGCTGCGCTTCTGGGGCTGACCACCTATGTGGCGCTGCTTCTCGCGCTTGGGCTTTATCTTTCCAGTCTTATCGGCGCGCCGCTCGCGGCATTGAGCATCGCCGGGATCACGGCATTGTGCGCTTTGATCGTGATCGGTGTCATACAGATGATGAACAGGCGAACCGAGTTGAAGTTGGAAGCCCGTCGTCGCGCGGCAAGAGCACGGTTGCCGGATCCGGTTACCCTTCAACTGCTGGCCGGCATTCCGGGGCTGCTCAAGGGCAGGTCACTGCTCGGCACTGCAGCAGTCGCTGCCTTGGTTTATGGGGTGACCCGGATGCAGAATTCCAATCGTGACGATCGAGACTGATATATCACAAATGCTGAAGGACCGGACCCGGATGGGGCTGGTCCTTTTGACTTCCGTATCTATTTCTTGGCTTTGGCTTCCGCTTGCTGGAGGCGCTCCAGCAAATCGAGCAGATGCGTGGGCGTGCCTTCCTCGATGATGCCGTCATAATAACCACGGAGCTTCGAGGCGATGAGGGCATTGGCATTCTGGCGGTGGGTCTCGGAGCGTGTCTTGGGTTTTTCGGGAGGCTCCGGTTTCTTGCCAGTCATGGTCTTCGCGTTCCAATGTTTCTCGATACGAGATTGTACGGAGGAGGATTAGCCTGTTAAGTTTCATGATGCAAAAAAGTTCCGAGCGACGGAACTCTTTTTTCACTCGTGCGTTTTCAGCCGAGTCCGCACCTAATTCCACTTCGATTGGAGACCTGCATGTCCCTCACCGCCCGCGTCGCCGTCCACCTTCCCTACCTGAGGCGATATGCACGCGCCGTCACAGGTTCGCAGACCTCCGGTGATGCCTATGTGGCCGCGGTCCTGGAAGCGCTGATCGCCGACATCTCGATTTTCCCCGATACCGGTGACGATCGCGTCGCGCTCTACCGCCTCTTTGTCACCATCTATGATTCGACCAAGGTTGAGCTGCCCCAGATCGTCTCGCCGTTCGCCTGGGAAAAACGCGCCGCTGCCAATCTGGCAACCGTGCCGACGCGCGCGCGTCATGCGTTCCTTCTGATTACTGTCGAGGGCTTCTCGACGTCTGAGGCCGCCAGCGTCTTGCGGGTGTCTGAAGGCGAGTTCAATGCGCTCTTCAATGAAGCATCCATGGAAATCTCGCGCCAGGTGGCGACCGACATCATGATCATCGAGGACGAGCCGTTGATCGCGCTCGATATCGAGCAGATGGTCGAAGACCTCGGCCACCGGGTCACCGGTATCGCCCGGACCCATGCGGAAGCCGTCGATCTCTACAAGCGCACCAGCCCGAAGATGGTCCTCGCCGACATCCAGCTTGCCGATGGCAGCTCGGGCATCGATGCGGTCAACGACATTCTCAAGGTTGATACGATCCCTGTCATCTTCATCACGGCCTTCCCGGAACGTCTTCTGACGGGCGAAAGACCTGAGCCGGCTTTCCTTGTAACGAAGCCGTTCAATCCGGACATGGTCAAGGCGCTGATCAGCCAGGCCCTTTTTTTCAATGAACGCGTAACGGAACAGGCGTAAGGCGCGCGACCCCCTGGAATTCGGCCGGCTTGCAGTTCGAGGAACTGCGGCAGGCCGAAGTGCCGACAAACGGCGGAGCATGACACTTGGTACATCGGTTGACATGGTTTGAACCTCAGCGCGGCGAGGATCAGCTGCGTGAGTTCTTCATAACCGCACTGATCGACATGGGTGCGAGCCTCATTCTGCAGGATCGGGATGGGACCTATGTCTGCATCACGACGCTGCCCGCGCGCTGGAAGCTTACGCCGGGCATTGCCCCCACCGATGAAACGGTCTTCGGCAAAGAGATTGGTGACCGGCTGGTCGAAATGAAGGCCGGGCTGGTCAATCCGGGCGATCGTGCGGAGCTGGAGATCGAGGCAGGGGACGATACCTTTTTCGAATTCCGCTGCCGCATGGTGGAGATGGACGATCACGACCTGCATCTCATCACCGTCGTCATCGACCGAACCGAGGACCGCCGTCGGGAGCGGCTGCTGAGGGCGCTTTTGCGCGAGGTCAGCCATCGTTCGAAGAACCTTCTCGCCATCATCCAGAGCATCGCGTCCCAGACGGCCCGCTATTCCGGAACGCTCGACATGTTCCTCGGCAAGTTCCGCGGTCGACTGCATGCGCTGTCGCAATCGCAGGATCTGATCACGGATTCCAGCTGGCGTGGCGCCTATTTCCGCGACCTGTTGAAACAACAGGTCGACCGCTATGTGCAGGAGAATGCCGATCTGGTGCATGTCTCCGGCGACGACGTGCTGCTGACGCCCAATGCGTCGCTGCATATCGGGCTCGCCCTGCATGAGCTGGTGGTCAATGCGGTCAGCCATGGTGACTTCCTGCAGCGGCGGTCGCCGATTCACGTGACCTGCCGTCGCCAGGAATCGGCCGCCGGTCCCGTCGTTACGATCACCTGGGACGAACCGTTCACGGCGCACGAGGAGAGCAAGGATGTCAAGGCGAGCCGGTTCGGCAGCACCGTTCTGGAGCGGGTCGTGCCATCCTCGGTGAACGGACAGGCCTGGCATGACCTGACCAATGGCCGTGTGCGCTACGAGCTGACTTTCCCGCTCGACACATTTGACTGACATCTCTTTCCCAGCGCCTCGCGGCGTCCCCAAGTTCATCTGTGAGACCCGCCATGCGCCTGTTTACCTGCAGCAATTGCACCAATGTCGTGCATTTTGAAAACACCGGCTGCGTCACGTGCGGGGCAAACCTGGCTTTCCGCCCGGCCGCTTTGGAAATGATCGCGCTCGATCCGATGGGAACGCCAATTCTGGCCGCCGGCCAGTCGGCGATCGGGGCCGTCATGCCGTGCGCCAATACGGTCCCGGGCGGCTGCAACTGGCTGGTCGACGATGGAGACCCGTCCGGCTTCTGTGTCGCCTGCCGGCACAATGTCACCATTCCCGATCTCACGGTCGCGGACAATCAGATGAACTGGCAGAAGATCGAGCTGGCGAAGCGTGGCCTGTTTTATTCGCTCTTGCGCTTTCGGCTGCCGCTTCTCACCCGGACGGAGGATGCTGAACGGGGCTTGGGTTTTGCCTTTCTCGCGGACGATCCCGATGCGGCGGGCGAGGAAGCGCATGTCCTGACCGGGCATGCCGAGGGATTGATTACGCTCAATATCGCGGAAGCATCCGATCCGGAACGGGAGGCGCGGCGGGTGGCGCTCGGCGAACCCTTCCGCACGCTGCTGGGCCATTTCCGCCACGAGGTTGCCCATTACTACTGGAACGTGCTGGTACGCGACCGGGGAGCCTTCGATGCCTTTCGCGCCGCCTTCGGCGACGAACGGCAAGATTACGGCGAGGCGCTGCAGCGGCACTATGCCGATGGTCCTGGGCTGGGCTGGGAGCAGGGCTATATCTCTGCCTATGCCGCAAGCCACCCCTGGGAGGATTTCGCCGAGACGTTTGCCCATTACTTCCATATCGTTGATGCGCTCGACACGGCAGACGCCTTCGGACTGCGCACCAATCCGGACGTGGAAACGGATGCCGTTGGCATCGAGCTTCGTCGCACCTTCGACAGCTACAGCAGCGGGACGATGGATTCGCTGATCCGTGCCTGGGTGCCGCTGACGCTTGCGATCAACAGCATCAACCGGAGTATGGGCCAGCCGGACCTCTATCCCTTCGTCCTGTCGGAGCCGGTGTTCGAAAAGTTAAAGTATATTCATGCGCTGATCCGCTCCTCGGCAATCGAGCGCGCGTCCTGAGCCTGCAATTCCGGGCTTTCCGGAACCTTCGGCCGTTCGTCCGCGTTAACGATTGTGTAACGTGGAGACCGGTCATGAACAGCTTGGCAGCCCTTATGGTGATTGTTGCCTGCCATCCGCAGGATGCGACCTGCTTGGAAGAGCCGGTTGCCGTCATTTCCTATCAGAGCGACGAGGCGTGCTTTGCTTCCCTGAGCAAAGAACTTGCCCATGCACGCCGGATGGCCACGCTGGTCTATGGCGACTGCGTTCCCGTCAGTGCTGATCTTGTTGCGGGCAAGACGATCCGTCAGGAAATTGATCCGTCCAAGCTTGCGGCGCTCAAGGTAGCGACGCCGGTTGCCGGTCCTGTCGAAGCCCAAGCGCTTGTCCCGGCCATGCCCACCCGAGTGCCTGTCCCCCTCGAACGATTTCAGGATCTCAAATGAGAGCCCAAGAGCCGGAACAGAAGCCTCTACCGCGTGACGCGGATGGTCTTGGCCTCGGCGCCCAGGCCGTCGATGCGCAGACCAGGAGCATGGCGCAGAAGGCGGGTCTTGATCAGGATCTGGAGTCTCAAGTCCCTCCGCTCTATGGCCGGTTCAGCACCCGCCTGATCGCCGGCCTTGCGATTCTCGCGATCCTGGCGCTCGCCTGGACCCTGCTCTGACGTCCCATTCCTTCGAATTCCCGCGTTCGCCGATGTCAAAACGAAAAGAGGAGGCCGTGCGATAAGCGCGGCCTCCTCTTTTCATAGCATCGTAATGTCAGGCCTGACGGAACAGGCGCATGGCCAGCGATACGAGGAACAGGATGATGAAGATGGCAAACAGGATCTTGGCAATGCCGGCGGATGCGCCTGCAATTCCACCAAAGCCCAGAACGCCGGCAATCAGCGCGACGACGAGAAAGACGAGAGCATAATACAGCATTTTGAGTTCTCCGGTTGCGATGTCGGCAGAACGTGCTCGTTTGGTCTTTGTTCCATCTCAATCACTCGTCGTCACTCCGGGTCAACTTTCGGAGAAAAAGATCGTCGGGGAAGGAACTTAGTTGCAGATCGGGCGTTACAAGCCGACAATCGCTCAAACCCGTTGGAACAAATGACAGAACACTCCAAAAAAGCGCCCGGGTCGGACGGTCTGCCGGGAATGGCCGCCTTTCACCCTGGGGTATCAGCTCAATTGCGCGAATTCTACCAGTCGGTCCAGGAAGAAGGTATTCCGGAACGGTTTCTCGAACTGCTGGAACGTCTTGATATGGCCGAGCGTCAGGCTGGGGAAAGCATTCAGAACAGGGAAGCTGCTCGATGACAGTTGACACCAAGTCGACCGACCATTCGTTCAAGCGCGACCTTCTGGCAGCGCTGCCAAACCTGCGTGCGTTTGCCGTCTCGCTGACGGGTCGCCACCACGTGGCGGACGATCTGGTGCAGGACACGATCATGAAGGCTTGGGCGAAACAGGATCATTTTGAGCCCGGCACCAATATGAAGGCCTGGCTGTTCACGATCCTGCGCAACGAGTTCTACTCGCAGATGCGCAAGCGGGGACGCGAAGTGTCCGACACCGATGGCATCTTCACCTCACAGCTGTCCACCCATCCGCAGCAGTATGGTTCGCTTGACCTCCAGGACTTCAAGCGGGCGCTCGATCAGTTGCCCAGCGACCAGCGTGAAGCGATCATCCTCGTCGGCGCCTCGGGTTTCGCCTATGAAGAGGCAGCCGAAATCTGCGGTTGCGCTGTCGGCACCATCAAGAGCCGCATCAACCGCGCCCGCAACAAGCTGCAGGAAATTCTCGGCGTGAGCGGGGAGGGTGATTATGGGCCGGATGCCCACAGTTCAGCGGTCATCAAGAAGGCCTTTGCCGTCTGAGCTGCGACGGCTGGCTGCCTCCAGCACGGCGGCGGCCAGCGGATCCTGCAAGGGCGGCTTTGCCACGACGGGGTGGAGAGTGACGATGCTGTGCTGCCGGTCATGGTCTCCGTAGGAGGACAGGAACACAGGCTCGGCACCCGCCGAGCGGATGACGTTGACCCGGGTTACGTTCAGAGGTTCGCTGCCCGCGGCATCGAGCACCACGACATCAAAGGTCGCACCGGCGAGTTCTTCCTGCATGCGGGACAGGGGGGTGATCGTCACCCGGCAGTCGATCGTCTCCGCCAGCATGCGCTCCACCTCCATCGCGATCAGGTATTGGTTTTCCGCAATCAGGATGCGGAGCGGAAATGGGGGCATGATCAATCCTTTTGTAGGGACCGCTTTATGGTCTCGGAGGGGCTGATCGTCATTTAAAAAAGACATGTAGGTCCCAATGTTCCATAGGGGAACAAAGTGGCCATTCTGCGAGGACATTCATGGTAGCCGAACCGCGCCCAAATCCCGTTCGTGTCAGCTGTTATGAATGCCCCTTGCGCCGCATGAAGCAGTTCCGCCCGTTTACCGAGGAAGAGTTGGAGTTTGTCGCTCAGTTCAAGCGCGGCGAACTGCAGGCTGATCCAGGTACAACAGTCCTCGTCGAAGGTGCTCGCAGTGCGCATCTCTATACCGTTCTTTCGGGCTGGGGCTTCCGTTACAAGATCCTGGAAGATGGTCGCAGGCAGATTCTCAACTACGTTGTTCCCGGAGACATGGTCGGCCTGCAGGGCGCCGTCATGGCGGAAATGCAGCATTCGGTCGAGGCCATGACCTCGATGACGCTGTGCGTGTTCGAGCGTAGCCGCCTGTTTTCCCTGTTTGAGCGCCATGCCGGCCTCGGTTTCGACCTTACTTGGCTCGCTGCCCGCGAGGAGGTCATTCTCGATGAGCATCTGCTCAGCATCGGCCGGCGTTCGGCGCTGGAGCGGGCCTCCTATCTCCTCGCCTTCCTCTATGATCGCGGCGTGCTGGCGGGACTTCTCGACGAGACGCGCCGGCACATCCCGGTGACGCAAACGCATTTTGCCGACACGCTCGGCCTCTCCATCGTGCACACCAACAAGACATTGAAGAAGCTGGCGGACCGTGACCTCATTCGCTGGCGCGACCGAGGCTGCGAGATCGTCGATCCGGAGGGCCTGCGGTCCATTGCCGGCTGGGTTCCGGGCGACCTGCGCATCAGGCCGTTCATCTGAACAATCGTGTCCTCATGCAAGAAGGGCCTGCACCGCGGCGCGTGCAGGCCCCTTCTTTCGTTCTGGTGCCCGTCGCCTCGTGTCAGGCGACGACAATCACGCCGGTAAAAAGGGCGATGATGAGAATGACGAGTACGACGAAGATCAGGATCTTGGCGATGCCCGCCGATGCTCCGGCCACCCCGCGAAAGCCGAGCAGGCTCGCGACGGCGGCGATCAGGAGGAAAATCAGGATCCAGTGCAGCATGGGTCTCTCCATTGAGTTTGTTCCACCAAGAAACAGGCACTGGGGACAATTGTTCCATCGGGCCATCTGGACGCAGGTCGGGTTTGGTGCGCTGCAACAAAAATCGTTTTAAGTTTTGTCCCGTCGCAGAAAGGGACGGTTGAGGTAGCATGCGGGCTGGACAGGTGCGCCTGCTTCTGCTCGTGTCGCCTTTGGAGAGTCCGGCGGTTTTTGTCGCGGGACTAAGTGTATCGGAGTGAGGATCGAGGGAGATGGGATTGAAGATCGGATCGCCTAAGGAGATTTATGCCGGCGAAGCGCGCGTGGGGATGACACCCGACAGCGCGCTGCAATTGCAGAAGCTCGGCTATGAGTGTGTCATCGAAACCGGCGCCGGCAAGGCGGCGGGTCTTTCGGACGACGCCTATCGTGCCGCCGGTGTGACTGTTGTCGATACCGCGACGGCGCTTTACGAAACGGCCGACATCATCGCCAAGGTGCGCCCGCCCGAGGCGCTTGAGGTGGATCGTCTGTCGCCCGGCAAGACGCTGATCTCCTTCTTCTATCCGGCCCAGAACAAGGGGCTGCTGGACCAGGCGGCCGCCAAGGGCGCCAATGTGATCGCCATGGACATGGTGCCGCGCATATCGCGTGCCCAGAAGATGGATGCGCTGTCGTCGATGGCCAACATCGCCGGCTATCGTGCTGTGATCGAGGCCGGCAACAATTTCGGGCGCTTCTTCACCGGCCAGGTGACGGCCGCCGGCAAGGTGCCGCCGGCCAAGGTTCTGGTCATCGGTGCCGGCGTCGCGGGTCTTGCCGCGATCGGGACTGCAACTTCGCTCGGGGCCATTACCTATGCCTTCGACGTGCGTCCTGAAGTCGCCGAACAGATCGAAAGCATGGGCGCGCAGTTCGTCTATCTCGAATTCGAAGCGACGCAGGATGGAGCCGCGACCGGTGGTTATGCGGCACCGTCCTCGCCGGAATTCCGCGAAAAGCAGCTCGCCAAGTTCCGCGAGCTGGCGCCCGAGATCGACATTGTCATCACCACGGCGCTGATCCCCGGGCGTGACGCGCCGAAGTTGTGGCTGGCCGACATGGTTGCTGCGATGAAGCCCGGCTCCGTCGTCGTTGACCTTGCTGCCGAGCGTGGCGGCAATTGCGACCTGACTGTCCCCGACCAGAAGATCGTTTCCGACAACGGCGTGACGATCGTCGGCTACACGGACTTCCCAAGCCGCATGGCCGCCCAGGCCTCGACGCTCTATTCGACCAATATCCGCCACATGATGACGGACCTGACGCCGGCCAAGGATGGCGTGCCTGTTCACAACATGGAAGACGACGTCATCCGTGGTGCGACTGTCACCAAGGATGGTGAAATCACCTTCCCGCCACCGCCGCCGAAGATCCAGGCGATCGCTGCTGCCAAGCCGAAGGAAAAGGTGAAGGAACTGACGCCCGAGGAAAAGCGGGCGCAGGAAATTGCCGCCTTCAAGGCGCAGACCCGCAATCAGGTTGGTCTGCTGGTCGCCGGCGGTGCGCTGATCCTGCTCGCCGGGCTTTATGCGCCTGCCAGCTTCATGAGCCACTTCATCGTCTTCGTGCTCGCCTGCTTCGTCGGCTTCCAGGTCATCTGGAATGTCAGCCACTCGCTGCACACGCCGTTGATGGCGATCACCAATGCCATTTCCTCGATCATCATTCTGGGAGCTCTGATGCAGATCGGATCGAGCAACTTCCTCGTGATCATCCTCGGCGCGCTGTCGGTTCTGATGGCCGGCATCAACATCTTCGGTGGCTTCATGGTGACACGGCGCATGCTCGCCATGTTCCAGAAGTCTTAAGAGAGCGAGGAGGGGAAAACTCATGGAATACGGATTCACCACAGCGGCCTATGTTGTCGCCGCCGTTCTCTTCATCCTGTCGCTCGGCGGTCTCTCCGGCCAGGAAAGCGCTAAGCGCGCCGTCTGGTATGGCATCGTCGGTATGGCTTTGGCCGTTGCCGCAACGATCTATGGTCCCGGAGCCGGCAACTGGTTCGTCTCGCTGGTCATGATCGCCATCGGTGGCGCGATCGGCTGGGTTGTTGCCCAGCGCGTCCAGATGACCGAGATGCCGCAGCTCGTTGCTGCCATGCATTCGCTGGTCGGCCTCGCCGCTGTCTTCATTGGCTTCAACGCCCATATCGAAGCCGTCGATGTGGCCGCACTTGATGAAGCCGCGCGCTCGGCGCTCACCGGTTTTGCCGCCATTCTCGCGCACAAGACGCCGGTCGAACTCACCATTCTCAGGGTCGAGGTCTTCCTCGGCGTCTTCATCGGTGCCGTCACCTTCACAGGCTCGGTCGTCGCCTTCGGCAAGCTGGCCGGCAAGGTCGATGGAAAAGCGAAAAAGCTGCCGGGCGGCCACCTGCTCAATGCTGGTGCAGCGCTCGGCTCGCTGGTTCTGCTGTTCCTCTATGTCGGCGGTGCGGGCGCCTGGACGCTCATTCTGATGACGCTCTTGGCCTTCTTCATCGGCTATCACCTTATCATGGGCATCGGCGGCGCCGACATGCCGGTCGTTGTGTCGATGCTGAACAGCTATTCCGGCTGGGCAGCGGCTGCCATCGGCTTCTCGCTGTCGAACGATCTGCTGATCGTCGTCGGCGCGCTGGTCGGCTCTTCGGGTGCGATCCTCTCCTACATCATGTGCAAGGCGATGAACCGCAGCTTCATCTCGGTCATCCTCGGCGGCTTCGGCGGAACCACGGGACCGCAGATGGAAGTGACCGGCGAGCAGATCGCAATCGATGGCGAAGGTGTCGCCAATGCGCTCAACGATGCAGACTCGGTCATCATCATTCCGGGCTACGGCATGGCGGTCGCCCAGGCACAGCAGTCGGTCTCGGAACTGACCCGCAAGCTGCGGGCTGCCGGCAAGACCGTGCGTTTCGCCATCCATCCGGTCGCGGGCCGTCTGCCGGGCCACATGAACGTGCTTTTGGCGGAAGCCAAGGTCCCCTACGATATCGTTCTGGAAATGGACGAGATCAACGAGGACTTCCCCGAAACGGATGTTGCGATCGTCATCGGCTCGAACGACATCGTCAACCCGGCCGCCCAGGAAGACCCGAACTCGCCGATCGCCGGCATGCCGGTTCTGGAAGTGTGGAAGGCCAAGCAGGTCTTCGTGTCCAAGCGCGGCCAGGGCACCGGCTATTCCGGCATCGAGAACCCGCTGTTCTACAAGGAGAATACGCGGATGTTCTATGGCGACGCGAAGAAATCAATCGACAGCATTTTGCCGCTGATCAAGTAAGGCGGACGCTGCGTTTCAGGAAGCCGGGCGGTGACGCCCGGCTTTTTTGTTGTCAGGCCTTCGCAATATTCAGCCAGTGGCGCTTATCTCACCGTCTCCACCACCTCTTCGGCAATGTCGCGCACCCGTTCCAGCCCCTTGATCTCCCCATAATTGCCCGCTGTCGTGACCACGATGAGGTCGAGGCCGGGGATCATGACCATTGACTGGCCGCCATTGCCGACGGTGGCTGCGGCTTCAAGCCGTTTCCCATGCCAAGTCACACTGCGTGTCCAGAACTGGTAGCCATAACCATCCCGTGGGCCGGCGGACATCTGGGGACGGGTCGCGTCGGCGATCCAGTCTGCCGGTACGATCTGTCTCCCCTGCCAACGTCCGCGATCAGAGAGCATGACACCGATCTTCATCAGGTCGCGCGGGGTGAGGCGCAGGCCGGCGGCGGCGAAGGGCTCGCCCCTCAGTGTGGACGACCATTGCCAATCGGTGATGCCGAGCGGCTTGAAGAGCAGGTCCCCCGCCAGCGCGCGCAGGTTCTTGCCGGTCTGTCGGGTCATGATATCGGCGAGCAGGGCTGTCGCCCCGCCGCTATAGGTGAAGACTGTCCCGGGTTTTTCGGCGATCGGAAAGCTGAAGACATAGGGGAAGGGTTCCTTGCGCCAGAGGAGACCAAGCTCGTCGCTCATGCCCGACAGCCGGTGAACCGGAGAGGCTTCTTCCCATTGCAGGCCCGAGGACATGGTCAGAAGATCGCGGATGCGGATGGCGCGTTTCTGGTCTGCCCCGGAAATCTGCTCTTCCGGATAGAGGGAGGTGACGGAGGTCTCCAGCGGCGGAACATCGCCGCGGGCGAGCAGGATGCCGTAGAGCAGGCCGACGATGCTCTTGCTCGTCGAACGCATGTCGTGCAGCGTTTCTGCATCGAAGCTCCGCCGTGTTCCCCAGAGACTGTAGAGCCTGCGATCTGTGCCCGGCTTGTAGAGTTCGGCAACCAGTTTTCCGTGCCGCAAAACAAGCAGGCTGTGCAGATTGTTGGGCTCGGCTGTCACGGCTTGCAGCAAGGTGCAGAGCGCGTTCGCGTCAAACCCCTCCGCTTTGGCATCACCGACCGACAGGCCATCGGACCTCTGAGAAGGCGCGGCGCAGGGGTGATCGGCGGCCATAGTCGTCGCCGCTTCTGCGTTGAACATGCCGAACGCAATCAAACCCAGTCTGACGAAATGCCCCGTCCGCTCAATCGCTGCCATCAAATCCCTGCTCATCATGCCTTCCCTGATTGTTCCATTTGTCAAAGACTACGGGTAAAGCTCGTCGCGTGAAACTCGGATTGCCAGTTGAGGTTGTGCCGTGGCGAAGGATGTTAAATCCCCTGTTTTTACGCGGAAAAAGCCGGTCCAGCAGCGTTCCGTGCGGATGGTCGAGACGATCCTGGAGGCCGCTACTCGGATTTTGGAGAAAGACGGTTTCGAAGGCCTCACGACCAATGCCATCGCTGACAGAGCCGGCATTAGCATTGGTTCACTCTACGAGTATTTCCCCAACAAGGAGGCGATCCTCGTTGAGATGGCCCGCAACATGCTCATCGAGGATGAGGTGTTCATGGCAAAGGCCATTGAGGCGGCAGTGGCGGAACCCGGCAACGATGTGGTGCGCTATGCCGTGCGGGCGCTGGTCGAACTCTTCGAACACAAGCGGGAAGTCCGACGCGTGATCATGTATGTGCATGTCAGGCTGGGCCTCGCGGAGGAACAGATCCTGCCGGTAGAGGCAATTGCCGGCCTCGTGGCGCGGCTGCAGGGCGCAATTTTTGGCGTTCCGGCTGCCCCTGTCGATCCGGTGAAAATCTTCGTGCTCGTGCGGGCGGTGCTCGGCGTGGTCAGAAGCGCCTTCATCGAAAGATCGCCGCTCCTGACTTCCGATGCGCTGGAGGAAGAGCTTGTGATGCTGATCCGGCTCTATGCCAGCCGGTTTGGAGCGTCAGACTAACGCAGGGGAAGGTCATGCAAACGCAAAACCCCGCCACATGGGCGGGGTCTGCGGTTTGTCGGACGAGTCAGTCCTCAGACATCCGCCTTGAAGGTCTGCTTCTGGGTGCCCAGGCCTTCGATGCCGAGTTCGACCACGTCGCCGGCCTTCAAAAACTGCTGCGGCTTCATACCGAGGCCGACGCCCGGAGGGGTGCCGGTGGAGATGACGTCGCCGGGGTGCAGGCTCATGAACTGCGAGAGATAGGAGACGAGGTGGGCGACGCCGTAGACCATGGTCTTGGACGAGCCGTCTTGCATCATCTTACCGTTCACCGAGAGCCACATCTTGAGGTTCTGCGGGTCCGCGATCTCGTCCTTGGTGACGAGCCAGGGGCCGATCGGGCCAAAGGTGTCGCAGGACTTGCCCTTGGTCCACTGTCCCGCGCGCTCCGTCTGGAAGGCGCGTTCCGAGACGTCGTGGGAGACGCAGTAACCGGCGACATAGCCCATCGCATCGGCTTCCGACACGTACTTGGCGGTCTTGCCGATGACGACGCCGAGTTCGACTTCCCAGTCGGTCTTTTCCGAGGTGCGCGGGATCAGGACGTCATCATTTGGGCCGCAGATCGCCGAGGTCGCCTTCATGAAGATGACCGGCTCCGGCGGCACGGCAGCGCCTGTCTCGGCGGCGTGGTCTGAGTAGTTCAGGCCGATGCAGATGAACTTGCCGGTGCCGGCGACGCAGGCGCCGATACGGTCGACGACGATTTCCGGCAGCGAGGCCAGGTCGAGAGCGGCGATCTTGGCGAGACCTTCCGGCAAGATGGCTGCACCGCCGATATCGGTCACATGGGCGGAGAGGTCGCGGATCTTGCCGTCCTTGTCGAGAATGGCCGGCTTTTCCTGACCCAGCGGGCCGACGCGCATCAGTTTCATGATCGTATTCCTTCTTCAGAATTAAATGGTCCAGCCGCCGTCAATGGCGAAGGCCTGTCCCGAGGTATAGGTGGCACCGGCGATATAGACGGCGAGGTCGGCGATTTCTTCCGGCGTGCCGAGGCGTCCCATCGGTTGCCGGGCGATAAAGGCGGCGCGGGCAGCATCGTAATCACCCTGGGCGCGCATGCGGTCCTGCAGCGACGGGCTTTCGACCGTGCCGGGGCAGATGGCGTTGCAACGGATGCCTTGCGTCACGTAGTCGGCTGCCACCGACTTGGTCAAGCCGATGACGGCTGCCTTGGTGACGGTGTAGGCGAAGCGATTGGGCACGCCTTTGATCGAGCTTGCGACCGAGGCCATGTTGATGATTGCGCCACCGCCGCGCTCCAGCATGGCCGGCAAAACGGCGCGAATGGTGCGGATCATGGCGCGGACGTTGAGGTCGAAGGCGAAGTCGAGATCCTTGTCCGGCATATCAAGGATCGAACCGGCATGAACAAACCCGGCGCAGTTGAAGAGCACGTCGAAGGGGCCGGTTTCGGCAACTACGGCCTTGACCGCCTCGTCGTTCAGCACGTCGAGCTTGCGGGTCTGAATGCCGGCCTCGCCGTTAAGCGTCGCCAAGGCCTCGATGTTGATATCGGTCGCGACGACGGTTGCACCGGCGCGGGCAAACGCCAGCGCGCTGGCGCGGCCGATGCCCTGACCGGCGGCGGTCACCAGCACATGCTTGTTTTCAAGGGGCAGGGTCATGCTCTCCAGTCCTCCAGTTCATCGGCCGTTGCGGATCGATCAGCGCCTTGGCGCATCGTCCCGACAATCGGGCGCTCCTCCCAACACGGCAGTGGCGTCATCCCTTTGCGGCCACCTTCATCCTATGACTTGCATAAAAGCTGGCATAATGCGAGCATCATTCATATGCAAAATTATTATTCATAGATCATCAAGTCGATGCGGCGCTGGAGGACATTCGAGAGTGAGTGAGGTCGATCCGGATCGTTACCGCGCGCCAGCGCTGGACAAAGGGCTCGACATCCTCGAGCTGCTTGCTGGCGTTGATGGCGGATTGACCCAGGCAGAGATCGCCAAGCGGCTCGACCGAAGCCCGAACGAATTTTACCGCATGCTCGACCGTCTGGTGCGGCGGGGTTATGTCGCCCGCCTGGAGGGCGATCGCTACATGCTGACGCTCAAACTGTTCGGCCTCGCGCAGATGCATGCGCCGACCCGGCGTCTGGCTTCCTTCGCCACGCCGCTGATGCGCGAACTCGGGGAGAAGACGCAGCAGGCGAACCATATCGTCGTCTACGACCGCGGCCATCCCGTTGTCATCGCCCAGCAGGAGGCGCCGGGATATTGGGGCATCTCTATCCGGGTCGGTTCGCGCATGGGGTTGTTCGATACCGGCTCCGGCCATGTGCTGCTCGCCTTTCGCAGTCCGGAACTGCGCGCGATGATGGTCGCCGAGCATGTCGGCAGCGGTGGACCGGACGGGCGGATGACCGAGGCTTTCGAGGCGCGGCTCGAACAGATTCGCCAGCGTGGCTACGAGATGATGCCGAGTGCCCAGACGGCGGGGGTCATCAATCTGTCGGCGCCGATCACCAGCGCCGACGGCAGCGCCATCGGTGCGTTGACCGTGCCCTACATCGCGCTGATCAACACGCCGGGGGCGGCCGATATCACCACCACGATTACATGCCTTTGCGATACGGCAAAACGTCTTTCGGACCTCGCAGGGGCGAGCCTGGGTGGTGAGGCAGCGATGCCAAACTGACCGGCCGACTTTGAAAGATACGGCCTTGGGAGGGGCCAGCCATGATCATCGATACCCATTTGCACCTGATCTACCGCGACCGCCTGTCCTATCCCTGGCTGAAGAACGAGCCGGCACTGGATGCGGATTTCACCTATGAACAGTATATT
>NNBU01000044.1_pt1 | contig 48875 bp, 52 predicted proteins | sample 1173781 | NCBI WGS metagenome assembly NNBU01 (sample SAMN07173937, study PRJNA388173) | plant metagenome | biome: Plant school; feature: Soil; material: Symbiotic tissue of Blasia pusilla L.; isolation source: symbiotic tissue sample KVJ2 | host: Blasia pusilla | place: Norway: Troms, Kvaloya...
TTCGAGAATTGCTGCGTTCTTTAAAAGTTGACAGTGCAGAAGGATCGGAAATTTCGCCAGATTCTAAAGTTTCAGAATTAGCTGGGCTTTTAGTATGACTTGGAAAGGGTTGCATCCAATTTTGATTTTAAGCAACATTGTTTACCAAAAAGGGATTTACCTGACTAAGAAAGCCATGAAGCAAGTCGAGTCGAGATTGCAGCGAAATCCACTTCTGCCCAAATGGGATATCTTGATTCAACCAATTTAGATGGTAAATTCTTTTTCGGAAATCACCTTAGCACTTTTACTCGTTATCAAGGGGCAATTGCAATGGATTTCAAACAAGCGGGTTTATCTCTATTAGGTGGCTGGATTATCGGTGTGGTGTTTATGGCGACAAAGCTACCCGCACCTGTTCCTCTACTTATGGGGTTAATTGGAGCAGCCGGTGTACTGCTCGGTGGTTATTGCTACGAAATTATCGCCAGACTTCTGATGAAACAATGACTATTTAAAATGCAACCCATGAGAAATAGCAATACGGTTCTTTCCCACTCCGCTTACCCCGACTACCAACTACTTTTGACCACATCCAAAGGTGATTAGCATTTGTCGTGTCATATTCAGATTCTTAAACTCCAGCATCACACCCAACCGCTCATCACTCGTTAGTGTACTGAGTAATTCTTTAATAGTATTGTCCATTTCTGAGCTTGAGCGATTCTTCGAGAACACCGCAGGTATGCAGAAAATTTTGGTGTACCGAATGTATCTTAAGTTGCCAAGGATGTGATAGCATACCTTCAACAATTTTAGATAGCATACCCAATCCATGAATCAAGTTCGACTCCCCAAAGTTAGCGTCGCCGTGATTGGTTTGGTAGTTGCAAGCGTATTTCATGCTACTCCCGTACTGGGAGCGATTCTAACTAGACAAGAATTTTCAGGTGATTTTACCTTAGTCGATGCTACTAGCCCATTCCTTACGAACTCTTTGCCAAAAGAGAGCGAATATTCTGGATTCGTGGTTTACTCAGAGTCCGGGACTTTGAGCGATTGGGAGCTATCCGTCAACAATCTAAACTTGAATTTGAATCCAGGATCTACTAATGGCGGGAACTTAACCCCAGATGTTGATTTTGAGCTTGGTTCTGGGTCGAATTGGAATTTAGTAGTTGATTTTGGCATTGCTTTTGATGCTCCTAGATATACCTTAGAAAAAACTTCAAGCTCTGAAATTAGCTTGACGGGTGAAGTGGGACGGGCAGGAACATACATTTATCAAGATTCTGCTGCCAATATTACCCTGAGTTCTTCATCTAGATCAGTACCTGAACCGACTTCCCTACTAGGTCTATTGTTTGGAGTTGGTGCAATTGCTGTTTCTAAAAAAGCTGGGGAGACTAAATCTAAAGCATGAATTAACTCGACTCTTTACCAAAGCTTTATCGATCTACACCCCCACCAGGCAATCGCACATCACAGACGTACACCTGCTATCCATTGTTAACCCAAACCTGTCACTGCCCCAGGTATGCGTTCCATATTGGTTCACTATCAGCTATCCCAATAGCCGAGCCGATTATGGAGACTAGCTGTTGGTAATCTCTCAAAATTAAATAAACTTGTTCAATTGACATAGAAACGGCGATTGACATAGAAACGGCGATCGCAGGGGCTGAGATCGGTGTACGCTGTGGGTTACAGGGTTTAGACGAGGACTCAGCCTTCAAAGGGAGCATCATCGCTTCGTTAGCATAATAGAAAGGATAGATGAATAGTAAAAATAAATCCAGTAACTTTTATGAGTCAAACACAATCGGAACTAAAGCTACTGACTTTCGATGAATTTATTGAATGGTATCCAGAAAACTCAGAAGTACGTTATGAATTACATGATGGGGTGATTGTGGAGATGCCAAAGCCTAAAGGGGAGCATTCTGATTTAGCTGGTTTTTTGATTGAAGAATTACTGATCACAATTAGAGAGATGGGTAAACGCGGTATCTGGACTATACCGAAAGAATCCATTATTAAACCATTCCGAGAGAAATCAGGGTACGAACCGGATATTATTGTTTTAAATCAAGAAACTATTGATACCGAAACACGCTGGAAGAAGGAATCAGTTATCCATAATGCTAGTTCGGTCAAACTAATAGTTGAAGTAGTGTCAACCAACTGGCAGGATGATTATTACGATAAGCTTCGTGACTATGAAGCTATGGGTATACCTGAATATTGGATTGTGGATTATGCAGCTTTGGGTGGACGTGTATTTATTGGTAGTCCCAAAGTTCCGACTATTTTTGTCTGTGAACTTATTGATGGTGAATATCAGATGACACCCTTTAGAGGAACAAACCTTATAGTGTCTCCTACTTTTTGTCAGTTCAATCTAACCGCACAACAAATTTTTGACTCGGTGATGTGAACTTTTTGAACTCCAAAAGATTGTCAATGCCAGATTTTTAACAGTTTGGTATTAGTGAAAAACAGTTCAAATCTTATAACGAAGCATCAAGATGGTTAGACAAATTAACAAGAATCGAAAAACCTGATTTTTCTTTAGATAAAAATTTGGTTTATTAGAGAAGCTAACATCACTTTCAGATTCACACTCAACGACTAACAGTAGTTGCAACAGTTTTATATCATTAAGTTTCACAAAGAATGATATTGAAGTCATTACGAATATTCTCCAATGGTTTTGACCACAAGGAATTCCATTCAATACCAAAAAGGGGCAGGGACTGTTTTCCCATTAGCCATCCCTTAGTTATTGCATCCATATATTTTGTTGAAACCTCAATATCGTAAATAGCGGCTTTGACAAGATTTTTAGCCAATAATGCTAACCAGAAACGTGAAAAGTGTAGTTGGGCAACATAAAAAGCTTCTAATTGAATTTCTCCAAGAATGTTTGTATCGCATCCAGTAATAATATGCCAAATGTCGTGTGTTTCTGTGATATGCGCTCCGAGAAATTGGTAATCATTCTCTACTTGCCCAGAGTGTAAAGGTTGCAAATTGTTTTTGAGCAGATGTTCAGCATAGCTATATCCAAGTGTATTGGGAGGTAAGCGATAAAGTTTTTGGAGATCGATATCACCTAATCTTGAACGTCTTTCAAATGCTTGTTTTCCTTGTGGGGTGCGATGAAGAAGTTCTATTATTTTTTGTAAGCTATGCAAATCAGCAACAGTATTTGCGAGGTTGCCAATACTCTCAAAATCACCATCAGGCGCTCTGACTATATTTATAATGCTCTCAAGTGCGCTATCGTGCCATCCTGACTCAAGTTGGGCTACAGAATCCATCTTTAAAAACCTCCGTTAACACTTTGTCTTTTAGTTTGACATGGTATAAGAGTTTTAATTGGTCAGAATCTGCTCTTGGTTTTTTCTCGTCCCAAATCAACACACTAGTACCGCAAGGCGGAATTAAAAATTAAAAATTAAAAATGAAGACAGCGTAAGGGTTTTATTGATTGGGAATGGGTGGTTTATTTCCGCCGTGCTGTACTAGTCCACTTGAGATCCAACTTGCTCCCGTAACTTGTATGTGAACGCACGAAAGTGGGTGTATTTGTGTATTTGTTTGAGATTATGAAGTTGAATATACAAGTAAAAAAAGTTAGTTTTTTTTGCTTGGGAGGAATTGACATGGTTAGCGATCGCAATCTGTGCCGAAAAATCACCCCATCCATTCAGTCCATTGCGGCACATCTGTCATCAATTGAGCAAACTTATCAGGTCTTGTATCCTCAAACTCCAGCATCACGCCCCACCGCTCATCACTCGTTAGTGTACTGAGTAATTCTTTAACTGATTCTACACTGTACTCCACCCGCTTAATCGCTAATCGAGCGTAATATTTAACTTTATCCCACCAATAATCACTGAGTTCTGCATCTGTGTCCATACCCCCCCGATTATTATCTCCACTTTCATTATTGGGGGGTGTGGACGGAGCATTAATTCCATATTGAAACTGCATTCTAGCCTTATGTGCCGCATCTCGCTCAAGTGATTCTTGCCTCTTCCGTTCCCTATCCTCCCTCTGCCGTTGCCGATAATCCAGCACCTTCTGGATAAATTCGACATCCCCAGTATGCAGCCGATAATACCGAACCCTCTGTCCATCCTCCATTGGTCTTCGTGACTCAGTAGACAAACCGAGTTGCCAGAGGAACTGCCCCAAAATCCAAACTGGAGACTCCGATAGCGGGATGGTCAGATTGAGTATCCCTTTAACGTGAGAGGCATTGCGTTTGGAGAACTCAGCCAAAGCCTGAATCATCGCTTCGTCGCCTTTAATCTCAACCCCAGCCATCAAATCCATCAACACCGCCCTCAATCCCAAGCGATGACGCATTAACCACGCGGTAGAATGATTGCTCCAGTCAGTGCAAATGGCTAATCGCTCCCGTTCCGATTTATCACGTTCGGTAACAATAGCCGGCGGTGGAATAAATTCTCGCCCTTGTTCATCAGTGACCATTTCCCCTGGTGCGGCCAATATCGCTTCAAGTGCGACAATCTTTTTAATTAAGCGTCCCCCGTCATCTTGCTCAACCAGTTCCGGGGTTACGCTCATCCCGTAAGTATCCTGTATGCGGAACTTCTCACATTCCAAAACCTCTTCTGGTTTGAGATAGTCTTGGTGCTGCCTGCTGTTGTAAGTCCTTCTGTCAATATCTTTAGCATTTGCAACTTTACGATAATGCTCCTCATCGATGGCGATACCAGCTGCCTTCATCCACCGCGAAGTCGCTTCATCACCACCGTCGCCCAAAGGAATAATTGTATTCCCCATTTCCTCTAAGAGCGATCGCAGATCGGCCCGAAGATTATTGATCGACCAATTGCGCTGTGCTTCAATTTGGCAAGAGGCATCCAATGCCCAGTCCTTCTCTGCACCACGTCTGCCTGTTTCTCTGTCAATGCGGATGAGAAAGGCAGTCATTTCATTCTTCTGGAGAATCTTTTCTTTGATTCGATGGGCATTAGTTTCGGCGTAACCAAAGGGAGGACGGGGAGCCACCCAAACATACATGGGGACATCGGGACGATACCGCCATAATTGCTGGGTGCATTCTGTAGCTTCAGTTGAGCGTGGAACGAGAGCAACTATTGCGCTGCTGTTTTTTCCCTTGTATAGCTATAGGCTCGACGACCCCCTGAGCGATATTCGTTATTTTGCCTTGGGTGATGCTCATGAAATGCCACCTCCAGGGTTTAAAGGCAATACTGCTCGGGTTTTGGATTTTAAACTGGAATTTGGTTTTGGGAAAAGGTTAAAGGTTTTTTCTTTCCCCTTTCCCATTCCCCTTTTCCCTAAAACCGAACAAGTATTGAGTTTAAAGGACTTGTTTTGATCGGCTTAGATAGTGACACGCACAATGAGATCGTTGAAGTCTTTATCTCCGCCACCCCGTAAATCCTCAAAGCCGAATGTATTGTTACCGAGGAGGCGAATATGATCGGCTTGATCAGAATTTGCTCCAAGGTAGGCGAAATATACCTGATCCAACTTTTGACCATTAACAACCTCGTTCACTGAAGCATTTGCAATTAAGAAAGGAGCAAAAATAGAACCACCTACAAACTGTCCAGACAGGGTTGCTGTTTGTTGGTTTTTTACACTTAAGTCAATTCCTGTTACACGATTACTTATTGCTGCTTGAGCGTAACCTGTTGCGCCCGGCAGAATGTCTACCGTACCATCGCCATTAGTATCAATTCCACCATTCTGATCTACCACGCGATAGAACCCAACAAAATTGTCGAAAGCTGCTTCACGGTTGACAGTAAATGAAGTACTAACTTGTCCTGTCAGAGAGCGCAAATCTAGCACCTCACTCTGCCCTTGCAAAGCTAATCCTGCTGAGGCACTCTGGCTAACCGTCTTAACCTCCAGCACTATATCATTAAAGTCATTGTTACCACTGTTGGGACTATCTTCAAATCCAAAGGTGAAATTACTGGCAGTAGCACTAGAAATACGTACCGAAGTCTGGCTACTCAAAAAGACGCTGTTAGCAGAAATCTTTCCGGCTCGCAATTCATCAAGGCTACCGTTTTTAATCAATAAAGTGGAGAAGCGTGCATTTGACCCAAAATCTAAAATACTTGATAGTTCACCGCCAAAGCCATTAGGATTGTTACTGAGTGTGGAGAAGATAGTACGAGAACGAGCGATCGCAGCTTCAAGATAGCTTGTGGCATTAGGAGCAACGCCATTGATATTACCTAAATCGTCATCAACGGTGAAAGCAACGATCTCGCTGACAACGGTATTCTTTCGGCTGGATAACGAGAACTGCACAAGGCTTTGAAGGTTGCTACCAATAGAAATAATGGCACTACCGTTAGCAGCAAAGTTAGGCGCGATCGTGCCAACAGTATCATTGTCAGTAATATTAAAGCTAGCAGTATCCTGTGCTGCTAAAACAGCTCCGTTTGTGGCATTTTTTAAGGACAGTGTAACTGTCTCATTGCCTTCAACCAGGCTGTCATCAGTAATATTTAAGGTGGCAGTGGCAGTAGTCTGACCATCAGCAAAAGTTACAGTCACAGGTGCGCCATTATAATCAGAACCAGCGGTTGCTGTTCCACTTGTAGCAGCCACATCTACTGTGAAAGCACCACTCGAACCACCTGTGCGAATTAAATCGAGCGCGATCGCCGTGCCATTCTCAGCAACAGTATAGGTAGGGTTGCCAAATGCCACTGTGCCAGTAGGAGATTCTGCAACTGTCAAACCAGCTAAACTTGTACCTAAACCAATGGGACCGAGCAATGTAGCAGCCCCTGTGCCGAGTTCAATCACATACAGATTAGTTACACCCCCAACGCTCAATGCTGCTAGGCCCCGTCCTGAAGCTGCTGCATTTGATGCAGTAACTCGTACATTTGACGGAATATCAAAACCGCTAGCTTCAGTGAAGTCTAGTGCAGCACCGTTAAGAGTAACTGACAATTGAACTGTTTGGGTGCCATTGTTAGGCGGGTTCTGAATAAACAGGCTGTTGCTAGTTGGGTCTAGCGTGTATTGAGTTGTGGTAGTGGTTCCATTGAAACTGTTGGTGTAGGCAGTGGCAGAAATCCCTGTAGAACCGATGGGAAGTGCATTAATTACACCATCTGGGTTAATACCTGTTACTCCGGTATTTCCATCAACAGGGAGACCTGTAATTGGATTGAGACGGAAGTTCAACCCAGTAGCTGTGACGACACGGATACGATCAACGGTTGGATTAAAGTCAAAACCAAAACCAGTGTTAGCAGGGGGTAGATCAACAGCATTACCCATAGCATCAACAAAGGCAATTTGCCCTGCTCCCGCACCCACTATTGTTGCTGTTCCATTTTGAGGATCAATCAGGTACAGAGTTCCTGTGTTAGCTGCATCGTTAATTCCCAGTCCATATAATTGCCCAGTAGCTGGACGTAGGTCAATGCCTACTAGAATCTCACCTGCCGTTACACCAGTAATCGTGGCGGTTGTTACTGTTCCAGAACTAGCACTATTGAACCGAAGAAGTTGAGTACCATCGGCAGTCAATCCAATCAAAGGTACGCCAGCAGAAACTACTTCGTTTTGGAGTGCAAACCCTTGAACTGGATCTGTGCCTGTACCCACCGTTCCGATCAGTGTGGCAGCACCTGTAGAAAGTTCAATTGCATAAAGTCCGGTTTTACTACCGACTGTGAGAACCGCAAATGCCTGTCCAGTGGCTGGAGTATTTGATGCTGAAACATTGACACCAGATGGGATATCAAAGCCATTGACACTAGTAAAGTCTAGAGGAGTGCCATTAAGAGTGACTACCAGTGGCGATATCTGGGTACCATTATTGGGTGGATTCTGAATGAATAATGTATTACTGACTGAATCCAGTGTATATTGTGTGGTCGTTGTAACGTTGGGGGCGCTGTTTGTATAGGCAGTGGCATTGACTGTAGTGGTAGCACCATTGATTGAACCATCAGGATTCACACCCGTTATGGATGAGTTACTATCAATCGCCGCCCCAGTATTGGGATTAACGCGAAAGTTTAGTCCATTGGAGGTAACAATGCGGAGGCGATCAACTGTTGGATTAAAATCTATTCCAAAGTCGGAACCTGTAATTGCAACAGGGTTGCTGGCACCATCAACAAATTGCCCTAATGTCCCAATAGCAAAAGCTAACCCAGTTTGGATACTAATGGCATAAAGCTGGGCATTGCCCATACCATCGCTAGCGATTCCGTAGAGTTTGCCGTTTTGGGGACGGAAGTCAATACCTACTAAATTTTGTCCTGTCGTCAGTCCAGTAATGGGAATATTAGCGTTAAGGTTATCGGGGTTAGAAGTATCAAACGAGATCAGAGTGTTATTACTGAGAATATATGCTGTTGCCATGTTTCAATTTATCTACTTAATAATTTTTTGAATGAACTTTGACTCAGCCGTCTGGACTGAGGATTTGATAAAAATCTATCTCGATTGCCGTTGGTATTCCTTGAAGAGAAGTCCAAGTTTTTTAGACTTAGGTATGTGTTATCCAGAGCTAAACAGCTTAGTGAACTATTTTTATAAATGCTTACTTACTTAAGAGTAAGGATTACAAGTGCCAATGTACACAGTAAAACTACGATAACAAACAAAAATACAAATTATTGTATCAGTAAAATTACTGAAACATTAGTAGAAGTGCTTATTTTTGGTCATTGGGTGCTTAGGCAATACTTCTAGTTAAGGACAAAAGCAGGGTAAAGTGATAATTCTTCTTCAAGAAGTGCGATCGCTATAAAGCGGGCGGTACGCCATCGGAAAAAACTGATAAACCCATTCCAGGTTTTCCTATAAACCCATCCCATATAGTCGAGCGGAAAATTGACCTTTCAAGGGCAACTTTTGAGCGATCCTTATAGAGGACTATTTGCTATGGGCAAAGCTATTGCGCTTCTTGCCAATCTCTGCAATTAATCGGGTGAGCTTTGTGAGGATGTGACCTACACCGCCACCAACCAATCGCACACCACAGACTTACACCCGCTCCCAAAGTTAACCCAAACCTGCCATTGTCCCAGACATACATTCCAGTAAGGCTCACCATCAGCTATCCCAATAGCCTCACCAAGCTGGGAAACCATCTGTTGGTAGAACTGTTCAACACTGTCGAGTCCTTGGCGCATTTTCAGCTTCAGCCCCTTCCATCCTTGGACAGTCGGACTTTCTACTGGCGTGAATGTTTGAGGAATATCCTGGGATTGGGTGTCAATGACTGGTGTAGTTGTACTTATATTATTGCTGACTGACACCGAATCACAGTTTGACGCTTCATCCCGATTTAACCACTGCCCGAAAATCGAATCGCGCTCGTCATCGGGTGGAACAAACTGGTAAACGCACTCCCGATTTTCACGCTTACCCAACCGACCGACATAATCCAACTTCAAATCAATCTTCGCAAGTAGTTTCTGTGTGATCGCTATGGGAGTAAATTTTTCCGAAATGGTGACGTTTAAACAAGTTTTGATGAGATACCGATTCTTCATCGCCACCTTCTTCAACTCCTGCATTGCCTCGTCAGAAGAGCGTAACCGTTCCCCAGGCGTAAGCAACTGCAACAAGTTTAGTCTCTCTAATAATAAGACAGCAGGCAATAGCTGCCCCTTGTTAAAATCCGGCTTCCAGATAGCATTATTCCCAGCCTCTAACTGCGCTGCTGCCCGTTTCGCATCACGGTTGGTCAGAAATTCTCGCCCCAGCGTCAAATAATAGTGCATCCGCAGTTGGGGATACCAGCCGTCGTCATCTTTCTCAACCAACTCAGGCGTAATGTCAATTTCGTAGCGACGGGATAATTCCGCCTTGCGCTGCTGGTGTCGCTCGGTTTTGGTTTTCGCCCTTGTGTCTTGCAGCTTCTTGAGTTCGGCATCAGAGACGGTTGGAGAATCCGCGATCGCTTTACACTCCGCAGTATACAATTCAACCGACGCGGCTTTAACCGACTCGATTACTGCGCCAGTCTCGTCATCGTCAGCATCGTCAGCATCGATAACGGTGTACCCATCCTCGACCAACCCCGCAAGCACAGATTCTCTATAGCGCCGCATTTCAACATTAATTACAGAACCACGCTTACCCCAAGTCTGCAATGACTCCGGCTGAAAATTCTGGTCAATATAGCTCAAATCCGCATTATCCGCCGCAGACAACAGCGCAATGTTAGCCTGTGTTGCAACGTGTTGACTTCTGAGCAATCCTCCTATCGTTGTGGAACCATTGCCCACAACCGACATCCCCCACTCTCTCACCCAAATGTGACGGTCAACAGTCTGCCTAACCCGTGCCAACATCTGACGGACGGAGTTAACCGGCTGCACTCCCTGAAAAATCCCCCATACCCCATCAAAATGTCCTCGAATGTTGATAGATACCCCAGTTTCTAAACTTGGAGAGGCGATAACCAAATCATACTGGGTCAGAATTTCGTTCAAGTGAGCGATACAACCGAAAGCCGCATGAGATGGATCTGCAACAGATTCACTGTCAATTCGCAGAATTCGCAGGTGTGGGAATTTCCGGCGAAAGCGTTCCTCAAGTGCTTGGGTTCCCCATTTGGATTTGGCTTTTTGAGCAGAGCAACACAATAGATGATGCCCACCTTTAGAAATTGCTTTGTCGAGTGCGGCGATAAGATTCTTCGGGTTACTGCCAGAATAGTTGTAACAGTTACCAGCTATGTGCCGATAGTTGTTGACGATCACGAACGGATTAACTCGATATTCTCCCGCAAGAGAAAGAACGTATTTTACATCGGTATCTGATACGTCCGCAGAGGAGAGGTAAATTTTTCCGTGTTCACTGCCCAAAACATTCTGTACCAGTTGTTTAAGGTTTTTGAGAACAGATACCCGGCGCTTCTGCACTTCAGTACCAGAGTTGAGCAAATGCCAGAATACTTGGTCGCATTCATCAATAATAATGACATCATTCGCCCAGTCATTGGGATTGAATCGCGCCTGACTTTCTTGATGCAGCGAATCAACACACACCCCATATCCTAATAATGTGCCTGTTTCATTCGTGCGGACTTCGGTAACATAGTTAACACCAAACCGATTACACAACGCCTCGCCCAATTGAATACGATGGGTGATAATTAATACCCGTCTCTCTTGGTCGTGTGCTTTCGTCACCTCAGTTGCCAGCCATTCGGTTTTACCAGTGCCTTTGGGGGCTTTGAGGATAATCAGCTTTTCACCTTCGGGGACGAGAAGCTGGCCCAAGAATCTTTGGTTGAGTGCGATCGCAGGCGGATAAGTCAGCAGAGTAAACAGCTTGATTTCCCATAATTCCAATGCAACGGCTGTGTTGTAGAGCGCGTCAAATGCCGGTTGACCGTGAGCAACGATAAAATCATCAACCCCTTTAGAAGCACCTAACGGTAAATCAATCACTCGCAGCGAACAACCCTCGTTTACTAGCAGCCGACCCATGCGACTGATGGCGGTTCTGACTCGCTGGACTGTCTCAGGTTTATTGTCCTGGTCGAAGCAGATGTTAACCTGTCTCCCCTGTGTTGCAAAATGTTTCAAGTCGGGAATCAGAGAGGGTTTACCAATGGCAGTACCGTACTCATCAGTAGGTGTGCGGTATCCAGCGTTAACACCGGGGATAGCGATCGCAGCATAACCAGCAGTCAATAACGCCCCCGCTTTCTTGACACCTTCTACAATTGTGACTGGTACATTGTGCCGCCAAACCCAATGCCAGAAACCACCAGGGTGCTGCAAATCTTCTTCAGTAATTGGGATGCCGCTACGATTGGACACTTTCACCCAAATGCGATTCGGCACTAAAAGGAAGAAAGCGCGTGTCTCTTCTCTGAATGGGTGTTCATACTTAATGAATTTATGGATCTTTTGGCGGTCGCGTCTGGGGTGGTCGGGTTTGAAACAGCCCCACATCATTAGGGCGTATTCGTTGAGCGGGTCAACGCCATTGCACCACCAGCCGCCTAGTTCAATGTGCTGGTATTTCTTTAAATCGCGATCGCGTAATCGTCCATCGTTGCGACGGGAGATTTTGGGACTGTAGAGCAGATATTCGTAGGGTAAAGTCTCAGACAGCGATCGCACATTCAGATGAAAGATTTCTTCGTCAACGCAACTGTTGAGCCATTCAGTTAAATGCTGGTCTTCTAAACTAATTGTAGTCATGTTTCCTCCAGAAATAGACGCATGGAAATGGAGCGGCACTTGAGTCTGTGCCGCCGATTCAACTTGAAGTGAAGAGCTGTACTGGCTATGAAATCGTCAACAGCCAGCTACAGCGTTATTTCCTGCCTCCTGTGTGTGGTCGGAAGGTCAAATTAATTCGGGCGTTGCTGAATCAAAATATGAATTACGCGATCGCTTCAAGCTTGCGGGCGCTACGCGCCCACAGAGCCATACTTAAGATAATGTATTACTAACCGAATTGAGTATTTCAGCATTTCTTCGGTTTTGGAGTAACAAAAAGTTTTGCGATGTAATCGAGCAAGATAATGTCTTAAACGGCTATTTTCACCTTCTACTCTTGTCATATATGTCTTACTAACAATGTGATCTTCATTGCTAATAAAGCAAGGATACACAGGATAACCATCCGTTACATAGAAGTAAGATTGCCAACACTTGATCACCATCCACAAATATTTAAAAGTTTCTGAACTTCTATCTCCCAAAACCCAAGCTATAATCCCCGCAACCCTATGATTTACTACTGTCCACAACCAAATTTTGTTTTTTTTTGAGCCAATAAATGTTTCAAGTTCATCAACTTCTGTAACTTCTGGTATTTCACTTCTATAAGGCGTATCTGGTAGAGTACTACCTACTTGTTTCACCCAATTTATAACAGTAGTATGATGTACTTTTTTAACTCTTTCTATAGCGCGGAAACCAGCTCCATTAACGTACATTTCTAAGCACTCACTTTTAATATCTTCCGTGTATCCTTTGCAATCATAAGATTCAATGAACTGACGTTTACAGTCTACACATATGTAATTTTGTTTACCACGCTGCCGCCCATTCTTGCGAATATGATCTGATGAACATCTTGGACATTTCATAGCGATCGCTCTCATTCATATTTCTATTCTGCAACGCCTTAATTCGCGTGCTAACAACTTTGTTAGTCTTGGGAACCTGATGCAGATGTGTAGACTGGCAGCTAGGGTGCATCACAAGCAAGCTGCCGTGTTCCAGCCAGAAGTCGGTTGGTTTGCCATTTCTCGGTTTAATTTGGAATTTGCGACATGAACCCAGGCTGACTGATACGATTGCAGGGTTAGATCCCATCGATGCTTCATTGTCGGAATGCCAGCCGATAGAATCAGTCCCCGTGCGGTACTGGTTGCCAATGACGATACGGAATTTGTAGCCAGTTAATGCAGTTATGCGATCGCGCAAGTTAGCCAGATTATCTGTCCAAGTCAGGGGTTTTAAGAACACGCTGTTGGAGTAGAGGTAATCACATCCGGCATCACCATAAATACACTCCAGGCGGGGAACGGGCATTGTTCTACCCGCGATCGTGATTTGATTCTGCTGCCATTCCAATTTCAAACAGTGTTGGTAAAGTTCATTGGCTTGTTCAAAGCTTAAGAAATCTGGGTAGTAGGTGATAGGTAAAACTAGGGCTGATTCCTGGAACAAATTGAGTTGTTGCATGGTAGTTTTCTCCAACAAAAGAAAGTATTCTGAAGACAATTGCTATTAGTTTTGACCAGTAGAGAAAACCTCAATCAACACGCTTTCTGGATACAACCCAACTTTTCCAAAACGTGGATCATGAATGCGTTCTATTTCTATTCCTTGCTTCCGACACAATGCGCTTGCTTTCCGACCTTTAGTACCGGCTTCTTTTACCGATATTTCTAAACCTTGCAGATTGGCGAAACCGACAACGCTGTATTTATGTCCGCATGGTGTATTTACTCTGTCTTGCTCAACTTCAACCGCTTTGAGACGGTGCAAAATTTCAGTCTGTTGCTGTTGTTGTTGGAGTAAATGCTGTTCTTGCTCTGCCAGTTGTTGTGCTAGAGCAGCAAGTAACTGAACTTGAGTCATTGACTGCTGCTGTACAGGCTCTTGACTCATCATCACTTTCATTAAGGTTCTGTTGGCCCAGATGCGGAACTCGACAGAAACCCACTGAGCTAAATCAACGGCGATTTCTGGATGAATCCAAGTACCTTGAGAACTGCCATAGCCATCAACTTCGATGACAAGAGACGATATCGGGATTCCGATGTCGTTTGAAAGTGCTGTCCAGTAAGCTTTTGTGGACTTCCTTTCTTTGTAATGTCCCCAAGACTTATTATTTGCATGGCACATCTGAGTTGCATTTACGTAGCCTTTGGGTATGCTGTATTTGCCTAGCTGCCCAACTTCTGGCATTTGGTTGATATCTGAGTCACGCCATTTGTGTATCAACATAATTAACTCCCTGGTTATTGTTCAAACAGTGAAGAAAGAGGAATTGCAATCTAAGGAACTCAAGCATTTACCCGCACCAAACTTTTTTCACCAACCAGGGAGAAACGATTCGATATAGTTGGTGTCTTAATTAACGTTGGCGATACCAATTCAACAAGGTAAAACCAAGAGTTATGTACCAGCGCAATCCCCAAAACCAGCCGTTGTTTTGTTCCTTTGTCGTGAGAACAGAGGATTACTCTTTCGCCCAAAACAAAAGCAGGTTTTTGTACAGTGATGACTTCTAACTCTCCAGTCCCGATGATTTGGTTTTGTGTGGCATGGAGTATTTCATTACGGCAATCAATTGAATAAATCCAACATTCGTGTTTCCATTGCATACCGCAGCAATAACCGAACGTTCTTGTGGTTCGCAGGTAAACTCTCTCCAGTAAATTAACTGCAACAGGTGGAATTGTTCGACCCCAAGGAGGAGAAAGATACCAACTTGTTTTTAGTGCGTTAATATGGTTAATCATGCTTTTCTTCCCAGTAAGTAATTAATGGCTTCGGAGTCAATAGAAGCAATACGCTTTTTTAGATGTTGTGGGGGATTTTCAAAAAAGCTTTTGAGATGCCATCTCCGAACTTGATAACGCTTAGAAGAACGGCGGCTAGTTTTTAACCAACCACGGCGTACCCAACCAGAAACAGTGGTGGAATGCACACATAGAACACGGGCGATCTCAGCACTACTATAGTTATCGAGAAAGGGGCTTGTAGAATAACCTAAAGCCCAAAGCTTAGTAGCGATAGCAATTGGAGTACGAAAATAGCCATGTCTTTTTAAGATTGAGGCTATTTGTTTAGGGGTATAAAGTTCAGCCTTAGCTTCAATAATTCCGAGTTCTTCATCAGTCCATTTGGGATTCATTTATTACCTCCAATGTTTATGCAGACTTAGGAGAAGAATTTTCTTGAACAATCCGAGCGCTGATAGATTCAAAGTTCACTTGGAAGATGTTCATATCTGTGGACATATCCCCAGTGTTGTAGCGGTCTACTATGTGCTGCTTAATTGCGGATTGATTCAGCCCATCAGGGATATCGATGTGAGCTTCACTGATGATTTTTAAGGGCTACTGTGACAATGACTTTCATGGTTTTTATTCCTATCTGACTAATTCAGGGTTCAGAAATAAAACTTCTTCTGAACCCTGACTTCTGATTTACACCGCTCCGGCTTTTGAAGCTTGCAACTGTTGCATCCATGCGTTGATTGCCGTTAATTCATCCGCACCGTTAGCAACAGCATCAATAACCTGCTTTCTATACAAAGATTCAGCTTCATTGGGATATTCACACTTGCCTGCTGCCCAAGCCAAACACATGGTTTTGATTAGTTCATTAATCTGGTTAATATCAAGTAAACTTGGGCGGTCAACATCCTGGAATTGCAACCATTCTTTGACTAAATCAAGCGGATAATCAAGCAAGGTGCGAATATTTTTTACTCGCAAATCCTGTGGGTGTACTGGTTGAGGAACTACGCTAAGTTTTGGTGGAGTCAGTGGGGGTTCGGGAATCGAGTTTGAAGTTGCACCCAATAAAGATTGGATGTCACGAATGATAGTTGCCCAATTCAAATCTCTACTCCATTCCCTGTAAATCTTGGTTTTGGTTGCAGCATCGTAAAGGTTACAAAAAACCGTATTCTCGTCGCCAGCATTAGCAACAATAATCAGTGGTTTGGAGAAATCTTGGATTAATGAGGCAGCTAGAAGAAAGCTTTTAGCAAAGTTGGTTTCAATACCGGTTCTGACGACATAAAGTTCATCGGCACTGATAACGATATCCAGCTTCAAATTGTCCTTACCTTTGAACTCCTTAGTGGTCAATCGCAGTTCTGACAAGTACCCGGTTAACGCTCTTTGGGGAACTGGGATTTTCTTATCCTGGCTGATATTAAACTTGTACCAAACGAATGATTCGCCATCTACTTCCCCCTGATTGACAAATAAATAGATAGGTTCGGGAGGGTTGCATAAACCTAGTTTGATTTCAGTAACCATGTTTTGTTGACCTGTGCAATAATTAGTGGTTTGTAACGTAAACTTTCAGTGCTTTACGATTGCTTGAAGAAAAGCTGATATTCAAGCAATCGCTTTTTTACTAAACAGAAAGTTATCGATTCCGCTCTAACTCCCATTGCAGATAAGTCAAAGCAGTTTGAGCATCGGCGATGTTTAAATCTGACTGATACCCTGCTTCCAAGAGTTGTTTGTAATCTGGGTGCCAAGCAATCTGGGATATCAGATTTTGGGCTTGCTCAAGTAATTGGCAGAGATACGGATTAAACATTTCAATGTCGAGCCGTGAACATAAATCTTCTACTTTGACACCAAAAGTTCCTGGCTCAATTTCTGTCTCTAATTCTTCAAGCAGAGATTGGAAATTCGGATGTTCATCGTTGATTTCAATCTCAATTAAATCTGCATTCTTTGTAACGATAGTTGCCCAATCAGGTAAAGTCTGTGGAATTGTCTTCGCGTAAAGTTTCATGATTTTCTCCCCTGGGATTAATAATTTAAAAATCCTCGGCAATCTCCAACAAAAAGCCGCGTCCCGTGTTCTGTACCTGCACCAGTTCTTTATCCAGCAGTGTTTGAATTACTGAATCGGAGAATTGGAATTGCAGCCGATGTAATGGAACACAACCGCCACAAAGCCGAATCGAACGCAGCAAATGATTTGCTCTACGGTCAAAACTGTTTGTAGAATTAGCCATTGTTTACACCCTTAGTTAATACGGTTAACTGTCGGTTGAGAATGCTTATCTGTTGTTGATAAAAGTCAATTTCTGCGGTAATTTGCTGAAATAATTCTTCTGGCGTGAGCGGTTGGATTTGATCCTCTTTCAAGTACGATATTTCATCAGAGTTTTTGTTAGACATCAATACATAGCGCCAACCATCATCAAATTGTTCAGCCAACTCTGTACCCGATGGGTAGTAGTAAAGCCCTAGAATTGTGCCTTGTTCTGTACGCTGTTCTAAAGTAAAGCGAGGGTAGCCCCAGTGTTGGGGGATTGAGATTGTGCGTTGCATATTTGTAATGAGTGAATGATTAGGGTAAGGGGAAAAGGGCAAAGGGGAAGGGAATGAAGAAATTTACCTTTCCCCTTTCCCCTTTAACCTTTTCCCAGGCGAAGCCCAAAACTTACGCTGTGACTAACTCCGCTCTCTCCAGCAGCCGTTGCAATCTATCGCCAGTTAGCTGTTCTAACGGTTGGTCTAAAAAATATTCATCAAAAATGGATTTACCATCAGTAGACACGTCCACCATCGACAGCGATCGCACAGCATCAAGCACCGAGTTAGAATACTGCTGCTGGACTGAATAACCCAGGATTACCCACCAGTTACCGTTAGTGCATCCGACTTGCCCCAGTTTCACGCCGTTGTTGTTGTAAATGCCATCATCGAGAATTTCAAACCCATAATTCTGGCACTCGTTGAAGATATGCGCCATGATTTGGTTTTCGGTCGTGGGGGGTGTTGCTTCTTGTTCCTGCACAGGTAATGAGCCATCTTTATAGTGAGTGCAGATGAAGCGATCGCAACGCATTAGAGTGTTGGCACGAAATACTTCTTTCTCGTTGACCATAACTACCCAGGGTTGGGTTAAGTGGTTGTCGTCATAGCTGATGCTGGCTACCAGTTTGTCATCAGCGTAATATTCGTGATGGTCAAACGAGATTTCGACTATTGTGAGGGGTTCGGGAGCTACAGCTTGGGCTTGGTCAACGATGTAGTTGTCGAGTTCGGCTTGGGCTGCGGCTTGTTCGTCGGGGGCAGTGAGGGTAACTTTCTGAATCTTACTTGCCTGATAGTTAACAATGGCGGAAATCCAGGCATCCTTACAGCATTTGTCGTTTACTTCGACTGTGCAGCCGATTTCGCTGTAGATTTGCTTGAGTCGGGCAATAGATTTCAGTTGCAGCTGTTGTTGGCTATAGATGATATAAGTCATAATTAAAATTCCCTGTACGAATGTATGGGTTTTTCAAAAGGCGATCGCTTCCAAAGTTTCCGAGGCTAAGGGCGGTTGCCTTTTGTGATAGTTATATTATGCTATTCTGCTAACTGATTGTCAATATACTGATTAGCAGTTATTCTGTTAATTGATAGCCTGTATGTTGATTGGCTGTTATTCTGTAATCAGATAAGCGTTAATGGAGGTTAATCATTAAAAACGTGTTAGCAGTTTGGATGGAAGCATATATTGATATTTCGCAATGGTGGCCCAAAACAGAAGATGGTAGCCTCTTGTCTGTCTACGCAGTTCATAGGCAGTTTGAGGGTAGCCCGAATGAAGTCACTAGACATACCTTGACTGTCGCCCGTGATGGCAGGCTAAAAAAAGCGGATATCGATAATTTGGTAAAACTAGCAAGAATTTGCTCTGTGCTGTCTGGAGAGTTAGTAACTGTCAATGATATTGTGAAAATTCAAGAGGACTCGTGAAGATGATAATGCTCCACCGAGTTCAATCCCAGAGCATTATTACCATAACTCACCACATACTTAATCTATTTGCCATTGATTTTGAGCAAATACTATTGAATTAAAGGGGTGGAATGATGGCTAAACCATCTTCTAGGCGTAAAAAAGCCACCTCTGCCGCAGAGATAAATTCAAAATCACTCAGTAACTCTGCAAATGAAGATATCTCTGTTGAGGAAAATCCATCTACAGCAACAATTACGGTTAGTGCTGTTGAAGTAGAGGAATTGACCGACGAGGAACAAAGCGATCGCCTGCACTTAGAGCGCCGTGTAGAAAGAGCAGTTTTTGAAGCTGGCAAAGCGCTGATGGAATTGCGCGATCGTCGGCTGTACCGTTCCACTCACAGCACTTTTGAGGAGTATTGCAAAGACAGGTTTGGATTTCAGCGTCGTCATCCTTACAGATTAATCGAAGCTTCGGCTGTGTTTGATAACTTGATGAAGATGTGTCCCAATGGGACACAAACTGAAAATGAATCGAGCGACGCGGAAAATTATCCAATTGGGACACAAACTGAAAATAAGGAAATGTGTCCCATTGGGACACAAATTTTACCTACCAGTGAACGCCAGGTTAGACCGATAACAAAGCTGGAACCTCAACAGCAATGGGAAGTATGGCAGACGGCAGTGGAAGAAGCCGGAGGTAAAGTACCATCTGCTAGAGTTGTAGGCGATGTAGTACAACGGATCATGGAGCGCACCAAAGCACCAAATCCTTACCGTGTTGGGGAAGTCTGCCAAATTATTGCCAAGGATAATCCTGATTTACGAGGAAAAGGCGGAAATTGGTGCATTGTCAACCATGTGGGCGAATTTAGTTGTACAGTCACAATGTGGGACGGAGAGTATACTGTCAGAATCGATCACCTGAAGCCGCTCAATTACTTGGAGTCGGAATGTCAGCAGATGCAGGTAATTTGCGATCGCATCAGTAGGTTACGGGAAAACGAGAACTTGGAAGATGCCCCAAGTGCTATGTTGAAGTACTTGGGGGAGTTGAAGCGCCCGTATTTGACTGCTGTTGAAGAGAAGCTGTTGGGTGTGATTGAGCGGGAATACGGGCTTGGAGATTAAATCTCCACGAACTCATAGACAATATATAGATACACATCTTATGATTATGGAATCAATTTGATTTTTGGCAAGTCGAAGCGGGGTCAAAAACCCTGGGGATCTGCCAAAATCGCGAGAACCTTGACAAATAAATAATTACAGCGTTTCAACAATTTGGGAAGTTGCAAATTAGTTGCAATAAGAACGGCTGAAAATGACCTTTTTTTTCGATCCGTCAAAAACCTTCCCAGGAAGCTTGCTCCGTAACAGTTTCAGATGGAGCGGTTTCCAAAGACTATTACCCCGTAAGGGGACTGAAACTTGTTAATGGCTCTATAACCCAGGGTAATCAGCAATTGTTTCCAAAGACTATTACCCCGTAAGGGGACTGAAACATTTTAGTTAATCAAGGCTTTCAAAATTATTTAGTTGTTTCCAAAGACTATTACCCCGTAAGGGGACTGAAACAAGTAACTCTAGTTCATTTAGAAGGTCTGTAGGGATTGTTTCCAAAGACTATTACCCCGTAAGGGGACTGAAACACTAAATTGCGCTGGGAATTGGGATTGTCACCTTTGGTTTCCAAAGACTATTACCCCGTAAGGGGACTGAAACCGGTCGTGTTGAAATTCGGATTACTTGCTGTTGGGTTTCCAAAGACTATTACCCCGTAAGGGGACTGAAACATCATTTCTTGTTCATCTCTGAGCTTTGCAATTTCAAGTTTCCAAAGACTATTACCCCGTAAGGGGACTGAAACAATAATGTAGGGGAGATTGTATCAGGGGCATCATTAGTTTCCAAAGACTATTACCCCGTAAGGGGACTGAAACCTAACGTAGCACGCTTTCTCGACATAGAATCTAAAGTTTCCAAAGACTATTACCCCGTAAGGGGACTGAAACTAGTCGAAAAGTGGAATCACGCTACTGCCACTATTGGGTTTCCAAAGACTATTACCCCGTAAGGGGACTGAAACCAAACTTTGTTCCTCTTATGATGTCATTCGTGCTGAGGTTTCCAAAGACTATTACCCCGTAAGGGGACTGAAACACAACATTTCTACACGTGGTTTGAAGTTAGCCTTACCCGGGTTTCCAAAGACTATTACCCCGTAAGGGGACTGAAACTATCGGCACTAACCAAGGCGCAACACTTGATAGCGTTTCCAAAGACTATTACCCCGTAAGGGGACTGAAACTCGTAGCATCCAAAGGCAGATACATACTCACTTACTAGAGTTTCCAAAGACTATTACCCCGTAAGGGGACTGAAACCTGGAGGTTGGTTTTCTCGTCCGGTTTCTGTTCCGGAGTTTCCAAAGACTATTACCCCGTAAGGGGACTGAAACAACTTCTGGGTAGTCGCCTAGTTCGTCTATCTCTGGGTTTCCAAAGACTATTACCCCGTAAGGGGACTGAAACTGGCCCGACTACTGCCGGAATTCCGAGAGAAGACTCGTTTCCAAAGACTATTACCCCGTAAGGGGACTGAAACTTGTTAATCTAGCCAGTGATTCTATTGTTGTACTAGGTGTTTCCAAAGACTATTACCCCGTAAGGGGACTGAAACGGATAGATAACGATACCAAAACCGGGAGCAAATGAAGGTTTCCAAAGACTATTACCCCGTAAGGGGACTGAAACATGAATTTATTTATGTGATCATGGATTTGTGCAAAAGTTTCCAAAGACTATTACCCCGTAAGGGGACTGAAACCTTAATCAACTTGGGAAGAATTCACCAGGCATCTATATGTTTCCAAAGACTATTACCCCGTAAGGGGACTGAAACTTTTGCACCATCCCCACGCCAAGGGGTAGCCGTTAAGTTTCCAAAGACTATTACCCCGTAAGGGGACTGAAACTGGACGTGGCCCGTGGTGGTTCTGCCAAAACCGTAAGTTTCCAAAGACTATTACCCCGTAAGGGGACTGAAACCAAACAAAGAATAGTTAGTGGAATGCAAGGTGGAAAATGTTTCCAAAGACTATTACCCCGTAAGGGGACTGAAACCAATCCAGTCTGTCTCAGGTCGAATCGGCGAAATTCAGGTTTCCAAAGACTATTACCCCGTAAGGGGACTGAAACATTTTATGTTGAACAGTTCTAATTGTGTAATAAGGAGTTTCCAAAGACTATTACCCCGTAAGGGGACTGAAACATCAATTCACCATTCCATGCAATCACCGATGCTCCTGCGTTTCCAAAGACTATTACCCCGTAAGGGGACTGAAACTTCCTGATTACCTATACATACCTTAGGGTAAGTTTCCAAAGACTATTACCCCGTAAGGGGACTGAAACTTAAAAACTGAAGTTACAGGAGATAAACCGGATAAATGTTTCCAAAGACTATTACCCCGCAAGGGGACTGAAACCTAACTACCCTGGCAGGCGGCGAATCAGGATTTGGGTTTCCACTAACCAAATCCCCTCACGGGGACTGAAACAGTGACTTGAGGGCAACAGAGGGCAACATCTCTGCGGTAAGGGTTTCCACTAACCAAATCCCCTCACGGGGACTGAAACCTATCGTCGGGATACAGCCATTCCACTTTACCAGTGGTTTCCACTAACCAAATCCCCTCACGGGGACTGAAACCAATATACCGAATATCCCCTAATTGGGACTACCAAAAGGTTTCCACTAACCAAATCCCCTCACGGGGACTGAAACAAGTAAAGCGTACTAACTCTCAGCCTACTGGCACCTATGTTTCCACTAACCAAATCCCCTCACGGGGACTGAAACAAAACAGAAAAAGATTTTCAAAAATTCCAGGGACTAAGTTTCCACTAACCAAATCCCCTCACGGGGACTGAAACGCACAATTACAGGTTTCCAAAGACTATTGCCCTGCAAGGGGATTAAAATCTAAAGATTAAGCAGGGTTTTCCTGGCACAATTGATTAACAACTTTTTCGATTTCCAGTGTCATCCAATCAGAGCCAGTGTAGTGGTAAACCTGAACCAAGGATTGGTAGAACCACAAAGTTTTTTCTTTACCAGCACTAAAATTAGTCCAGATGACATCTCCATATTGTTGGCAATCAGCTAAAAGCGATCTGGAATTATGCAGTTTGTCAGCCAGAGAAACCAAGCGTACAGAAGGTGAAGCAGAACGGAGATTATTGAGGTAACGCTGCTTACGTTCTTGCCAGGGAGGTTTAGGAGGTGTATCCCACTCAGTACAACCATCGATAATAGCCAAAACTGTTTCACCAAAGAGTTGACGGATGTCCTCACGAGTGGGTTTGCCACCTTGGTCTTCGACTGCATCATGTAAAAGAGCAGCGATCGCTTCTTCTTCCGTACCTCCAGCTTCCAGTACCAGTGCCGCCACACTAAGTAAATGGGCTATATAAGGAACGCCGCTAATTTTGCGTGTTTGGTGAGCATGAAGACGAGTTGCGTAGACTAAAGCTGATTCAAATTGTTCAGTCAGTTTTAATGAATCCATAGTTGTGTCAATTTTGATAAAGCATAAATTGCGTAGCGGCATCGGCAGCAAAGCTTTGTCGTAAATCCCAAGGTGTTAAGACTTCAACTTTTGGCTGCCAAGCTCGTAAACGCATGACTAGATTGTTATCTCTGTGTTCGTTATCTTGATATCGGATACGTGCTTGATAGTAAGCGTCCGTTTCCGAGCGTTTGGCAAGGACTTTTAATAAATCTTGCTGTTGAGGTTGTTTAATTTCACGTTGAATCAAACGTTGTACTTGCTGATAAGTAATTTCTTCAAAAGTATCGTGGCGTTCAGTACCTTTAACGTAGCGATCGCAGAACTGGCGGTCAAATCGGAGTAACATCAGTTGGGAAGGCAAGTAGAAATCAAATCCCCATGCTTTAGACATCTCCAAAGCGATATCATCTGGGTTTGGTAAAGACTTCTGTTGATATTGGCGTTGTAAGTTTGAGGGCAGTTTCGGGTCTGTCCACTCTAGAGCAACCAAACTCCGAATGTGGTCAAGGCGAAAATTATACCAGCTAGTATCTTTTTGAGGGCTTTCGCCGTATGCACACAGATAAATTGCCCTCTGTACGTAGTAGATGCATACAGGATAAACGATACAATCAACGTTATTAGTAAGTCTGGCACTACCATAAGTGAGTTTGATGGGTGGAACTGGAGTTTCAGCCCAAAGTTGTCTTAACTCGTACTGCAAATCATCAACTGCATCTAAGGTGCTACGAGGAATCACATAATCGAGTTTTAAGAAGAAACGTTGTACTCCATTGATTTTTTGGGAGTGATTTTCTGCAAACCCTACCAAATCTTCATGCATGAAACTCAATTCATAAGCACCGACTTTAGCAGCACTTGCCTCATCTTTTGTAGTTACAGGGCGTGGTGGGAACTCAGACACTCGGTAGTATTTTTGATATTTGTATACAAGCCAGCCGAGTTTAGCCAGAATTTCCAAATCACCCTGTAGTGAACGACGAGTTACGCCAAATAAGCGCCGTTGCAATAAAGTATCCAGTTCAGATTCACCCATGCCTGTGTGAGCAAGGATTAATTTTCGCCAGTGGGTAGCAACTATTCCTGTTTTTTCACTAAATAACCATTCGGCTACGGTTTTGGCACAGGGGCAATGAGAGTCATGTATGGCAGGAATTTTTTCTCCTTTAGGATGTGTAGGACTAAAGAATGCGTTTCGCCAGTCTGCGTAAGAAAAAGAGTCATCTAAAACCATACGGTCTTGATTATCTCCATACAGCGATGCCCCTTCGGAGCCGTATAACGAACGCAACCACACCCACAAGCGAATTGCTCGTACTAGATTTTGCTTGAGATAACCGTGTCCTAAGCACTGCAATAGTTCTATGTCAGGAATATCTTGAAAAACTAGTTCAGACACCAGCCGAGTCTCGATAAAAATAATAATACCAAGATACAACATCTTGGAAGATACTTCTTCCAGTCACGTGTATGATGTACGCATCACATAAATCTAAAGGTAATGAGTTCTTACAAAATCGAGCTAAAAGAGGGAATTTTACGGATAAATTTTGGTGAACCGGCTCAAAATGACCAGATTGTGCGCGATGCCGCAGCCCGATTAGAGGAAATGGCAACATCAGGAGAACTCGTGGGAGGGCCACTTCTAAAGATTAATGGGCCTATTTCTATCCCTGTAGCGTTTGTTCTAGCACATAAGCTTGCTCATATATATGGTGCTGTTGCTTTTTACGATCCCAAGTTAGGTAAATATGTCATTTCTATCACACACAATCCATCGTATAAACTAGGAGACTTAATAGATTGATATTTGACTGATGGAGGAGATGGGTGTAACTAGCAAGAAATTTTATGACAACGTATCACATAAGTTTGGAAGGCGATGTTTTAAAAGTTGGGTTTAGTGCAACACTTGCTACTGGCGACCAGATTGTGCGAGATGTAGCGGTGCAGTTGGATGCAATGATTGCTTCGGGTAAACTTTCTGGTGGTTCCCTGATTAAAATTAATGGACGCACATCAGTACTGGTTAGTCAGGTATTAGCTGATAAATTATCTAAATTGTATGATGCAATCGCTTTTTTTGACCCGAAGATTGGCGACAGAGGACTGGATAGGTATGTAATTACCATTAGCAAACACCCAAGATATATAGTAGGGGATACGTTAGATATAGTGCGATCGCAGCAAGATTCAAGTATCAAAGTTGTGCTGTGTGGGTTTGCGAATACAGGAAAGACTTGCTTTCGAGATGGTTTAAAACAGGCGTTATTGCAGATTTCCAATGCACCAGAGTCTTATTTCATCTCTGGTTGTCCAGATGGTGATGGTTCTTGGTATGGGCAAACTGCACGGCGCGATTTGGATTTGGCGAAAAAGTTAAAAGCTGAATACAAGGCTAGATTTACCTCAGAGTTTGCCCAATTGAAAGCCCAAGAAGTCAAGAGTATCAATACACCAATATTTATATTTGATGTAGGTGGGAAAATATCTGAGGAAAATCGCTTGATTATGTCCCAAGCGACTCATGTAGTAATTTTAGTGAAGGATGAGTATGAGATTGCACCTTGGCAAGGATTTTGTCAGTCTTTAGGTTTGCAAGTGGTGGCAATTATTTACAGTGATTATGAAGGTGTAAGTGACGCGATCTTGGAAGAAACGCCGATTCTAAGAGGTAGTGTTCATCGGTTACAGCGTGGGGAGAATATTTCTAATCGTCCGATGGTGCAAGCATTAGCGCGGGTTTTAGTGAGGTTAATTTGAGGTTAAAAATGGATAAGATCAATTCTATTAGTATAGCGATCGCTTGGTGCCTAGCTTGGGGTAATGAACGTCAACCGCAGTTTGATATTACTGTTTTACAGGAAATGCGGGAGGCTTTGAATAAGAATAATGTCAAGGAAGTTCCAGAATCCGTTAAAGCAATTGTTCAGCAGGTAGAAGAATTGCAAAATATTAAAGATGATTATTTCCCGCAAACTCTAAATGAGATAAAACACCAATACTCTAATTTATGGAATCAAACTACTAAAATTGGGTTGGTTTATGGAGGTGTAACAAAGGTTAAGAATTATGTATTTGAATCATCAAAAATTCAGGAAGTACGTGGTGCATCTGGCTTATTAGATAGAATCAATATAATTGATTTGCCAGCATTTTTTAATAAAACATATCAAACAGGCTCTAATAAAGAGGATAAAAATAGGTACAGTATTCAATGCAATGAAGTCAAACAATGGTTAGACGATAATTTTCATCAAGACTTCAATTTATCGGAAGTTCTCATTCCCGAACTAATTATTTATTCTACAGGCGGAAATATTCTTGCTTTTTGTCCGGCTGCTTATGTTCATGATTTAGCTGATGCTATTGAAAAACGTTATACTACAGAAACATTAACAGCTAACTCTTGTGCAGTTGGAGATACATTTAGATTATTAGAAATTAGATTTGGTTTACTCAAAAAAAATATAGAAGATACACCTTGGTTAGAGTGGTATCACGAGAATTGCCAAAAACCAATAATCCAGGCTTATTTTGGATATCCCAAAGATGAAAACGAACAGTTAGAAGTATTTGCAAACCGTAAAAGCTTTAATGAAATTACTACTAAATTAGCTATTTTATTTAATCAAAGACGTAGCGGTAATGATATTCCTGAACGTAAAACTAGCCGTCGCTATCCACCAATGCTTGAAACTCATCCTTATTTAGTCAGAGATGCAGTGGAAAATCGTTCTGCTGTTCTGCAAGTAGAAGAAGGTAGTTTAGCCAGAGAAACATATTTTTCAGAAGTATTAGTCAGAAAATACCTTATTGGTAATAGAGCCAAAAAAGGTCAATTAGAAGAACCAGATTGGTATCAAAAAACTAATCTAGGATGGCGTGTTAATAGAATTGAAAAATGGACAGATAGATTTGACCATTTTTTAGAGGAAAACCCCAGCTTAAAAAGTAAATATTATAGACATATCAATCATAAAACAGTAGAAACAGCCGAGACTCTCACCCAAGTATCTAACGCCAGTAATGGATTTGTTGCCTATATTTATGCTGATGGTAATAACATGGGTGGCTATATTCAAAAACAAATTAAAACTCCACAGCAATATCAAGAATTTAGTCAAGATGTGGAATTAGCAACACAGTATGCAGTTTATCAAGCATTAGCAGAAAACTTACATCCGCATACGCTGAAAAACTTAAATGAAGAATCAAGCTTGAGAAATGGTGATTTGATTCATCCTTTTGAAATAATTACGATTGGTGGCGATGATATTTTAATTGTTGTACCTGCGAATAAAGCCTTAGAAATTTCTCAAATGATAGCTGAGAGATTTGAAGGAATTTTGCTTAAACAAATTAAATTAGTAGAAATCAAACCTCAAACAAAAGAAGAAAAATCTATTTTAGGTAATTATAATCTAAAATTGGATAAACCATTTGAACCAGACAAGATTCACCGTTATCAACCATCAAAAGCTGAACCCTCAAAATGTGAACTTAGTACATCAATAGGTGTTTTAATTACAGCTATTAACACACCAATCTACTACGCAAAAGACTTAACAGAACAATTACTAAAATCTGCAAAAGAACGGGCTAAAAAACTAAAAATTGTGGGATATCATGGCGGAACAGTAGACTTTTTAACTTTAAAATCTGTCACGATGATTTCATCTAATGTTCAAGAATTCCGTCAAGAAGCATTAATTACGAAAACTTCACCAATATTAAAGCTTTATGCTGCACCTTATACTTTACATGAAATCAAAGGATTACTAACATCAATTGCAGCATTAAAAAAAGCTAAATTTCCGAAATCACAACTTTACCAAATCCGCAGTTTATTAGAGCGAGGTAAACATACAGCGATTCTAAATTATCGGTATTTTAGCGTTAGACTCCAACAGGGTAAATTAGAGTTGCAAAGAGATTTTGAAAAGTCTTGGTGTCCACCTAAAAATGATACTAATAAGGGAAACTTAGCGCCTTGGATGTTCGATCTTGAAGATAAAGTTTATGAAACAATTTGGCGAGATATGGTTGATATCTATGAATTTGTAGAAGAAGCAGAAAATGAAGTATCAGAAAATTTACCTACGAAGGTTAACTCATGATTAAATTAGAACGACTAGTTAACTCCCTCCAAACCTATACCATTACCGCTATTATTGATACAGCTTTATGTATTGGTGCTGGAGGTTCTTCCGGTTCACTCGCAGATAAACCCATAGTTCGCAATGCTGAAGGAAATTTGCTCATTCCTGCTTCTCAATTAAAAGGACGTTTACGCCATGAATGCGAAAAAATTGCCAGAGGTCTAAAATGGGATATTTGCAATTCTCCTAACCCGCAAACAATGTGTCCGCAAAGAGCAGGTTTAGATAGTAATTTTGATAGGGAAGAATATAAAATATCACAAGATGATACAAGCTATCATTGTTTAATCTGTCAAATATTTGGGAATCCTGTTTTACCTTCTTGCGTTATATTTGATGATTTAATTTGTGAAGAAGCAGAAAACTTACCAGAAATAATTCGTCCTGGAGTAACAATAAATCGTCGTCGTCGCACTGCGGAAGAAAGAAAACTTTACTTTTTGGAAACATCTCCAACAAATATACAATTGAGATTTAAAGGGAAGATTTATTTATCTAAATCACTATTTAATAACCCAGATTATATAGGTACATTAATTTTAGTGGGACTGCGACACATTAACGCTTTAGGTGGGAGTAAATCTGCTGGCTTAGGGTGGTTAAATTGGGAATTACCCGCGTTATCTGTAGGACAAGCAGCATGGGAATTTTTAGCTAAAGGAGTGGGAAATAATGAAAAAGATTAATTTAGAAATTAAAGCTTTATCTCCTTTAGCAATAGGACGACAAAAACCAGGAGGTAATATAAGTGAAGCTGAAACTTTTATTCCTGGTTCAGTAATTCGCGGTGCTGTTGCGGGTCAAATATTAAAAGAAGCAAATCAAGAGATTGAAGAAGGCGATGATTTTCACAAATTATTTTTGAGTGAAAATCCGGCTATTTTTCAAAATGCTTATCCTGCGATGATTAAAGGTAGGTCTAAACCTCAATTAGAAGTAGCAGTTTTGCCTTCTACAGTTCTTAGCTCTAAAATTAAGCCAGGCTTTAAATCGAACAAGGAAAATTTTGGAGTTTTTGACACTTTAATAGACCGTTTTTGTGCTGATAGTTATAGTCATATTTATGACCCTAATTGTCCTGTAGATGGAGGTAGGGTAGATACTTTCACTAGTTTTTACAGCCAAATAGACGGAAAATATTATAGCCATTCTACAAGTAATCGTTTATTAACCAGAGTTGGTATAAATCGCCGTCGCGCTACTTCTGAAGAACAAGTACTTTATAGTATAGAAGTTTTAAATGAATCAAAAGAACAAAAAAAACAACCTGTAATATATAGAAGTGCAATTTTAGTACCTGAGAATTTAGCAGACTCTTTGCATACATTTATTGAGGCTCATCAAGAGAACTTTCGTTTAGGAGGCGCAAGTTCCCGAGGTTTAGGAAAAATCAATATTATAGTTAACAAAGTAAGTGATATTAAGCCAAATATAGATAATCGAATTAAGCAATTTAATCAAAAGTTATATGCCCGTTGGAATGAATGGGAGAATATATTTAGTGACATTTCAGAAATACGTAAACCTCGGATTTATTTCACAGTAGATTTACAAGCGGATGCAATTTTAAATGAAAATGGCCGACGTACAACGGTAATTTCTGAAACAATGCTACAACAATTTACAGAGATCAAAGATTCATCTTTGGAACTTCACGCTGCTTACAGTAGCTATGATTACCGTTCTGGTTGGAATTCCGCTTGGGGGTTAATGAAAGATGTGGAGTTAGTGACAAATAAAGGAGGAGTATATCTATTTAGTACAGAAAATAAGGATTTGTGGTTAAAAGCTTGGGAAGATTTAGAAATTTATGGAATAGGTGATCGCACCTCTGAAGGTTTTGGTCAAGTGCAAATTTGTAATGAGTTTCATAATATATTAAGAGAGGAAGCACAATGAGTGATTTATCCGAACAACAACAACAGTTGAAAATCCAAAAAGGTATTCGTCAAGCTGAGGATCATTTAGTAACTTGGATTCAAGACGCTTTAGATAATCGTAGATCCTACGGTAAATTAGAAGAATCACAATTTCGTAACTTAGTCCGAGTTGCTGATACTACTGAAAGCACAGAAGTAATTAAAAACTTTCTTCGTTATCAAGTGGGAAGAGATGATAAATGGGGAAGGGGCAAAGATTCCTTAGCAGAAAAAATTGTTTCAGATATTAATACGAAAATTAAGCAAAAATCTAAAGATATAGCTAAAGAGGCTAAAACTAATGATGATAACTCAATTTTCCTGGAACTTACTCGGCGTTATTTAGGATATGGCGCACGTTATTTAACATATAAGCTTAAAAGCGAAAATCCAGCTTAATTAAATTTTTAGGAGTTTCTAAATATGCCCCGCTTAGTTGTTTCAACAGTTGGAACAAGTTTATTAACTAATCAAATTGATCGAGAGTATGAAAATGGCTATTATAGCCGTCTACGAGATACAGCTAATTGCACTTATGAAGAACTTGAAAAATATCATGAGGATGTAGCAAGCATAATTCAAGAATTAAAAGAGAGAGCAGAAGAAAAGCTAAATAGTAACGATATTGATCATATTCGAGAAGCAAGCGCTGAACTCAATGGAATTTATGGACTCTATGAAACAGAACTAGAACGAGGTAAATTAGATACTCATTTATTAGTTACTACTGATACTGCACAAGGTTTAATTACTGCTGAACTTGTCGAAAGTTACTTGAAAAACAGAGGGGTAACTAACACAACTATTTATTTTACTCCTGGTTTTTCACTTAGTAATAGTACGACTTTTACTGAAGGAATAGCAAATTCATTTAGCTATATTGAAGAAATTATTATTTCATCTCAACGTAGTCAGTATACGGTTTCTTTTAATTTGGTAGGTAGTTTTAAAGCAATCCAAGGGTATTTCAATACAATTGGGATGTTTTACGCTGATGAAATTATTTATGTATTTGAGGGGTCTAATGAGATAATTAAAATCCCTAAACTTCCTATACAAGTTGACAAATCAATTATTGAACCTTATAAAGTTCAACTAGCAATTATGGGTGTTGGGGATGTTCCTAAATTTTGGATTGAAGCACAAAAACTACCACGTGACTGGGTAATCACAGATGGTGAAGATATGACATTATCAACATGGGGGAAGCTACTCTGGGGTCAATGTAAAGATTTCTTTTTATCCCAAGATAAACCATTAGATTTTCCTCAGATAAATTACGATCAAAGTTTTTTAGATGATTATAAGCATGATAAAAACAAAATAGCAAGCTTCAAAATAGATTTGCAAGAAACGCTTGCTAGATGTGCTGGTTTAATGCTGAAAAATATAGATGGTATTAGTGCTTTAAGAAAAGATGGAATTATTAGACTACGAAGATATGAAGGTAAATATAAAGATTTTGATCACTTTGATTTGCCAAAAGATCGCCGTGTAAGTTGTATTACCAAAGGTAATAATCTTCATCTTCGCCATTATGGTGAACATAATTATGTCAACGATAAACCATAACCATAAATATTTTATGTTCGATACATTCAAAAACCGCCTCGAAATTATAGGTAAACTTACCACTATCACCGCATTAAGAATTAGCGCAGGACGTTCTACAGAACCCATTGGAACAGACTTACCCGTAATTAAAGATGCATTAGGGCAACCATTAATACCAGGTTCTAGTTTTAAAGGTGCATTAAGATCCCGTCTTGAAAGTTTTCTTCGAGGTATTGATTCAAGTTTTGCAGCTAACCCAGCAATTAAGGAAGAATGGTCAATTACATCTCAAGAAATGAAGCAGTTAAAAAATACTTGTGATAATGACCAGCTTTTAACTGAAGCAATTATTAAACAAACAGATTTAATCTCTCTTTTATTCGGTTCACCTTGGATAGCCAGTAAATTCCAAGTACGCGATTTAACCGTAGTTCCTGATACCTGGTTTGGACAATACCAAGAACGTGATGGTGTAGCAATTGATCGTGATACCGAAACAGCAGCAGATGGTAAACTTTATGACTTTCAAATAGTACCTGCGGGGACACAGTTTGAGTTTCGCGCAGTGGTAGAAAATGCGGAAGAATGGGAACTTGGACTGTTAATGATTGGGTTACACCAGTTTGAAACTGAACAAATACCTTTGGGTGGTGGACGTTCTCGCGGTTTAGGAGTTGTTAAACTAGAAATTGATAATATGTACTGGCTTGATGTTAACAATAACCCAGAAAAATTATTAATCTACTTACAAGAATTAGTTAATAGCAACTTAGGTGATAAATTATCTAGCTATCAGGATGGTAAAGAATCCAAACAAAAATGGACTAAATCTCTCATCATATATTTAACAGAAAATATACACAGAAATTCTACTATGACTCATACACCATCTTGAGGATATCAAAATGCCTTTCAGTAACTATAAAACTATATGTGAAGCTCTCAAAGCATTTAAAGCCACTTTTATGGAAGTAGTTTTTATCACCGAAACTGCTGTTTATAATGGTGCAACATTGCATTATGGGAAATTAGAAGGTGATAGGGGTTTAGCAGAAATATGGCTCCTTTTAGCAATGAACTAGATAAATTATTTGCTGCTGTCAATTTTGTATTTTAACAATCAGAAGCACAACAAAATAATTTAATTGCAGTCTAAATAGATTTTTTTTAATAAATACATCCATGCACAAACGACTTGTAAACTATTGCACTATTGATTTAAGCATCATCCCAGATGGGCCGATTCTAATCAAATCGGGGCGTGAAGGTGCAGATCCCACAAATCCTGATATGGAATTTGTCAGAACTTTTCATAGGGGTGGGTGGTCAATTTATTTACCTGGAAGCAGCTTAAAAGGTGCAATCCGCGCCCATGCTGAAAGAATTGTCCGCACTGTTGGTAGTGATAATAATACCAAAAAGCTTTGGGCAAGTGACCCTACAAAAGGTGATTACTTACCTAAAAATTTACCAAGTCATGACATCTATCAACAATCTTCATTTACTGACCAAATGTTTGGCAATACTTCAATAGCAAGCCGCGTTCGCATTGAAGATGCACATCCAGTTGACTTAATGCAATTGAAATTAGAAGAACGTAACGGTGTCGCCATTGACCGAGTATTTGGTTCTGTTGCAGTTGGGCCTTTCAATTATCAAGTTTGCACTGGTGGAGAATTTTGTACCAAAATCCACCTCAAAAATTTTACCTTAGCGCAACTTGGCTTAATTGGTTTGGTACTGCGTGATTTAAATAATGGTTGGTTTGGATTAGGTTTTGCTAAATCACGCGGTTTAGGTACAGTTCGCATTCAATATAATAGCGCAGTTGTCCAGTATCCAGGATGTCAATTTGACTCTGAAACCAGAAAAATTCGCCAACTGGGACATTCACAGGAATGGGACTCAACTTTTCTATTGGGAGTAGGAGAGTTTTTATCCCAACAAGAAGCAGGAAAATATGGTTTTTCTAAACCAGATAATCAAGATTCTCCAGTTCGTGCAGAGTCTATGGAATTAGATTTTGGGGTTCAACTTAAATGGGAAGGTGACACAGAATCTGGTGTAAAAGATTTATTTATGCGTTCAGTTCGTGCATGGAATCAGGTTTTAGTTGCATGAAAGAAGAATTTATTTTGGGGTATGTATATCATAAGCAATTGGTAGCGCCTGATGAACTTGGTAACTTAATTACTCAAGTATCTAACTCGCAAAGTTATTATTTTTTACGTTACTCTCATGCTGTCAGTGGAATTTGTAGAAAATTGCCTCATGAAAGAGGAGAAATTGAAGGACAGCTATTTAATCCAATCTGTGAAATCCGATGGAATAAATATAAATCTGGATATGAAGTTTTAATTCTTAGTCAACAGGAATTTAACTTAGAAGGATTTGAAAACTTAAATGGTAATTGGGAAATTTGTAATAGAAATGCCTATTGGCATAACCCAAAAGAAACGAGATTTCCTAAAGGTTTCACTTTTGAAGGTGAAAATAATCAACCTATCAATCCTAAAGATATATCAATCAAGCAAAGATATTTCAAAGACTCTGCTACTGCAACTATTCATTTTGTCGCCCTAACGGTTAACGAAAATGACTAATATTCCAAGACCTAAACCACGAAAATCTTTACCTCCTCAGCCTCCATCTCGTGATGATTCTGTAGTATGTAGTACACAAAAACCATACAAATTTGTTGCTTTTCCACAGGAACGTCCTCGCTTAGAACATCCTGCTGGACATGATAAGTTTGATAAAAATCGTTTGCATGGAACTTTATTTTTAACTCTGAAAGTTAAAACTTCACTTCATGTTTCTACTGGTATAGTTGTCCCTGGTAACGATATTGCAACTCGTGTATCTTTAATAAAAACAATGGTACAGGGGATTGATAAACACTTAGTAATTCAAGGGAGTTCCCTTAAAGGTTGCATTCGTTCAGTTTATGAAGCGATTACGAATAGTACCCTTGCAGTGGTCACATCAAAATTCCGGGATAAAATACCCAACGAAAGATTACCATCTCGAAATAAAGAACAATTATGTCCCGCTAGTCAAGTATTTGGTGCTTTAGATTGGCAGGGATTAATTGAGTTTAATGATGTTAAATGCGAAAATATAGGTTTTGATACGGGTTTTATGCCTTCGTTATATCGTCCGCGCCCTGAACCCGGAAGCGCATATTTTGACACAAGAGGAAAAGTTGCTGGACGTAAATTTTATTATCATACAATTCGCGCCATTGAAAAAGGTCAAAATCAAGGAATTGCAGTTCAACAAGCAGCAAGAGAATACACTTTTACTACTCAATTGCAATTCAAAAACATCAAACCTGAACAATTAGGGACGTTATTTGTTGTACTGGGGCAAGATTCCAATTACCCTATAGCTTTAAAAGTTGGTGGTGGTAAACCTATTGGGATGGGAAGCATGACAGTAGGGATTACCCAAGCTAATATATTGCAAAACTTTGAGGATTTGCGATCACACTACTCCACTTATACCCCTGATAACAATCATCTTCTCACGGGAGAGGCTCTAGAAACGTTTATCACCACCCAAATTAAAACAGCACATTCCAAGCTCATCCAACTTCCCCAACTACAACAACTCGCTGAAATTCTACGCTACCCAACTGATCGCGAACCACCAGAAGGTATGTATTAATGTTTACTACAGAATCTTTAACAGAAGCGGAATCTCAACTTGCTCACAATTTAGCGATAACTTTAGTTAAAGAGGACACAGATGTTAACGAAGTAGGAAAAGTTATTGCATATCTGCGTAGCATTGTAGCGCAACCTGATGCAGGACGGAGATTTTTTAGCTATCTTAAAATCTTAGTTACTAACGGTAGGCAAATTGGACATAGTAGCCGAACTACAAGCTACTACCGCAATATCGAACGTGCCTGTAATCAATATCTGCAAAGCCAACAAGCAGATGCTCAGGCTATGTTAAAAATTTTAGGCTGGGCGATGCGTTTAATGCGGTATTACAAAGTTAGTCCGATAGAGGAAATGTCTATTTCCCAAAGTCCACAGATTGAACAAGTATCTGAACGTCAAGCAGAAATTGCGGAAGTTTTTCAGTCACAAAAGTTTGAAATTGACCAAGTTTTAGATGCTACTGTGCTTAATGTTAAAGGTAATAAAGTAACTTATGAGATGCTGGAAACTATTAAGCTGACTGAGAAAGAACCCAAAAAAGCAAGTTCTCTTAAAGAAGGGCAGGTAGTAAAAGTGAAAATTACCGCCCTGAAGGATGATGGAAGTATTAAAAGTGTAAAATCAATTGGGTAATTTGCTCTATTTACATTTGTGTTATTTCTTACTTAAAGTAAAATGTGGATATCTAGTTTCATAGCTAACCAGGATACTTCCCTATGACTAAACACAATCGTGGTAAACCACTGACACCAGACATAAATGACTTCAAAGGTATAGATACCTACATAAATGATATGAAGACTTCATCCGCACGCAAACAGCCCCAAATTAACGAAGTGAATAAAAAGCACCCTCATAAAGGAAAGTCCTGGGGAAGCCCTCGTTTCGACTGTAAAAAACTCCAGAAAATGTACCAAACTGGAGAAGGTTCTCATAAATACACTGTAGCTGTTGTTGAGAACTTTTTTGAGAAGATGCAAATACTCGACATGGTGAGCAATAGTTTGGATTTATACCAGTATAGCAATCTGGGGTTTCACAGGCTCAAAGAAGGAAAACGCAAGGGACAGTATGCTGTATGGCTTACTGGTAATTGGAGGTTAATTGTGACAATTGAAGAGGATGACACAAGTATATATCTCTTAATTATCGAGATTATTGACTATCATCAGTAGAAATTACCTCTGATAGTTTTTCATTTTAATTAATTAAGTGTAGAGATGCTTCACTAGCATCTCCATAACCTAAAATATAGGAGATGCACTCCATATCTCTATAGGGAATGAAAAAATGCAGGAGCGTTTAATACCAGTAAAAGCTTTTCCTCCAGGAAAAATTTTACAAAAAGAAATAGAAGCTAGAAAGTGGACAAAAGCTAACTTATTAGCAATTGATAAGGACTTACCTGAAATCATTTCAGCCATTGTTGAAGATAGGCAGCAGATTACACCTGAGATTGCTAAAAAAATAGCAAAAGCTTTTGGTACTTCTGTTCAGTCTTGGATAAACTTAGAGAATAATTATAGATTATACCTTGCAAAAAAAGCTATTGATTCTGTTAGTAATGCCTCTGAAACATGATATCTTAAAATAAGAAATTCCTCGTAAGGGGACGGAAACAAATATCCGTGAGATGTTAGGCTACATATCATTTATGTGTGCCCATCTCTTTCCCCGCAAGGGGACTAAAGCTAATTAGATATATTCTCATTAAGAATCGTCGGGGCTGACACAGGATGATTTCCAAATTCTTATAGCTTGTTGCCCCTCACATTAATTTCAACACCAAACCATTGCCAAAATCCTCAAGCGTCAAAATATCTTCACTCCGCGCATCCACACGGCCAGGACAACTCCAAACAGCGATCACCTTACCCTTCTTCACCCATCTGTCCTCTGACCCACTCCCTGATTGCTTGCCGAAAAATCCGTCTTCCTACCATACGGTATCTTTCAATTAGTGATGGAATTTCTTGAATATTGAGATTAGGAAACACTAAACTTGTTTCTCTTTCAAGATATTCATCACCTTGCAACTGGTAAATTTTGATTTCTCCAGAGTCATAAGACCAAATTTCAGGTACGCTTAACCGTGCATAGATGGGAAAGCGATCTAAAGATTTACTGGTAACATCAATTTCTAAAGCTAAATCTGGAGGTGGGTCTTGATTTAAATCAAACTTGAGTTTACCTCGAATTAAAGCTTCATTTTGAAAATAAAAACAATTATCAGATTCTATCCCAGCCTTTTTTAGTTCTCGTTTCCAGGTAGTTGAGCCGTAACACTCATAATCTAGCTCCAAAATATCAGCCGTATCTTTGATAATGTCACCAATTATTTCTTTGTAATATTCGTGTTCTGGTAACGGTGTCATAATCTCTAATGTGCCATCATCATAAGCTACCCTAGCTGAACGGCTTTCACCTAAGTCTACTAATAAATTCTCAAATTTTTGCCAACTGATATTATAAAGAACCACTCGGTCAGCGCGATGTTCAGTTAGCAGCATAATTCCTCGCAGAATCAGTAAGCAGTTAATAATAATCAGTATTCAGTAAAAACTTAGTATAAGTTTCCAAATTTACAACTGATTACTAACTAATATCAAAATCATCCTAATTCATTTTATCAATTATGATTAGTGAATATTTTCAAACCCTCACTACCTTCGCCCCGCGCAACTTTCAACGAGAAGCGATCGCTAAACTCCTCAATCACCAAGACATCCTCCTCCGCGCACCAACAGGATCTGGAAAAACAGAAACAGCGATCTCCCCCTTCCTCTTCGCCAAAGCCCTGAATATAGACTTCCCCAATAAACTCATCTACGTTGTCCCCCTAAGAACCCTAGCCAACAGCCTCCGCCAACGGGCTGAAATATTAGTTGCGAACTGGGAGAAGGTTTATCCATCATCCCGTTCTCTAGCTGTCACCCTACAAACAGGAGAAAACCCAGAAGACCCACGGTTTGAAGGTGATATAGTCTTCTGCACAATTGACCAAATTTTGAGCAGCTTCCTGAATATCCCTTACTCAGTCGGTCGTGGTTCTGCCAATGTGAACTCAGGAGCGATTTTTGCCTCATATCTCGTATTTGATGAATTACATCTACTCGATCCAGACCGTTCTTTCGCTACTGTTCTGAAAGTTTTACAACAAGTCAAAGGCATTTCCCCATTTTTGCTAATGACCGCCACTTTAACTAATGAACTTGCAACCCAAATACAGACGTTGGTAGATAATGGAAATTATTCAAGTTGAAGATGCAGATTTACAAGCCATAGAAGGCGATCGCCGTCGTACCTTTCAAGCTGTGTCCCATCCTCTTAACGCTTCGGTAATCCTAGACGATATTCGAGCTTATGGGCGTAAACGAGTGATAGTCATCTGTAACACAGTTTCTCAGGCTCAGGGATTATTTAGGGATTTAGAAGAATTAAATCACAACGAAATATTACACGTCACATTGTTACATTCTAGATTCCTACCAGAACATCGCGCCCAAAAAGAAACTGATCTAAAAAGCATATTTGCCCAAAACTGGCAAGATGATGGTAATTGCTACGTTTTGATTTCGACCCAAGTAATCGAAGCAGGAATCAACATCACCTGCCAAGCCATGCACACTCAACTTTGTCCCATGAACTCACTGTTGCAAAGGGCTGGACGTTGCGCTCGGTTTGGTGGTGAGCAAGGAGAAGTCTATATTTATCCTACTGTTGAAGTTAATCCAGCTTCTTGTAAAATAGCGATCGCAGATTTAGAACTAGAAGAAGAATCAGCACCTAAAAAGCAAAGCTTTCTGCCATATCCTCAAGAAACTTGTAAACTTACATGGCTTGTATTACAGGAACACAGCCAATCTGTACAGGCGAATGAGAATGTTGGATTTCGTACTGAAGAACAATGGATAAATCAGGTTCACACTACAGAAGACTTACTACAGCAACAGCGACGACTTAATAACCGGATGAATTTTGAACAACGCTTTGAGGATGCGTTTTTCAGAGGCGATCAATCTACCGGGAGAGAATTGATTCGGTCAATCGATAGCCGCAGTGTATTTATCTGGGAAGAAGATGGCTTAATTGATATTGAAGAGGAAGTAGTTGACCCCCAAAAACTGCTAGGTTTTTCGCTGCCTGTTTCCATGCTATGCAAAGTATGGCGGGAGTTTCAAAATATGGAATTTGGAGCAGACTGGATTTTTAAGCAGATCGAAAACCCGAAAGGGAAAGCAGAAACGTATAGTCAACCTGTTTGCACTCTAATTAAATCTCGTGAGGCACTGATTGGCAGTATACGGATTTTAGTCAATCCTCGCTATGTTCATTATGACGAACATATTGGCTTGTTAATTGGCATCGATGTTTTCGGGAACCACTTTGTTTCTCCTGATAAGGCAAAGCGTACAATCGCCAGTGAGTATCGTTACCAAATGGACAATTATGTAGGGCATCTAGTATTGATGTGGAAATGCTGGCGGGAGGCATTTGCAGCAAACCGATTAAAAAATGGAGTGTCCCAAGAAACTACTTATACTAGTGTTCGCGATGAACTGTTAGCGGCTGGTGGACGATTTATCAGAGGTAAAATTTTCCCGCAGGCGCAGGAGAAAGAAGCAGAAGCTTTATTTGAAGTATTGGTATTTCTAGCTATTTTCACCCATGACCTGGGGAAACTACAAGTAAAATGGCAAGAAGTGATGCGGGGATGGCAAACGATTGCTCATTCTTCATTCTCTGGTAGAAACCCTGGAAAACATCTACTAGCGCACACTGACTACAGCCCAGAAGATAGACATCAACGAGATGCCCTCAAAGCCTACGAAAAGAAACACAAGCGTCCCAACCATGCTGTTGAAAGTGCTTACTTAGCTCAAGATATCCTCAAGCAATCGTTAGTACCCCTACTGCAAGATAATTTCTTGGCAGACACAGAAAAAATTAAATACATCTGTCATACAGTAATCATGGCTGCGGGTCGTCACCATTCTGCCTGGGCAGGGGGATGGGATCAAGCAGCAACGGCTAAGATTAAAAGTATAGAGTTACACCCAGGGGCAAAGCAAGCGATCGCTGATAGTTGGCGGAGTATTCATCGGTTTCTATCACAGTCATTACCTTTAGCAAAAGCAAACTTGGGTAAAGATGTGTACCCGATTAAAAAAGACTTTGATTTAAATAGGTTTACCCCTGACCAAACTGAATATTTGCAACTTTACTTGCTAATAGTCAGAGCTTTGCGCCTTTGCGATCAGCGTTCAGTACAGCTTCACAATATCTAGCTATTACCGGAATCGACCAGCGAAGTCTTGATTTATCGCCTGTGCCCACATCTGTGCCATCACAAGTACAGCAAAGAAAGTATCAGTTTGCTGTAACTCTAACCAATAGGCTTCGTATTTGGAAAGGTCTGACAGATTGTATTGGAATAGCCCTCTTCCAAGGGGGTATAGAATCTTTGGAAGTACACAACGCTCATGGGTAAAACGCCAGATGATAGAGCGCCTATTTGTCACTAAAAAATTCGGCACTTATGCCGACATCTTTCTAATGCTAGGTCTGGTGCAGCTTGTGGAATATGCCCTGAAAGCGACTAACCAAAAAATCGATATTCAGCTTGTGGATGAAGGGACACGCTACTGCATCCAGTTGAAGAAGGCTGTCAATTTAGAACCAATAGGTAAACTAAGTTACACCAACCCGTTTCCACCAGTCAAAGGTAAAAAGACAGATATCAGCAAAATATCTCAGGAAACAATTATCTTTGACACAGTAGAACAAAGCGATGCACGAAAACTCTACCGAGATTATGTATTTCAGCAACGGGGCAAAGTTCAATTTCATGAAGATGCACCAGATCCACCCCATCCTAGTACTCAAAATGGTGTAGTCCTAACTTCCATGCGCCACGATCGCAATCATAACGAACTGTGGCAATTGGGTTGGCAGAATAAGGATGACTACGGCATTTTGCTTGTTACTCTCTTTCAAGCTTTTAGCCAGGAGAATTACTCTAGCTTGAATGGAGAAACTAAGCAGGTTGCAGAGTTATTCAAACAAGCAACTGGTCGCCAGTTGCCTCAACAGGCCAGTGCCGTAAAAGTTTATCTGCCCACATCAGTTCAGGGAGTTAACCGCATCAAGGCAGATAGCAACAAAGTAGATTCCCAAAAAGCAGATTGGTTAAGCTTATGGCTGATTGCAGGAGGATTATTTAGCTTTGGGGTTGCTGAACGGGTCAAGATTGCCGAACGAGTTTATGACTGGCGAGTTGTAGCTTTAGAACCATTAGATATTCAGTTGAGCAAATATCGGGAGGTGTTAGATAAATTACGCAAATATAACCCACCTTCTGGAGGACATGGGATTGCCCGGTTTGATGCAGAGTTGGTGTTGCGGTTTTGTCAACAACTGCTCAATAGTCACCCATCTCAAGTTGATGCAGAACTAGATGACTTTGACCTATGGCAACCGATTAACCATTTTGTCAGCAATTTTGTAGGCACTCACTTTGGCTCCAAAGGGCAGGTTTATGGTGTCAAAGAAGTTTTTACCTTGGGGCTTCCTGGGTGGATTAGACCAGAAAATTCTGAGGAATTGACAGATTATTTGAAGGTTCTAAATGAGCATCTGTTTGTGATCGGTAGCCTATCGGCGGAAGAGGGACACAGCGAATTGTTGGCTGCATATCGAGATTTTATTACTGGGACAAATCTTCGTAGGTTTTTTCGTTTTCAGGCCAGCTACGCCGATTACATAGTTAAACGCTTGGCAGATACCAAAGCAAAACCTCCTCGTTTATTTACAATTGCTGGACTGAACACTATGACTAAAAAAGACACAGATTTCACCAAAATTACTACAGACCCCAGCTTTCTCCGCATCGCCAAAGCAATTAATCAAGCAACAGTATATGCAGGGAAGGTGAAAACCCAACAGGGTGTTATAGAACTAGATTGGCAACGCACCTATGGATTGGCACAGCGTTTGAGCAGTCAATCAGGCTCCAAAAAGGATTTTTTGAGCGAAATTACTGATTTTCTGGCGAAATACCAAGCAGAAAATTTACGCTTATCGGAACAGCTTCTCAAGGAAGGCAAATCCCTCAAACGAGTTTGGACAACAAAGGAAGACCTAGACCGATTAGTTGAATTGGTTGAAAACTATGACACAGTACTGGTTGCTAATTTGTTGATTGCCTATGGGTATGCCCGTTGGACAAAGGCGAAGGAAGTGGATTTGGAAGATGAGAATGCGGATATTAATGACGAGCAAGATTTAAACAACTTGGAACCAACTGAAAATTTAGGAGAATCCAACAATGACTAAGACAAAATTTCCGATTTATTCAATTTCTATAAGCGGTGTACTATCCTGGCAACTTCATGCTCTGAATAATGAAGGCAACGAGGGCAATCAATCGCTAACGCGTCGCTACTATATTATTCAGAAAGACATGACTGAACCTGAATATGTTAATGGAGTTTCTGGGGATATGCTCAAACATATCCAAGCAGAACATCTGCACCGGATTGCAATTCAGGAAGGACTAACACTTTCAGAAGGAGGTAAACAATTTCATCCTGACCGTATTGGTTATGACTTGGAAAAAGGACTTCCGGTTTTTACGCAGTCAGACACAGATTTAACTGCCAAAACGAACCAAGTACTCCAACGTTGCACAATCAGCGACTTAGAGGGATTTATGGTGACAGTTAAGGGTGGACAAACTCTAAAACGGGAATCTGTAATTGAGTTTGGAGCAGCTGTAGGTTTACCAACCTTAGTCAAAACCCAGAGCTACTTCCATGCGAAATATGGAACAGATAATCCAACTCCTTACAATGTACAGGTCAGTTCCGGTTTATATGCAACTGTCCTCAATATTGAAGCTTTTCGTATTGGCTACAATCCCCATAATTTTAGCTACAGCATTGATCCTATTGAGCGCAAAAAACGGCTTGATGTGCTACTAAAAAGTGTGCTTTATACCTACCTGCAACCCAATGGTGCAAAGCGCAATACCCATTTACCCCATCCTGACCACTTTGAAGGTGTGATTACTGTTAGCACACGCCGTTGTCCTGCACCAATGCTGAGTCCCTTATCAGCAAGTTACAGCCACCAAATTCATAGCTTGGCTGATACCCTGAATAATCTTAATGGTGCAGGTACAATTCACTGCTTTGATTTTGGGACAATTGCCCAGTTCGCCGAACAAATTCAAACTCTAATTGAGCGATCGCAACCTTGGGAGAGTAACAATGCCGAAACCATCGAATAAATCAAAATCCTCATTGCCAAAAGAGGATCAGCAGGTGAAACCAAACTCCAACCAATGGTTAACCGTCACCTATCAGCCCGTTAGTCTATTCTCCCTCAAACGCTCCGATGCAACGAGCATGGCGGCTCGGTCGAATCTAGTGCCAACTCCTTATGCAATCAAGATGGCGTTGCTGAAAGTGTTGTTGGAAAGTCAAGGAAGACAGCATCAAAGTGATTTTGATCAATGGATTAAAAGCGAATTTACCTGGATTCGAGACTTACAAATTTATATTTGGCCACCAGAGCAATTGGTTGTGAATCGCAACGGCTATAAACTCCGCTACTACGACCAAACTGCTGATAAGGCAGATAAGAGCCGGACGACACTACCTATGCAGGGTGGGTTTGTCTTTCGGGAATGGGTGCATTTACAGGGACATCTACAAATTTGTTGTGGTGGTTGTGATCGCTTGGCAGAATTAGAGCAGCTGTTTGCTCAAATTAACTACTTTGGCAAACGAGGCTGTTTTTTTCAATATCTTCCAGAATACAAACAAGAAACTTCTGAACCATTATTTCAACCAAATCTGATTACTGGCTTTACAGCACAGCCAATGGATGATTTGGGTGAAAAAGCTACTTTTAACCGAATCAATCCTTTTTCCACCGATAAAGCACAACTGGACAAAGACCGGGTAATTAAGCCTGGATTTCTACCTTTACGACTTGTTGCTACAAGCGCCCGTTATGATATGTACCAAAGATACTGAAGTCACATTCGCTGGACTTAGCGTAGTTCTCAAACAATTAGAAACTTCAATCAGCCCCACTCCACTGAACTCTTGGCTATCAGAAACCCAGCTTTTACCAGTTTGGATTCCTTTACGGATTAACGGAGGTGTTACCAAAATTATGCCTGTATTGCCAAGCTCAGTTCTGTATCCAAATCTGATGCAATCTATTTGTCAGCAGATTGCTCAGAATACTTTGGTGGAGTGGTGGCAAAAATCCTATGAATTAACAGGGGTTGAAGTAGATTCCGATGCTTTGCATGTGATTCAAGTTTCTGTTGCATCTGCTGCACCAGGGCAAACACTGGGACGAGCCATCCATGCTCAATGTTTTCAGTGGTTTGCTAATGCCGATACTGCCTTAGCTGAACACTTGCATCAACAAAATACCTTACCCTTAACTGTGGCAATGCAGTATGTTTCTCCACAAAAGATGCAGTTGAGAATTACCTTGTTGAAAAAAGAACTGCTAGCACCTTTACTTTGGGGATTAAGTACCAACCTGGGAGAATCAATCATGCTGGCAGGCATACCTTGCCAATTGAGAAAGTGGATAGATATCGTGCAAGCTAGTAGTTTTGAAAAACTAGTACAGGTAACAACCCAAAGCGTGATTGAGTTGCACTTTCTTTCACCTACTAGCTTCAAGCAAAATCGAGGAATACAGCCTTTCCCACTACCAGAATTGGTTTTTAACAGTCTATTGCGTCGTTGGAACACATTTGCTCCGCCAGACCTGCAATTTCCCGAAGTCGAGTGGAATGGTTTAGTTTCTGCTTATGATCTCAAAACCCATGCCTTAAAAATGGAAGGTGGAGCAGAAATTGGTGCCCAAGGATGGGTAAAGTATCGATTTTTAGATTCCCAGCAAGCAAGAATAGCCACAATCTTAACTCATTTTGCAACATTCGCGGGAGTTGGGCGCAAAACAGCGATGGGAATGGGGCAAGTGAGATTGGTTGAATCCCGCTTACGGGGCTGAACTAAAAATACGTATTCAAACGAAAAGATGAATGAAGATTACTTACCTTTGGCATACCTCAATGCCTGGGAATATTGTCCACGCAGATTTTACCTTGAATATGTCTTGGGCGAAATGTCAGATAACGAGCATATTATCTTGGGTCGTCACATACACCGCAATATCAATGAAGAAGGAACACTTCAAGAAGGAGAGATGCTGATTCATCAGCAGCAGTGGGTCTGGAGCGATCGATTGAAGGTCGCAGGTATTATTGATGCAGTTGAAGAATGCGATGGTCAGCTTGTCCCTGTGGAATATAAAAAAGGGAAGATGGCACAGCACCTTAACGACCATTTTCAACTTTGTGCAGCAGCTTTGTGTATAGAAGAACGTACCCGACGCAGCCTTCCTTACGGTGAGATTTTTTATCATGCTAACCGCAGAAGACAGACAGTAGCATTCACACCTCAATTAAGACAAATGACTGAGCAAGCGATTGTTCTTGCTCAACTTGCATCTCAAACAATTATGCCTGCTCCAATTGACAACACAAAAAAGTGTTTTTCATGCAGTCTAAAAGAAATTTGTCTGCCTTTTGAAGTTAAACAATTACGAACCTCAATGACTCCCGAAACCGATGATTAAATTCATCGAGGGTAAATTGATTAATAAGTTTTATCTACCAATAATTACCACAACTCTAAAATGTCAGTACTTTACGTAACTCAGGCTGATGCCGTTTTGAGCAAGAATTACGAAGCCTTTAACGTTGCTCTTAAACAATCAGATGGTTCTTGGAAAAAACAGACTGTTGCAGCCCAAACTGTTGAACAAGTTGTATTGATGGGCAACCCTCAAGTTACAGGTGATGCTCTAGTTTATGCTTTGGAATTAGGTATGCCTGTTCACTATCTTTCTAGCTTTGGTAAATATCTGGGTTCCGCACTTCCTGGTTATTCGCGCAACGGTCAATTGCGATTAGCACAATATAAACTATATAGCGATCCCGTCGGACGTTTAGAATTAGTCAAAGCAATTGTGGCAGCGAAAATTCATAATCAATATCAGGTTTTATATCGTCACAATGAGCGAGATAATCCTCTCAAAGAACGTAAAAGTCTTGTTAAAAGCCAAAAAACCATAGATCAAGTCAGAGGAATTGAAGGTTTAGCTGCACGAGAATATTTTGCTTGCTGGCCACGGATGGTTGGAAAACAATGGACATTTACTGGTAGAAATCGCCGTCCACCTACTGATCCTGTGAATTCACTTCTCAGTTTTGCCTATGGCTTGTTGCGAGTTCAAGTAACGGCTGCGGTTCATGTTGCTGGGTTAGATCCTTATATTGGTTATTTACACGAAGTCCATCATGGTCAGCCTGCAATGGTTCTGGATTTAATGGAAGAATTTCGTGCTTTGATTTCTGACAATGTAGTACTAGCTGTATTGCATAAACATGAAATTCAAGCTGATGATTTCAACGAAAGTTTAGGTGCATATCGCCTGAAGGATACTGCTAGGAAAACTTTCTTACAGGCATTCGAGCGCAAAATGAATGATGAATTTAAACATCCTGTTTTTGAGTATAGATGCACTTATAGACGAGCGATTGAACTACAAGCGCGGCTATTGGGTCGCCATTTACAAGAAGGGATTCCATATAAAGCTTTAGCTTTACGTTAATTATCAATTATCGAAAAAAATGACTACTCTTTTTTATTTAATTATTTACGATCTGCCTGATAACAAAGCTGCAAATAAACGTCGCACTCGCTTACATAAAATGTTATCTGGTTACGGGAAATGGACACAATACAGCGTTTTTGAGTGTTTTTTAACCGCGATCCAATTTGCTACCCTTCAAACCAAGATAGAAAAATTGGTTAAGGCTGAAGAGGATTCGGTTCGATTGTATATACTTGATGCGGGTGCAATCAAACGAACAATTACTTATGGTTCTGAAATTCCTCGACAAGAGGAAACAATAGTCTTATGATTATGTAATCAGCTTGATGTTTGGCAACTCGAAGCGAGGGCTAAAACCCTGGGGATCTGCCAAAATCGCCAGAACCTTGACAAGTAAATAATTACAGCGTTTCAACAATTCGGGAAGTTGCAAATAATTTGCAATAAGATCGGCTGAAAATGACCCTTTTTTTTCGATCCGTCAAAAACCTTCCCGGGAAGCTTGCTCCGTAATAGTTTCAGACCGAGCGGTTTCCAGAACTAATTACCCCGCAAGGGGACTGAAACACGCTAAGAAAACATTAGTTAGATACTTCAAAGCAAGTTTCCAGAACTAATTACCCCGCAAGGGGACTGAAACAAGCGTGGTGGTCATCCAATATCGGATACAGAATGCGTTTCCAGAACTAATTACCCCGCAAGGGGACTGAAACAAGCTTTACTACCTATGCAAAAGCTGAGTTTAAATACGTTTCCAGAACTAATTACCCCGCAAGGGGACTGAAACAAACATTTAGCCGTCCCAAGCTTGCCACTGCGTGTTTCCAGAACTAATTACCCCGCAAGGGGACTGAAACTTAAAGCAAGTGCAAGATTTCCATATAGGATCACAGTTTCCAGAACTAATTACCCCGCAAGGGGACTGAAACGGCTTAATTTATTTGAAGCAATTAAAGGAGAAGCAAAATGTTTCCAGAACTAATTACCCCGCAAGGGGACTGAAACTCTAGTGGTTGTAAGCGCTTTAATGGAGCCGATGAAGTTTCCAGAACTAATTACCCCGCAAGGGGACTGAAACATATTCCCAGAGATTCAGAGGGAAATGCTATTAGCGAACTGTTTCCAGAACTAATTACCCCGCAAGGGGACTGAAACTTTGTAGTTTCACTTGTAGCAGGAACACTCAAAAGTTTCCAGAACTAATTACCCCGCAAGGGGACTGAAACCTTGTTCCCTCGTTCTTTCCCCAGCGTTAGCGACTTGTTTCCAGAACTAATTACCCCGCAAGGGGACTGAAACATTGGAAAATTGACCCTGAACG
>NNBU01000823.1_pt1 | contig 47235 bp, 39 predicted proteins | sample 1173781 | NCBI WGS metagenome assembly NNBU01 (sample SAMN07173937, study PRJNA388173) | plant metagenome | biome: Plant school; feature: Soil; material: Symbiotic tissue of Blasia pusilla L.; isolation source: symbiotic tissue sample KVJ2 | host: Blasia pusilla | place: Norway: Troms, Kvaloya...
GCGTCATGCTCAGCACGAGCGGCAGCACCAGTATCCATCCGCGTTTCTCGTTGCCTGCCAGCGCGCGAAAGGCCAAGAAGATCGCGGCTGCCAGCAGCGTGCATACCGCGAGCATCAGCCCATCGGTCGCGGGGTGGTACTGCCTGGAATAGGCCGATGCCAAGGGCCCGAATGTGAAAACGATGTCTCGGCCGAACTGCATGCGCTCTGCCACAGCGACGTTCAGCGCGTACATCCATGACGAATCAAGGTTCGCATCCGGGAAGATGGGCCAGAAGGGGACCAGGAGCAATACGGTGAGCACCGCTGCGACGTAAACGGCTACGCTTGCCGCAACCGCAGATACGCTCCCACTGCGCGGAAACTTGCTCGAGTTGTTAGAAGTTGTCATACCGAAAATCCTACTGGGAGGTTCCATTGCGAAGCCCCCGCGCACCTTGAACGCGTTGCTGGTCAAGCACACCCGGCTGCGGCTCAAGAGCACTTCCGGGGGGCGCGCCGCCGATGTGGAGACGTGCAACATCGTTCGGATGCACCAAGAGCCTGCCCAAAGCGTGAGCGGCGTTGGAAACTCCCGCACCCGTTAGAAACCGATGCCACAAAGTAAAACGGTGACAGTGGCCGAGGCTACTGTCACCGTTCACATTTCTTGGTCGGGGCGAAAGGATTCGAACCTTCGACCCTCTGGTCCCAAACCAGATGCGCTACCAGGCTGCGCTACACCCCGACAAGCCTTCTATTCTAGCCCGGATATTTGCCCTGCTGGCGAGTTTCTCAGCGTTTCTCGTACTGCGTCTTGCCGAAAAGAATCTCGCGCTCCTTGTCGCCGGTGATCGGCTGGCGCAGGTCGGCCAGCACTTTCACGCCGCGCTGCACGGCGGGGCGGGCGGCGATGCCGTCGAACCAGGCCTTCAGATGCGGGTAGTCGGTGAGCGTGATGCCCTGGTTTTCCCAGCTGCGCAGCCACGGGAAGATCGCGATGTCCGCAATGGAATAGGTCTTGCCGGCGATGAACTTGTTCTTGGCCAGCTGCTTGTCGATCACGCCGTAGATGCGCTTGGCCTCGTTGCTGTAGCGCTCGATGGCGTAGGCGATCTTCTCGGGCGCGTACAGGCGGAAGTGGTGCGCCTGGCCCAGCATGGGGCCGACGCCGCCCATCTGGAACATGAGCCACTGCAGCACGTCGTAGCGTTCGCGGTCGCCCGTGGGCAAGAACTTGCCGGTCTTGCCCGCCAGGTACACGAGGATGGCGCCCGACTCGAACATCGAGATCGGCTTGCCGTCCGGACCGTCGGGGTCGGTGATGGCGGGGATCTTGTTGTTGGGGCTGATCCGCAGGAACTCGGGCGCGAACTGGTCGCCCTTGCCGATGTTCACTGGGTGCGCGTGGTACGGCAGGCCGCACTCTTCCAGCATGACGTGAATCTTGTGGCCGTTGGGCGTGGGCCAGGAATAGACCTCGATGGGCGATGCGGACATGTCTCTTGCTCCGGTGGGTGTGATGCGAGCCGGCAGCTTATACGTGCGGGTTCAATCGCGCACCGCGCCGGGAATTCGCGCGACTCACCGCCCGCGTCAGGCCACCGCCGAGGCTTGCGAAAGGTGTTGATGAATCAGCGCCACCACGGCCGCGCCTTCGCCGATCGCGCCGCCCACGCGCTTGACCGAGCCCGATCGCACGTCGCCCACGGCGAACACGCCCGACACGCTGGACTCGAGCGCGGTGGCCGGCCGCGCCGGAAAGCCGCCGCTCGCCGCGTCGCCGGTCTGCACGAAGCCGTGCTTGTCGACCGACACACCGCAGCCTTCGAGCCATGAGGTCTCGGGCTCGGCACCCACGAAAAGAAAGATGTTGCGCGCGGGGCAGTCGTGTTCCGCACCCGTGGTGTGGCTGCGCCAGGTGGCACCCGTCAGGCCTTCGTCGGAACCGCCATGCAGGCGCACGAGTTCGGTGAACGGATGCAGCTCGATGTTGGGCGTGGCCTCGATGCGGTCGATGAGATAGCGCGACATGCTGGCCGCCAGCGACGGCCCGCGCACCAGCACGTTGACCTTGGCCGCATGGCGCGACAGGAACACTGCGGCCTGGCCCGCGGAGTTGCCGCCGCCGACCAGCGCCACTTCCTGCTGCGAGCAGATCCTGGCCTCGATGGCCGAAGCCCAGTACCAGATGCCGCGGCCTTCGAATTCGGCCAGGCGCGGCACCTCGGGGCGCCGGTAGCGCGCGCCGCTGGCCACGACGACGGTGCGCGCGTTGATCGTGCGACCGTCGGCCAGCGCAATGCGCAGGCACCCGAGCGCGTTGTCGCGTGTGCAGTCCAGCGACAGCACCTTGGCCGGGATCAGCATCTCGACGCCGAACTTCTGCGCCTGCACGAACGCGCGGCCCGCCAGCGCCTGCCCCGAGATGCCGGTCGGAAAACCGAGGTAGTTCTCGATGCGCGCGCTGGCGCCGGCCTGCCCGCCGAAGGCGCGGCAGTCGAGCACGATCACGCGCAGCCCTTCGGAGGCCGCATACACCGACGTCGCCAGGCCCGCCGGGCCGGCGCCGACCACGGCGACGTCGTACAGGGCGTCGTGCTCGGCGGTGTCGAGCATGCCCAGGCAGCGCGCCAGTCCTTCGTCCGTCGGGTTCACCAGCACCGAACCGTCGGGGCACACGGCCAGCAGGTGGCCGGCGCCGTACTGCGCGAGCAGCGCGGCGGCGTCGGGGTCTTCATTGGCGTCGACCACGTGGTAGGGATAGCCGTTGCGCCGCAGAAAGTTTTCCAGCCGCGCCATGTCGGGCGACTGCGGCGCGCCGATGAGCACCGGCCCGCCGGCGCCGGACTCGATCAGCGCCACCCGACGCAAGATGAGTGCGCGTGTGATGCGCTCGCCCAGGTCGGCTTCGGCCACCAGCAGCGCGCGCAGTTGCTGGGGCGAGACAAGCAGCGCTTCCACGTCCTCCTCGGCCTGGCCGTCGACCAGGGCAGGGCGGCCGCTCAGCTGGCCGACTTCGGCCAGGAACTCACCCGGCCCCTGCCGCACGATGGGCACCACATGGCCGAGGCCGTCGCGTTGCGTGACGGCCACGACGCCCTTGAGCAGCACGAACATGCCGGGCCCGGTCTCGCCGGCGGTAAAGAGCCGGGTGCCGCGCGCAAATTGCCGCACGCTGCCGAAGCGGGCAATGCGCGCGATCTCGGTGTCGCTCAAGACGGGAAAGGTCTGGTGGAGTCGGCTGGTGTCGGTGCCGTTTGCTTCGGTGGCCATGCGGTAAAGCTCCATGTCGCTTGCAAACCGCATTAGACGACCAAGTGGCACCAGCGTGGCGTTCCATGCGATGTCGGCGCTGTAACCACCGTCATCCGCCTGCCATCTTCCTGACATGCACGCTTCATTCCACGTGCGCAGACTCCCTCGGCAGAAAGGGTTCCCCATGAAAGAACTGCCCAACCCGACGTTTCCGCTGTCGCAGCTCGGGCTGCGCGCGGCCTTGTGGCCTGCGCCCACCGTCGTCGCTGCCGCCGGTGCTTCCACCGCGGACCGTGTGTCGGTGCCGAAGGCACCCGCCGTCATTCTTCCTCCGCCCGTCGAAGCCAAGCAGGGCATCACGGTCGGCTGGGCCCGCCACCTGGACGACGTGCGCGCCGCGCAGCGCCTGCGCTACGACGTGTTCGTCGGCGAAATGGGCGCCCGTGTCTCGTCGCCGCTGGCCGGCCACGACATCGACCTGTTCGACGACTTCTGCGAGCACCTGCTGGTGCGTGACGAGCTAACCCAGCAGGTCGTCGGCACCTACCGCGTGCTCACGCCGGCGCAGGCCCGCCGCGTCGGCAGCACCTACAGCGACACCGAGTTCGACCTGACCCGCCTGCGCGACCTGCGCGAACGCATGGTCGAGCTGGGCCGCAGCTGCGTGCACCCCGAGCACCGCCAGGGCGGGGTGATCCTCGCGCTGTGGGGTGCGCTGGCCGGCTTCATGCACCGCAACAAGCTGGACACGATGATCGGCTGCGCCAGCATTCCGATGTCACACAACGGCGTGACCAACGGCGACGCGGCGGCCAGCATCTGGCGCCAGGTGTCGGCCAAGCACATGGCGCCCATCCAGTACCAGGTGCAGCCGCGCCTGCCGCTGCCGGTCGAACGGCTGGACAGCACGCTCGACGTGGAGCCGCCCGCGCTGATCAAGGGTTACCTGCGCCTGGGCGCCAAGGTGCTGGGCGCACCCGCCTGGGATCCGGACTTCAACGCCGCCGACCTGCCGATGCTTATGCGCATCGACGACCTGCCGGCGCGCTACCGCAAGCACTTCCTGGGCGCATGAAACCGGCGGCCGTCCCGTCCGGCAACGGGCCGTCCGCATTGCCTCCGGGCATGATGGAGCCGCACAAGGCGCATGCGACAACGGGGCCGGATGCGTCACGAGGGTGTCATGAGAACGTCACAAACGATGTCGACACTGTCATATTTCCGCCTACGTGTGCTCCCGTGCCCCTTGCTCCAGAATCAGTCCCCATGCCATCCGCCCCCGCAGACCGGTCGCTTGCCGTCGCGGCGCCCACGTTCACGCTGCTCGACCGCGACCACAGCATCCTCTCGTTCAATGAACGGGTGCTGGACTGGGCGCATCGGCCCGAGGTACCGCTGATCGAGCGGCTGCGCTACCTGTGCATCGTGTCGTCGAACCTCGACGAGTTCTTCGAAGTGCGCGCCGCGCCGCACCTGATCGCGGGGAGCGCGGGTGACCTCAAGGGCACCTACACGGTCGATTCGTTCGAGCGGCTGGCCGAGGCGGCGCACACGCTCGTGGCGCGCCAGTACGCGCTGTACAACGACGAGCTGATGCCGACCTTTGCCACCCACGGCATCCACATCATTTCGCACGGCGAGCGCAACCCGGCGCAGCGCAAGTGGGTCAGCGAGTATTTCGAGCGCGAGGTGCGCCCGCTGCTGATTCCGGTCGGGCTCGACCCGGCGCATCCGTTTCCGCAGGTGGCCAACAAGTCGCTGAACTTCATCGTGCGGCTGGGCGGCAAGGACGCCTTCGGGCGCGAAAACCCGATCCAGATCGTCAAGGTGCCGCGCGTGCTGCCGCGCCTGATCCGGATGCCGGCCAAGGTGTCCGACGGCAAGACGCTGTTCGTGGCGCTGTCGAGCGTGGTGCGCGCGCACCTGGCGAGCATGTTCGTGGGGCGCGAGGTGGGCGACTTCTCGCAGTTCCGCGTCACGCGGCATTCCGACCTGGCGGTGGACGAGGAAGACGTGAAGAACCTGCGCACCGCGTTGCGCCAGGGCCTGCAGCACCGCCACTACGGGCAGGCCGTGCGACTCGAAGTGTCGGCCAGCTGCGCCGAATCGCTCGCGAGCTTTCTGCTGGCGCAGTTCAACCTGCCGCCGCAGTCGCTGTACCGCGTGCACGGCCCGGTCAACCTGGCGCGGCTCACGCAGCTGGCCGACCTGCTCGAAGAGCCGCAGCTGCGCTTTGCGCCGTACCCCGCTTCGTACCCTGTCACGCTGTCGCCTTCGCAGTCGTTCTTCGAGCGGCTGCAGCGCAGCGACGTGCTGATCCACCAGCCCTTCGAGAGCTTCGACGGCGTGCTCGCGTTCCTGCGCGAGGCGGTGCTCGACCCGCAGGTGCTGGCCATCAAGCAGACCATCTACCGCACCGGCGCGGACTCGGAGCTGATGGACCTGCTGCGCGAGGCGGTGCGCCGCGGCAAGGAAGTCACTGTGGTGGTGGAGCTGAAGGCACGCTTCGACGAAGAGGCCAACATCAACTGGGCTGAAATGCTCGAGTCGATCGGCGCGCAGGTGGTGTACGGCGTGGTCGGCCTGAAGACGCACGCCAAGATGCTGCTGGTGACGCGCCGCGAGGGCAAGCAGATGCGCCGCTACGGCCATCTGTCCACCGGCAACTACAACCCGCGCACCGCCAGGCTCTACACCGACATCAGCCACCTCACGGCCGACCCGCTGCTGACGGCCGACATGGAGGCCGTGTTCGTGCATCTGGCCAGCCAGAGCCGGCTGCCCAAGCTCAACCGCATGTGGCTGGCGCCGTTCGACCTGCACAAGAACATCGTGGCGCAGATCGATGCGCTGGGCCTTGCCGCCGTGGCCGGCCAGACCACGCGTATCGTGGCCAAGATGAATGCGCTGACCGACGAGGAAATCATCGGCGCGCTGATCCGTGCGGGCCAGAAGGGCGTGAAGATCGACCTGATCGTGCGCGGCGCCTGCACGCTGCCCGCGCAGGTGCCGGGGTTGACCGACAACATCCGCGTGCGCTCGGTGATCGGGCGCTTTTTGGAGCATTCGCGGGTCTTCTATTTCCGCAACGGCGAAGACGAGTCGCTGTACCTGTCCAGCGCCGACTGGATGAACCGCAACATGATGCGGCGCATCGAGCTCGCCTGGCCGGTCACCGACCCCGGCCTGCGCCAGCGGCTGATCGACGAATGCCTGGTGGCGTACCTGCACGACGGGCGCGACGCCTGGGACCTGGGCGCGGACGGCACCTACACGCGCGTGGACCGCGACACCCATCCGGGCGAAGAGGGCGCCTCGCGAGCCATCGAGGCGCATGGCGCGCAGGCCGCGCTCATGAACCGCTACGCATCACGAGGGCATCTCAGAGATGCATCCAACAACTGACGACCGAAAGACGATGACCATGGACTTGATCTTCTGGCGCCACGCCGAAGCCGAGGACTGGACCGAGGGTTGCGACGACATGCAGCGCTCGCTCACCGCACGCGGCGAGAAGCAGGCCAAGCGCATGGCCAGCTGGCTCGACCGGCAACTGCCCGACGGCACCCGCATCATCTGCAGCCCCGCGCGCCGCTGCGAGCAGACGGCGCTGGCGCTGGGCCGCAAGTTCAAGCTGCGGGAAGAACTGTCGCCCGAGACCACGCCCGAGGCGCTGCTCGGCGCGGCGGGCTGGCCCAACGGCAAGTCGGTGGTGCTGATGATCGGCCACCAGCCCTCGGTGGGGCAGGCGATTTCGCTGCTGCTGGGCCTCAAGCAGGACAGTTGCCCGGTGCGCAAGGGCGCGCTGTGGTGGATCCGCACGCGCGAACGCGACGGCGACGTGCAGACCGTCGTGGTGACGGTGCAGTCGCCCGAGCTGCTCTAGCCTTCTTCGCTCAGGCTCCGTTGAGCTCCACGCGCCAGCTGCTGGTTTTCTGCCAGGCCAGCACCTCCTCGCGCAGCAGATGGGCCGACTGCGGATAGGCCTCCGCCCAGTCGGGTGCGCACACGATCGTGAAGGCCCGTGCGCCCAGTGCCGCGAGATGAAGCGCCTGCGGATCAGGGTCGCGGCGCGCGTGGCAAAGAATGAGCGCCAGGCGCAGCGACAGCAGCTGCATGACGAAGGTCTCGTCGTCCAGCGCCGCCTCCAGCTTGCGCAGCTTGCCGCGCTGGCCCAGCACCAGTTGCGCCAGCGCATGCATTTCGTTCACCGCGAACCCGGGCGCGTCGGTGTTGTCGAGGATGTAGGCACCGTGCTTGTGATAGTCGCTGTGCGAAATCTGCGTGCCAATTTCATGCAGCTGCGCCGCCCAGCCCAGCTTGCGCAGTGCGCGGCCCGCCCGGTTGGCCGTGCTGCCGCCGCGCGCGGCGGGTGCCAGTTGCACGAACAGCGCCGCGGCCGTGTCGCCCACGCGCCTGGCTTGCGCCGCATCGACGGCGAAGCGGTTGGCCAGGCGCGCCACCGTGGCAGTGCGCATGTCGGCCACGCTGTCGTCGCGTTCCAGCAGTTCATAGAGCACGCCGTGGCGCAGTGCGCCCTGGGCGACCTTCATTTCCTCGATGTCGAGCAGGTCGAACACCGCGCGCAGCACGCTCACGCCGCCGCCGATGACGGCCTTGCGGTCGTCGCGCATGCCTTCGATGCGCAGCTTGTCGGCGCTGCCGGCCTTCAGCAGGCGGTCGAGCAGCCAGTCGAGGCCTTCGCGCGTGACCTTGCCGGGTTCGGCTCCGGAAGCCGCCAGCACGTCGCCGACCGCGCCGATGGTGCCGGAGGCGCCGTACGCCACGTCCCACTGGTCGCGGGTGTAGCTGGCGAGCGCGTCGTCCAGCACCGCCTTGGCGGCCACTTCGGCGGCGCGGAATGCCGCGGGCGTGAACTGGCCTTCGCTGAAGTGCTTCATCGACCAGGCGACGCTGCCGACGCGGTACGACTCCATGCGGTCGGCCACCAAGGCCTGGCCGATGATCATTTCAGTGGAGCGCCCGCCGATGTCGACCACCAGCCGGCGCTCGCTGTCCGAGGCGTCGGTGTGCGGCAGCATGTGCGCCACGCCCTGGTAGATCAGTCGCGCTTCTTCCCGGCCGGGGATCACGTCGATGCCAAAGCCCAGGATGGTGCGTGCGCGCAACAGAAACTCTTCGCGGTTGCGCGCTTCGCGCAGCGTTTGCGTGGCCACGGCCCTCACCTGCGAGCGCTTGAAGCCGGCCAGGCGTTCGCCGAAGCGGGCGAGGGCGTCCCAGCCGCGCTGCATGGCTTCGGTCGTCAGGTTGCGCGCGCTGTCCAGGCCGTTGCCCTGGCGCACGGTTTCCTTGAGGTACTCGGTGCGGTGGATCTGGCCGTGGTCGACCTGTCCGATTTCGAGCCTGAAGCTGTTCGAGCCCAGGTCGACTGCTGCGAGGCGGGTGCCGTTTTGCATGTTGTTCTGATGAAGAAGGCGGGTGCCCTGGAGTTCGATCGTAGCGCCGTGACAGCGCGCGCGGCCCCCGTTTTCGCGCAGCGGCGAGGCTCGCAAGGCTAGGCGCGACGCATGACGGTTGTGTGACAGCGTCACACGCGCCACGGGGTGAATCACGGCATTTTCCCTCGACAGCGGGGTGTCACACCGATGTCACACAAGGTTTTTAGAGTCCGTGCCAAGCCCCAAAGGGACTACTTCTTACTTCTAAAGGAAGCTTCATGAAAACGACGTTCAAATTTGCAACCGCCGGCCTGCTGGCCGCGATGTTCACCATTCCCGCCTTCGCACAGGACGTGACCGGCGCCGGCGCCAGCTTCCCCGCACCGCTGTACGCCAAGTGGGCTTCGGACTTCAACAAGGCCACCGGCGTCAAGATCAACTACCAGTCGGTCGGCTCGGGTGCCGGTATCAAGCAGATCGAAGCCAAGACCGTCGACTTCGGCGCTTCCGACGCTCCCCTGAAGGACGACGAACTGCAGGCCAAGGGCCTGATGCAGTTCCCCACCGTCATCGGCGGCGTGATTCCCGTGGTCAACATCCAGGGCATCAAGCCCGGCGAGCTGAAGCTCAACGGCCAGGTCCTGGGCGACATCTACCTCGGCAAGATCACCAAGTGGAACGACCCCGCCATCAAGGCGCTGAACGGTTCGCTGGCCCTGCCTGACGCCGCCATCGCCCCGGTTCGCCGCGCCGACGGTTCGGGCACCAGCTTCCTGTTCACCAACTACCTGAGCAAGGTCAACGCCGAGTGGAAGACCAAGGTCGGCGAAGGCACGGCCGTGAACTGGCCCACCGGCGCGGGCGGCAAGGGCAACGAAGGCGTCGCCGCCTTCGTGAACCGCCTGCCCAACTCGATCGGTTACGTCGAGTACGCCTACGTCAAGCAGAACAAGATGACCTACGCCCAGCTGCAGAACGCCGCTGGCAACTTCGTCTCGCCCGAAGACACCGCCTTCAAGGCCGCTGCCGCCGCTGCCGACTGGAACAAGAGCTTCTACCAGGTGCTGACCAACCAGGCCGACAAGGGCGCATGGCCCATCACCGGCGCCACCTTCATCCTGATGCACAAGGTGCAGGACAAGCCGGCCAACGCGACCACCGTGCTGAAGTTCTTCGACTGGGCCTACAAGAGTGGCGACAAGACGGCCGACGACCTCGACTACGTGCCGATGCCTGACGCCGTGAAGGCCAGCATCGCCAAGGCATGGGGCGATGTGAAGGACGCGTCGGGCAAGGCCGTCGCGTTCAAGTAAATCCAACCATCAGTCCAGACCGGCGCGCCCATGAGCAACTCCTCGCTCAAGGACGCGCCGCTTTCGTCTTTGCCGGAGCGACCTGTGTCATCCACCTTTCCCGCCGCTGCCACCTCACTCGACCTCTCGGCCGAGCGCGGTCGCGCCACCGCCCCACCGCCGCCCGTGAAGGCGCCGCGTTCCGGCCCCATGGCCGACCGCCTGTTCGGCTGGGCCGCCAAGGGCGCCGCGCTGCTGACGCTCGCGATGCTCATCGGCATCCTGCTGTCGCTGATCGTCGGCGCCTGGCCCGCCATTTCGAAGTACGGCCTCGGCTTTCTCACCAACAGCACATGGGACCCGGTGAAGGAGGAGTACGGCGGCCTGGTCATGATCTACGGCACGCTGGCCACCTCGTTCATTGCGCTGGTGATCGCCGTGCCGGTGAGCTTCGGCATTGCGCTGTTCCTGACCGAACTCTCGCCCAACTGGCTCAAGCGCCCGCTGGGCACGGCCATCGAGCTGCTCGCTGCCGTGCCGTCCATCGTGTACGGCATGTGGGGCCTGCTGGTGTTCGGCCCGATCCTGTCGACCTGGGTGCAGCAGCCGCTGCAGAAGCTGCTCGCCGGCGTGCCGTACCTCGGCGCGCTGGTGTCCGGCCCGCCCGTGGGTATCGGCATCCTGTCGGCCGGCATCATCCTGGCGATCATGATCATTCCGTTCATCGCCTCGGTGATGCGCGACGTGTTCGAAGTGACGCCGCCGCTGCTGAAAGAGTCGGCCTACGGCCTCGGCTCGACCACCTGGGAAGTCGTTTCCAAGGTGGTGCTGCCGTACACCAAGGCCGGCGTGATCGGCGGCATCATGCTCGGCCTGGGCCGGGCGCTGGGTGAAACGATGGCGGTCACCTTCGTGATCGGCAACATGAACCAGCTCAACTCGCTGTCGGTGTTCGAGGCTGCCAACAGCATCACCTCGGCACTGGCCAATGAATTCGCCGAAGCCGGCGCAGGCCTGCACCAGGCCGCGCTGATGTACCTCGGCCTCGTGCTGTTCTTCATCACCTTCGTCGTGCTGACGCTCTCGAAGGTGCTGCTGGCGAAGATGAAGAAGAGCGAAGGAACGAAGTCGTGAGTACTGCTCAAAACCTGATGAACGCACAGGCGCTGGCCGAAACGCGCCAGGCCCGGTTTGCTTCCCGCAACCGCGTCAACAAGATCGCGCTCACGCTGTCGCTCGCCGCGATGGTGTTCGGCGTGTTCTGGCTGGTGTGGATCCTGTGGGAAACGCTGCGCTTGGGGCTGGGCGGGCTGGCACTCGCCACCTTCACCGAAATGACACCGCCGCCGAACGAGGTGGGCGGTATCGCCAACGCGATCTTCGGCTCGTTCGTGATGGTGGCGCTCGCCACCTTCGTGGGCACGCCGATCGGCATCATGGCCGGCATCTACCTGGCCGAATACAACACCAAGGGCTGGCTTGCCTCGGTCACGCGCTTCGTCAACGACATCCTGCTGTCGGCGCCGTCGATCGTGATCGGCCTGTTCGTCTACGCCGTGGTGGTGGCCTACTTCAAGACCTTCTCGGGCCTGGCCGGTGCGCTGGCGCTCGCGCTGATCGTGATTCCGGTGGTGATCCGCACCACCGAGAACATGCTGCAGCTGGTGCCGCCGGGCCTGCGCGAGGCGGCCTACGCCTTGGGCACGCCGAAGTGGAAGGTCATCATCAGCATCACGCTGCGCGCCGCACGCGCCGGTGTGGTCACGGGCATCCTGCTGGCCGTGGCGCGCATCGCGGGCGAAACCGCGCCGCTGCTCTTCACCGCGCTGAACAACCAGTTCTGGACCGCCGACGTGAGCCAGCCGATGGCCAGCCTGCCGGTCACGATCTTCAAGTTCGCGATGAGCCCGTACGAGAACTGGCAAAAGCTGGCCTGGGCCGGCGTGTTCCTGATCACCGTCGCCGTGCTCGCCCTCAACATCCTGGCGCGTGTGCTGACGCGCAACAAACACTGAAGAAGAAGCTTTCATGCCTACCACCGTCGCACCTCAACCCTCGCGCTCGAAGCTCTCGGTCAAGGACCTGAACTTCTACTACGGCAAGTTCCACGCGCTCAAGGGCATCAACCTCGAGATTCCCGAGAACAAGGTCACGGCCTTCATCGGCCCGTCGGGCTGCGGCAAGTCGACCTTGCTGCGCACCTTCAACCGCATGTTCGAGCTGTACCCGGAGCAGCGTGCCGAAGGCACGATCGCCCTGGACGGCGAGAACCTGCTCACGTCCAAGCAGGACGTGGCACTGATCCGCGCCAAGATCGGCATGGTCTTCCAGAAGCCCACGCCGTTCCCGATGTCGATCTACGACAACATCGCCTTCGGCGTGAAGCTGTTCGAGAGCCTGTCGGCCAGCGACATGGACGACCGCGTCGAATGGGCGTTGAAGAAGGCCGCCCTGTGGACCGAAGTGCGCGACAAGCTGCAGCAAAGCGGCTCGGGCCTCTCCGGCGGCCAGCAGCAGCGCCTGTGCATTGCGCGCGGCATCGCGATCAAGCCCGAAGTGCTGTTGCTCGACGAACCCTGCTCGGCGCTGGACCCGATCTCGACCGCAAAGATCGAAGAGTTGATCGCCGAGCTGAAAAACGAGTACACCGTGGTCATCGTGACCCACAACATGCAGCAGGCCGCCCGCTGCAGCGACTACACCGCGTACATGTACCTGGGCGACCTGATCGAGTTCGGCGCGACGGAACAGATGTTCTTCAAGCCGCAGCGCAAGGAGACCGAGGACTACATCACCGGCCGTTTCGGCTAAGGAGTCAACCATGACTGAAAAACATTTGTCCAGCCAGTTCGACAGCGAACTCAACGGCGTCTCGTCGCGCGTGATGGAGCTCGGCGGCATGGTCGAGTCGCAGATCCACACGGCCGTGTACGCGCTGCTGCAGTTCGACGTGGAAGCCGCCGACCGCGTGATGGAAACGGAGAACCGCGTCAATGCGATGGAAATCGACATCGACCGCGAGCTCTCCTCGATCATTGCGCGCCGCCAGCCCACGGCACGCGACCTGCGCCTGCTGATCGCCATCAGCAAGACCACCGCCAACCTGGAGCGCGTGGGCGACGAGGCCAACAAGATCGCGCGCATGGTCAGGTCGATCATCGAGAGCGGTTCGGCGCGCCAGCTGCCCACGACCGAACTACGCATCGCCGCCGACCTGGCCTCGGGCCTCTTGCGCACCGCGCTGGACGCGTTCGCGCGCCTGGACACGGCCGCGGCGCTGTCGATCCTGAAGGACGACGACCTGATCGACAAGGAGTTCGACGGCTTCGTGCGCAAGCTGGTCACCTACATGATGGAAGACCCGCGCACCATCTCCGCCAGCCTGGACCTGCTGTTCCTGGCCAAGGCGATCGAACGCATCGGCGACCACGCCAAGAACATTGCCGAATTCATCATCTACATCGTCAAGGGCGCCGATGTGCGGCACACTTCGATGCAGGAAATCGAGTCCGCGCTCCTGTAACGGCGGCGGCAGACTCCCTCAAACAACATGAAGAAACCCCGAGTCCTGATCGTCGAAGACGAGTCCTCGATCGCCGAGCTGATCGCTGTCAACCTGCGCCACAACGGCTTCGAGCCGATCTGGTCGGAAGACGGCGCGGCAGCCCAGCGCGAGATCGATGCGCTGCTGCCGGACCTGATCCTGCTCGACTGGATGCTGCCGGGCCAGAGCGGCCTGCAACTCGCGCGCCAGTGGCGCAAGGACCCGCGCACCAAGGCCATTCCGATCCTGATGCTGACGGCGCGCGGCGACGAGCCCGACAAGGTGGCCGGCCTGGACGCCGGTGCCGACGACTACATCACCAAGCCTTTTTCCACGCAGGAAATGCTGGCACGCATCCGTGCGGTGCTGCGCCGCCGGGCGCCGGAAGTGGTCACGGAGCGGGTGGAGATCGGCGAGCTCGCACTCGACACCTCCACGCACCGCGTGACCTGGCAGGGCGGCGCGCTGAAGGTCGGGCCGACCGAGTTCAAGCTGCTGGCCTACCTGATGCAGCATGCCGAGCGCGTGCACAGCCGGGCGCAACTGCTCGACAAGGTGTGGGGCGACCACGTCTACATCGAGGAACGCACGGTCGACGTGCACGTCAAGCGCCTGCGCGAATCGCTGGGCGCGGCCGCACCGATGGTGGAAACCGTTCGCGGCGCGGGCTACCGCCTGACGGCCCAGGTCACGGTCTGAGCGCCGTGCCGTCGGCGCCGCCCGATGGCAGGCGCGGATAATCGCCCGCCATGCCTTTTCGCATTGCTACATTTTTAATAGCGTCTCTCGCAATAGCGACGGGCGCTATCGTTGCTTTCGGCTGGAAATACGGTTGGCTGGGTGCATGGCTGGGCGCTGTGCTCTGGCTGGCGCTGGACGCCTGGCGCGCCGAGCGGCTGCTGCAGGTGCTGCGCAACGACGCGGCGGGCCTGCCGACGCGCGGGCCGGGTGTGTGGGGCGAGCTGTCGGAGCGCATCCGTAAGCTGTTGCGCGAGCGCGAGCAGCAGACCCGCCAGGCCGAAGACCGGCTGCAGGAGTTTCTGGCGGCCATCCAGGCCTCGCCCAACGGCGTGGTGCTGCTCGACGAACAGGGGCGCATCGAGTGGTGCAACCAGACGGCGGCGGCGCAGTTCGGCATCGACGCCGAGCGCGACCTGGCGCAGCACCTGGCGAACCTGGTGCGCGATCCGGCCTTCGTGGCCTACCTGGCCTCTTGGAACTACAGCCGCGACGTGGTCATCGACGCGCCGGGCATCGGCCATCACGCGCACCAGCGCGGGCATGCGATGCGGCTGTCGGTGCAGGTGCATCCCTATGCGGGCAACCGCCGCATGCTGCTCACGCGCGACATCACGGCACTGGAGCAGGCCGAGGCCATGCGGCGCGACTTCGTGGCCAACGTGTCGCATGAAATCCGCACGCCGCTGACCGTGCTGGCCGGTTTTGTCGAAACGCTGCAGAACCTGCCGCTCGATGCGGACGAGCGCATGCGCTACCTGTCGCTGATGGGGCAGCAGTCGCACCGCATGGAAACGCTGGTGAACGACCTGCTGACGCTGTCGCGGCTGGAAGGCAGCGCGGCGCCTTCGGGCAACCAGTGGATCCGCATTCGCGCGCTGCTTGCGCACTGCGAGGACGAAGGGCGCGGGCTCTCCGGCCGGCTGGCGCCGCTGGGGCACCGGCTGTCTTTCACCATCGACGCGGAGTCCGAGGTGTCGGGCGCGCCGACCGAGCTGCAAAGCGCCATGTCGAACCTGCTGAGCAACGCCATCCGCTACACGCCGGGCGGCGGCGAGGTGGCCGTGAGCTGGCGCGTGCTGCCCGACGGGCGCGGCGAATACGCCGTGAAGGACACCGGCCCGGGCATTGCCGCGGAGCACATTCCGAGGCTGACCGAGCGCTTCTACCGCATCGACCGCAGTCGTTCGCGCGAGACGGGCGGCACGGGGCTGGGCCTGGCGATCGTGAAGCACATCGCGCAGCGGCACGGCGCAGAGTTGCGCATCGAAAGCACGGTGGGCAAGGGCTCTCGCTTCGCGCTGCTGTTTCCTGCCGCGCGCGTGCGGGAAGCGCGCGTGCTGGTCAGGTAGCCGGCGGGGCGTTTCAGCCCGGCCGCAGCGCCATCGTGCGGCGCAGCAGCGCGATGAACATCAACGCCGTCAATGCCAAAGCGCCGGCGCTCATGATCCAGAACGCCAGCGGCGACTGCATGGCCGGCCAGGGGCCGATGCCTCGGTAGGCCAGCAGGTAGCTGCCGCCCAACCCCAGGCCCCAGAGCATGGTGCAGTAGATGAGCAGCGGCGCCAGCGTCACGCGGTAGCAGCGCAGCACGAACACGCAGAGCGTCTGCACGGCGTCCGACAGGTGGAAGGCCGCCACCGGCAGCAGCAATGCGGCGGCCAGCGCCACCACGGCGGGGTTGTCCGAATACACGTTGGCGAGCTGCGAGCGCAGCGCAACCATCACCCCCGCGAACAGCATCGCGCACAGCACCGTCAGCTCGAACCCCAGCCGGCAGACGTGCCTGGCCTTGGCCCCATCCCCGGCGCCGAGCCAGAAGCTCACGCGCGCGCTGGTCGCAATGGACAGCGACAGCGGCACCATGTACGCCACCGCCATCAGGTTGGCGGCGATCTGGTGCGCGGCGGCCGCGGCCGTGCCGAGGCGGGCGATGAACAGCGCCATCAACGTGAACGAGGTCACCTCCACCAGCACCGCCAGTCCTGCGGGCACGCCCATGCGCGCGAAGTGGCGGATCGTGTGCCAGTCGGGTGCCTCCAGGCGTTCCCACAGCCTGTAGCCGCGGTACAGGGGGCTGCTGCGCAGCAGCCAGACCGCGCAGCCCAGCATGGCCCAGTTGACGCACAGCGTCGCCCAGCCGCAGCCCACAAGGCCCATGGCCGGCACGCCCGCGCCACCGAAGGTGAACCACACCGACAGCGGCAGCTTCACCAGCAGCGAGCCCAGCTGCAGCCACGTCACGAGCTGTGGCTTGCCCAGGCTCTGGTTGAGCGTGCTGAACAGGCGAAACAGCAGGGCGGGCGCCAGGCCGAAGGCCAGCACGATGAGGTAGGCCTCGACCTCGCCGCGCATCTCGGCCGGCACCTGGGTCCACCGGAGCACGGCGCCCGGCGACAGCAGCACCGCCATGCCGACCACGATGGCGATGCCGGCAAGGTACAGCGACTGCCGCACCGAACGGCCCACCTCCGCGCCGCGGCCGCCGCCGTGCAGCTCCGCCCAGATCGGCAGCAGCGCCTGCAGCACGCCCATCAGCGACACGTACACGCTGATGAACACGGCCGCGCCGACCGACAGGGCGGCCAGTGCGTTTTCGGAATAGCGGCCCGCAATGATGGTGTCGGTCACGCCGAAGGCCATCACGGCCAACTGGCCGACCAGCACCGTGCCGGCGTGCCGTGCGATCAGGCCCCGCTCGCCACTCACTGCGGCGGGATCTTCTGGTACAGAAGAAGGTCGTCCGCCGCGCTGCTGGGGCGGCGCAGCGTGCCGGCAAAGCGCCACTGGTCGAACGGAATGATGGTGTGCAGCCGCTCGATGGTCTCGGGGCTGGCCAGCAGCCACGGGCAGTTGTTGTCCAGCAGCAGCGGCTTGACGTCGAGCTGGCCGTGATGCCGCAGCGCCGCGATGTGCGCACGGCTGAGGGCCAGCTCGGCCACGCAGCCGTTTCGACCGACGCGTTGGACCACGGCGTCGACCTGCGGCACGTAGCTGCGCGCGTAGTCGATCGGCGGCAGCCAGAGCGTCATGAGCAGCATCCAGCACAACGCGGTGCCGCCGGCCGGCAGCACCAGCGTCTTCCACAGTGCCGCACGGTGGCGCCCGGTGCGCCAGCGCACCAGCCAGCACCAGGCAATGGTCGCGGCCACCGCCAGCACCACGGCAATCAGAGAGAACTCGGGCACGAACCCCGGCACCAGGCGGGCCACGCTGGCAGCCGGCTTGGGCGGCACGCCGGTCTGCATGGCGATCCAGTAGATCCAGCCCAGCACGGCCAGGCCGCTGAAGAACAGCACGTTGAACCAGTCGATCAGCGCTGCCGCGCTGCGCCGGAAAGTCGGCAGGGCGAAGGCGGCGAGCGTGGCGAAGGCGGGCAGGGCCAGCAGCAGCGAGCGGTCCGAGAAGTCGGTGGTCCAGGTGGCGGCCAGCGGCACCAGCGCGAACCAGAAAGGCAGGGCGACATGGCGTGCCGTGAGCTGGCGTCTCCAGCGCCACAGCGTCCAGAGGGCCAGCGGCCAGACCGGCCAGGTGAACCACAGCAGCAGCTTGGCTTGGCTGCGCACGTCGCCGAGCAGCGAGCCGCCGGTCATGGTGATCTTCCAGGTCGGCAGCTTCAGGGCGAACACCAGCACGGCGGCCAGCACGGTGAAGCCGACCACCGTGAGGAAGGCGCCGCGCGTGTAGCCGGGGCCGCTGTCGTCTTCGCTGAACGCGTCCTTGGCGAGGCGCGCGGCCACGAGTCGGCGCTCGTAGGCGATGTAGAGCGCGCTCCCGATGGCCAATGCCAGGCCGACGGTGGGCGCGCCGCTCAGCGTGACGCCGAGCGTGCCCACGACCAGGGCGGTCACCGGGCCGGCCCGGCGGTAGGGCAAGGCGGCCACGCCGTAGAACAGGTACGAGGCGAAGAACAACTGCGCCAGCGCGGGCGTGGTTTCATGGCCGAGCTGGGCCAGTCCGAGGCAGGCGATCAGCGCCAGCAGGCCGCCGTCGGCAATGGCGCGCGCATAGTCGGTCGGGCGGGCCTCGCCGCCGAAGGCGAACGCCACGGGCTGCGCGCGCGCGGTGCGGGCCAGGTAGTACACGGCGTACCAGGTGGCGGTGAACGCGCCCCACAGCAGGAACGCGAACACGATGCGCACCGCCAGGTCGGGGTTCAGCCACGCGGGGGCGATCTTGATGGCCAGGGCGCCGATCCAGTAGGGGACCAGCGCGGGCGTTTCCGGACGCAGGCCCAGCAGCATCGGGTCGAACCAGCGCGCGATGCCTTCGGCGGTGTGGGCCAGCTCGGCCATGTAGCCGAAGGAGGTGATGTCCGCGCTCTTCCAGGGGCCCCGGCCGACCAGGCCCGGCAGCAGATAGGCCGCGCACAGCAGGAGCAATGCGATGCGCGGGAGGCGGCGCACGGCATTCTGGGCAACGATGGCGGGGGTGGGCTGGTTCAAGTGGCGAAAAGCAGGAGTCGGAAAGAAAAAGGGCAGCGCGGTAAACCGGGCTGCCCTCGACGCACAAGCGCGTGCTTTACTTCGAAGCAGTGCCGGTGGTCTTGCCGAAGCGGTTGCGGAACTTCTCGACGCGACCGCCCATGTTGTCGACCGACTTTTGCGTGCCGGTGTAGAACGGGTGCGATTCGCTCGTGGTGTCGAGCTTGAACAGGGGCAGCTCGCGGCCGTCGTCGGTCTTGCCCATTTCCTTGGTGTTCGCGCACGAACGGGTCACGAACTTGAAGCCGTTCGACATGTCGACGAACAGGATTTCGCGGTAATTGGGGTGGATGCCTTCTTTTGCCATGGTGTTTCCTTTTGCGCTGTTGGAATCAATGCGCGGTCGATGCGAGAGCCACCAGCATGCCAGTCGTCTGGCGCGCTGCCCCAGACAAGCTGGGGAGGCCGGGCCAAGCTGCCCAGCCGCACTTTTCGCGGAGCCCATGATTATCGCATACTGCCCCATTTTCGAGCAAATCGAGGCGCTTCCATGACTTCCAGACCCCTGCGCGCCGGCCTCGTCGGCTATGGCTTTGCCGGCCAGACCTTCCATGCCCCGGTGCTTTCCGCCGTGCCGGGGCTCGAACTGGCCGCCGTGGCCAGTTCGCAGCCGCACAAGGTCCACGCCGACTGGCCGGGCGTGGCCGTGGTGCCCGATGTGGCGGCGCTCGTGGCCCGGGCGGACATCGACCTGGTCGTGGTGGCAACACCGAATGCCGAGCACTTTCCGGTCGCCAAGGCGGCACTGGAGGCTGGAAGGCATGTGGTGGTGGACAAGCCCTTCACCCTCGACGTGACGCAGGCCCGGGCGCTGGAGGCATTGGCGCGGCGCCACCACCGTGTACTGAGCGTCTACCAGAACCGGCGTTTCGACGCCGATTTCCTGACGCTGAAAGACGTTCTGGCCAGCGGTGAGCTGGGCCGACCTGTGTACTTCGAGTCGCACTTCGACCGCTTCCGGCCCGAGGTGAAGGTGCGCTGGCGCGAGCAGGCCGTGCCGGGTTCGGGCCTCTGGGTCGACCTGGGCGCCCACCTGGTCGACCAAGCCGTGCAACTGTTCGGCCGGCCCGACACGCTCCAGCTCGACACCGCCGTCCTGCGCGACGGCGCCGTGGTCGAAGACTACTTTCATGCGGTGCTGCGCTACGACAGCGGGCCGCATGCACCCTTGCGCGTGGTGCTGCATTCGACCACGCTGGCCGCTCATGCCGCGCCGCGCTACATCCTTCACGGCACGCGCGGGAGCTACGTCAAGCACGGCGTCGATACGCAGGAAGATGCGCTGCGTGCCGGGCAGCGGCCGCCGTCCGAAGGGTGGGGCGCCGATCCGCTCGACGGCGAACTCACGCTGATCGGCAGCGACGGGGCCGCCAGCGCGCGTGCCGTGCCGACGCGGCCGGGCAACTATGTGGACTATTACGCCGCGGTGCGCGACGCGATCCTAGGCAAGGGGCAGAACCCCGTGCCGCCCGAGCAGGCGGTCGCGCTGATGGAACTGCTGGACATCGGTCGCCAGAGCGCCCATGAGGGCCGTGCGATCGGTATCGTGCGCCCATGAAAAAAGCGCGTTGACCCGTGAGGGCCAACGCGCTTTTGCGGCAGAGCGTGTTGCTCAGCCGCCGCGACGCATCATGTCGAAAAACTCGACATTGGTCTTGGTCGCCTTCATGTTCTTGAGCATCAGCTCCATCGCCTCGATCTCGTCCATGTTGTACATGAGCTGGCGAAGGATGCGTGTCTTCTGCAGGATCTCGGGCGCCAGAAGCAGCTCTTCGCGGCGCGTGCCGCTGCGGTTGAGCTGGATCGACGGGAACACGCGCTTTTCGTACAGGCGGCGGTCGAGGTGGATTTCGGAGTTGCCGGTGCCCTTGAACTCTTCGAAGATCACTTCGTCCATGCGGCTGCCGGTGTCGATCAGCGCGGTGCCGATGATGGTCAGCGAGCCGCCTTCTTCCACGTTGCGCGCGGCGCCCAGGAAGCGCTTGGGGCGCTGCAGTGCGTTGGAGTCGACGCCGCCGGTCAGCACCTTGCCCGAGGAGGGCACGACGTTGTTGTAGGCGCGGGCCAGGCGGGTGATCGAGTCGAGCAGGATCACCACGTCCTTCTTGAGCTCGACCAGGCGCTTGGCGCGCTCGATCACCATTTCTGCGACGTGCACGTGGCGCGCTGCGGGCTCGTCGAAGGTCGAAGCAATGACTTCGCCCTTCACCGTGCGCTGCATTTCGGTCACTTCTTCAGGGCGCTCGTCCACGAGCAGCACCATCATGTGCACGTCGGGGTAGTTGGCGCTGATTGCGTGGGCGATGTGCTGCATCATCACCGTCTTGCCGCTCTTGGGCGGCGCCACGAGCAAAGCGCGCTGGCCCTTGCCGATGGGGGCGATGATGTCGATGATGCGGCCCGTGATGTTCTCTTCGCCCTTGACGCCGTCGCGTTCCAGCTTCATCTGTTCCTTGGGGAACAGCGGCGTCAGGTTTTCGAACATCACCTTGTGCTTGTTCTGCTCGGGCGGACCGTCGTTGACCTTGTCGAGCTTGGTCAGCGCGAAGTAGCGTTCGCCGTCCTTGGGCGTGCGCACTTCACCTTCGATCATGTCGCCGGTGTGCAGGTTGAAGCGGCGCACCTGGCTGGGCGAGATGTAGATGTCGTCCGTGCTGGCCGTGAAGCTGGTGTCGGGGCTGCGCAGAAAGCCGAAGCCGTCGGGCAGGATTTCGAGCACACCGTCGGCGAAGACCTGTTCGCCCGCCTTGGCGCGCTTCTTGATGATCGCGAACATCAGCTCCTGCTTGCGCATGCGGCCGACGTTTTCGATTTCAAGCGCTTCAGCTTGCTTGAGGACTTCAGACACGTGGAGTGCCTTGAGTTCGTTTAAGTGCATGGAATGACCCCTCGCGGGGTAATCGAACGGAAAACGGGGGGAGGTTGAATGTGAAGCGAGAAGTGCTTCACTAACCGGGGAACTCGAACCGGTTGCCTGGAAGGGCCGGTGATCTGTGGGAGATTATGACAGGAAAAACGCGCCGGCCAACGCATTGCGCGCTGGCCGGTTGAAATCGTTCAGGCGAGTTGCTGGTCGATGAAGGCCGTGAGTTGCGCCTTGCTCATGGCGCCGACCTTGGTGGCGGCCAGCTGGCCGTCCTTGAACAGCATCAGCGTGGGGATGCCGCGAATGCCGAACTTGGCGGGGATGTCGCGGTTTTCGTCCACGTTCAGCTTGGCGATCTGCAGCTTGCCTTCGTAGGTGGCCGACACTTCGTCGAGGATCGGGGCGATCATCTTGCAGGGGCCGCACCATTCGGCCCAGTAGTCGACCAGCACGGGCTGGCTGGACTTGAGCACGTCGGCCTCGAAAGAGGAATCGGAGATGTGTTTGATGAGTTCGCTGGCCATGTGATGTGTCCTTGGTGCGCAGAGAGTTTCGGTGCAGCTAAAGTGCTGGTCATTGTGACAGAAACCAAGGGGTGGCGTGCCGTGCGGGCATGCTATGGCAGCGATAGCCAAAGCCCTTGTCCGTCACCTCCACGCGCTCTCCAACCCCCTCGATAGAACATGAACGAAGGCCACCCTGTCCAGGCCCTGTGGTGCGATCCCGCCGTCGGCGTCGTCGCGCGCATCGTCCGCGCGCTCGACGACCGCCAGCTGCATGCCGCCCGCACCGTGGTGCTGGTGCCCTATGCGCAGCTGATGGGCGTGGCGCGCGCCATGTGGGCGCGCTGCGGCAGCGCCGGCTTCGTGCCACGCTTTGAAACCACCCACAACTGGGCACGCAGCGCGGGCGGCTTCGTGCCGAGCGGCTACGACATCGCGCACGACATGGCGCGCGACCTCGTCACGGCCCAGGCGCTGCTTTCGCAGTCGGGGTTCACCGCCGAGCGATTTGCCCTGGCTGGCCGTGTGGTCGAGCTTGCCTACCAACTGGCGCCCCTCGCGGCAGCCGAGACGCCCGAGGCGCGCGCTGGCGACTGGGCGCAGCGTGCCGCCGGCGTGGCCGAGGCGGGCAGCGAATCGGAGTGGTTCCGCACCGAAAGCGCGCTGATCCGCATCGCCGTCGCGTGGGTCTCGACCTCGGGCTATGCGACCGACGTGCTGCTGCGCGAATCCACGCGCGCGCAGGTCGATGCGCTGATCGTTCTCGAAGGCTTCCAGACCGATCCGCTCACCCAGTCGCTGTGCGCCCTGTGGGGCGACGATGCCCTGCGTTTCTCGCTCGTGCCGCCGGGCGCGCCCGGGGAGCCGGCTGCTTTCCATGTGGCGCTGGATCCGGAAGACGAAGCCCAGCTCGCCGCCGCCTGCGTGCTGCGCCACTTGGCCGAAGAGCGCGCCCCCGTCGCGCTGATTGCGACCGACCGCGCGCTCACCCGCCGCATCAACGCCCAGCTCGCCGCGCAAGGTGTGGTCACGCACGACGAGACCGGCTGGAAGCTGTCGACCACGCGCGCCGCCGCCACGCTGATGAGCGCGCTGCGCGCCTGCGCCCACGACGCCGGCAGCGACCAGGTGCTCGAGTGGCTCAAGGGCGGCGCCGACGGCGATGCCCCGGCCGTGCAGTCGCTCGAGGCCCGCCTGCGCCGCGAGGGCCTGCGCGACTGGTCCGGGTGGTGTGCGCTGGTGGCGCGCAGCGAGAAAGCGCAGGACGTCGCGCTGCTGCCCTTCACCGAGGCCGTCGAGGCCCGCCGCATGCCGATGGCCCGTTCGCGCCCCTTGGCCGAATGGCTGCACGCCTTGCGAGAGCTGCTCGAGGCGAGCGGCCACTGGCAACTGCTGGTCGACGACTTCGCCGGCGGCAAGGTCATCGGCGCGCTGTGGCTCGACGCCGGCGCGCACGGCGACGACGACGCGTTTCCGGGTGGGCGCCACACGCTGGCCGAGTTCACCGCCTGGGTTCGCGACGTGCTGGAAGACGCCAGCTTCGTGCCGCCCGCCGGCGACCAGGCCCCGCGCGTCGTCGTGCTCCCGCTGTACCAGCTGCTGGGCCGCGCTTTTGGCGCCGTGGTCATCCCCGGTTGCGACGACCGGCGCCTGCCCGCGTCGCCCGAGCCGCCCGGCAACTGGAGCGCGGCGCAACGCCTCGAACTCGGCCTGCCTTCGCGCGAGGTGCTCGAGGCGGCACAGCGCGCGGCATGGGCCGCGGCCCTGCGCAACCCCTGCTGCGAGTTGCTCTGGCGCCAGTCCGACGTCACCGGCGAGCCGGTGAGTCCCAGCCCGCTGGTGCAGGCACTGCGGCTCGACCACGCCTTGCAGCCTTCCGCCGATCCGCGCCTTTTGCGCGAGGTTGCCGTGGAGCCGACCGCGTACCCGACACCCTCGGGCGCGCTCCTGCCGCTGGAGAACATCTCGACCAGCGTGTACGAGGACCTGCGCCGCTGCCCCTACCGTTTCTTCGCGCTGCGCCAACTGGGCCTGCGCAGCGCCGACGAGCTCGACGCCGAGGTCGACAAGCGCGACTTCGGCAACTGGCTGCACGCCGTGCTGGGCCATTTCCATGAGGCGCTGATCGAAACCCCGACGCAGGATGCGCAGGAGCGCCTCGCGTTCATTGAAGCCGCCGCGCAGCGCGCCACCCGTGAAATGGCGCTGTCCGACGCCGAGTTCCTGCCTTTTGCCGCGGCCTGGCCTGCGGTGCGCGACGGCTACCTTGGCTGGCTCACGGGCCACGAGGCGGGCGGCGCGGTCTTCGTCGAGTCCGAACCCTGGAAGGAGCAGTCGCTGGGCAACCTTCGGCTGGTTGGCCGTCTCGACCGCATCGACCGCATGCCCGACGGCCAGGCCTTCGTGATCGACTACAAGACCGAGTCTTCCTCGGTGACCAAGGAGCGCGTGAAAGACCCGACCGAAGACACGCAGCTCGCGTTCTACGCGGCGCTGGTGGCCGACGACACCCTGCGCGCGGCCTACGTGAACGTGGGCGAGAAATCGTCCGGCACGCAGACCGTCGAGCAGCCCGCCGTGGTCGAGGCACGCGACGCCCTGGTGGCCGGCATCATCGAAGACTTCACCCGCATCGTGCAGGGCGCCGCGTTGCCGCCGCTGGGGGAGGGCGCCGTGTGCGACTACTGCGTGGCGCGTGGCCTGTGCCGCAAGGATTTCTGGGGCGATGAAGCCCCCCGGCTTGCCACTGCGCGTGCTTCGCTACCCCCTGAGGGGGAGGCGCCTGCACCTTGGGGCGGCCCGGCGGTCGGAGGCGATACGAAATGAACGGCGCGGCATACGAACACAACGGCCGCCACGTCGCGCGCGAGGCTTTCTACACGGTCGCCTGCGACCCGCGCCGCTCCGTGGCGGTGGAGGCCTGCGCCGGCGCGGGCAAGACCTGGATGCTGGTCTCGCGCATCCTGCGCGCGCTGCTCGAAGAGGGCGAATCCGCCTGCGAGCCGCACGAGATCCTGGCGATCACCTTCACGAAGAAGGCGGCCGGTGAAATGCGCGAGCGGCTCGACCAGTGGCTCGAAGACTTCGCCGAGCGCCCGCCGGAAGAGCTGGTGCGCGAACTCGTGATCCGTGGTGTCGAACCTGCGGCCGCACTGGCTGCCGTTCCGCGCTTGAAGGGCCTCTACCGGCGCCTGCTCGAGGGTGGCCGGCCGGTGCAGTTCCGCACCTTCCACGCCTGGTTCGCAGGCCTGCTGCGCAATGCGCCGCTCGCGGTGCTGCGCGAACTGGGGCTGCCGTCCAACTACGAGCTGCTCGAAGACGATGCCGAGGCGCGCGGCCACACGTGGCGCCCGTTCTTCGAAGCGGTCACTGCCGACAAGGACGCCCTGGCCGACTACTACGCCATCGTCGCGACGCACGGCCGCTCGCAGACGGCCAAGGCGCTGGGCGAAGCCCTGTCCAAGCGCGTCGAGTTCTCGCTCGCCGATGCGGAAAACGCCGTTCAGCACTTCAGCGTGTTCCATCCGTCGCTCGAAGGCCTGGACGCGCCGACCGATGCGTTGCGCGGAGAACCCGTCCGGCGTCGCTGGCTCGACCGCGCCGCCGCGCTGGGTCGCGAATCCAACAAGACGCCGCAGAAGGCGGCCGAAGCCATCATCGACGTGTTCGGCACGGGCGAGCCCGCGGCTGAATCGCTGTCGTCCGCACTTGCGCACCTGCGCAAGAACTTCTTCGTGGCCACGGAAGACCGGCTCAACAAGAACCTGCAGAAATTTCCCGCCGCCCAGGAGGCCGAGGCCGAACTGCAGGTGCTGTGCGGCGCGCAGGCGCAGCACGCGGCCTGGCTCTACCAGCAGCGCATGACGCGCCTCACGCGCCTGCTGATCGCTGCCTTTGCCGATGTCAAGCGCGCCCACGGCTGGGTCGACATGAACGACGTCGAGCAGGCCGCGCAACTGCTGCTGGGCCAGTCGGCGCTGTCAGGCTGGGTGCAGGAGCGGCTCGACGCGCGCATCGCGCACCTGCTGATCGACGAGTTCCAGGACACCAACCCGCTGCAGTGGCAGGCGCTCTACGGCTGGCTCAGCGCCTACGTCGGCGCAGGCAGCAGTGCGCCGCGCGTGTTCATCGTGGGCGACCCGAAGCAGAGCATCTACCGCTTTCGCCGGGCCGAGCCGCAGGTGTTCATCGCGGCCAAGAAGTTCGTGCGCGAAGGGCTGGGCGGCGAGCTGCTGAACTGCGATCACACGCACCGCAACGCGCGCAACGTGGTCGGCCTGGTCAACGCGGCGATGCTGGCCGCGCAGGAGGCCGGCGAGTTCGACGGCTACCGCGCCCACACCACCGAACGCGGCGACGAGGGCGAGCTGCTCAAGTTGCCGGCCATCGAACGCGATGCGCTCGGTGAATCGGCCGAGGCGGCGCCGGCGGACGACGGCATGCTGCACTGGCGCGACAGCCTCGTCACCCCGCGCGTGCTGCCCGAGGAGCAACTGCTGCAGAAAGAGTGCGAGCAGGCCGCCCGATGGGTCGCGCAGCGCATCGCCGACGGCACGCCGCCGCGGCAGATCATGGTGCTGGCGCGGCGCCGCAGCCGCCTGTCCGCCATGCAGGACGCCCTGCGCCAGCGCCACATTCCCGTGCAGCAGCCCGAGAAGAACGAGCTGCACGACGCCCCTGAAGTGCAGGACGTGGTCGCGCTCATCGACGCGCTGGTGTCGCCCGCGCACGACCTGTCGCTGGCGCGCGCGCTCAAGTCGCCCGTGTTCGGCATCGACGACGAGGTGCTGGTGCAACTGGCGTTGCGCCAGCGCGAGCGCGGCATGGTCAGCTGGTTCGCGCTGGTGCAGAAGGGCGAAAGCCTGCCTCCGGTGTTGACCGAGGCGGGCGTGAGGTTGAAGAAGTGGCAGCGCTGGCTGATGACGCTGCCGCCGCACGACGCGCTGGACGCCATCTTTCATGACGGCGACCTGCTCGCGAAATTCGGCGCCGCCGTGCCGGCCACCCTGCGCCAGGGCGTACTGGCCAACCTGCGCGGCGTGCTGACGGCGTCGCTCGACATCGACGGCGCGCGCTTCGTCACACCTTACGCGCTGGTGCGTGCGCTGCGTGCCGGCGGCGTGCGTGCGCCGACCGTGGCCGCGCCCGATGCGGTGCAACTGCTGACCGTGCACGGCGCCAAGGGCCTCGAAGGCGACACGGTGCTGATGCTCGACTGCGACGCCGCACCACCGCGCGCCCAGACCATGGGCGTGCTGGTCGAATGGAAGGGAAGCGACAGCGCGCCCACGCGCTTCGTGTTCCTTGCGAGCGAGAAGGCGCCGCCCGCGTGCGCGGTCTCGCTGCTCGAGGAAGAGCAGCGCGCGCGGCATCGCGAGGAGCTCAACGGCCTCTACGTGGCGACCACGCGGGCGCGCGAGCGGCTGGTGCTGTCGTCGGTGCGTCCCGCGCGGGCCAACGAAAGCAGTTGGTGGTCGCGGCTGGCGCCGCTGTGCGAGCCCACCGAGGCCGACGAGCCGGTGGTCGCGCTGCCGACGGCAGCGAGCGCGGTCACATTCGGCATGAAGCAGATGCCTGCGGTGCCCGCATCCGCCGAGCCGCCGACCGCGAAGAAGGCCGCCGACGCGACCGTCGATGCGCGCGCCGCGGCCTTCGGCCAGGCCATGCACCGGCTGCTCGAATGGGCCGTGCCGGGCGAGGCGCTGCCGGCGGCGCATGTGCGTGCCGCGGCACGCGAATTCATGCTCGACGCGCAGCAGGCGCGCGGCGCGGCGGCGCTGGCCCAGCGCATCCGCGCGGGCGAGGGCGCCTGGGTGTGGGACGATCGCAGGGTCGACTGGCATGGCAACGAAGTCACGCTGGTGCATGAAGGCGAGACCTTGCGCATCGACCGTCTGGTGCGCGAGCGCGATGGCGGCGCCTGGTGGATCCTCGACTACAAATCCGCGGCGCGCCCCGAACGGGACGCCGCGCTGATCGCACAGATGCAGCGCTACCGCGCCGCAGTGCAACATGCCTACCCCGGTGCCACGGTGCGCGTCGCGTTCCTGACCGGGCAGGGCGAACTGGTAAATCTCGAATGACTGTTTCCTCTACCGTTGCCGTGATCGGCGGCGGACCTGCCGGCCTCATGGCGGCCGAAGTGCTGAGCGCCTCCGGCGCGCAGGTGCATGTGTACGACGCCATGCCCTCGGTGGGCCGCAAGTTCCTGCTGGCCGGTCGCGGCGGGCTGAACCTCACGCACTCCGAGCCTTTCGACGTGTTCATGAGCCGCTTCGGCGACCGGCGCGCGCAGCTCGAGCCGATGCTCGCGCAGTTCGGGCCGCAGCAGCTGCGCGAATGGGCGGCGGGATTGGGCGTCGAGACCTTTGTAGGCACCTCGGGGCGCGTGTTCCCGACCGACATGAAGGCCGCCCCGCTGCTGCGCGCCTGGCTGCAGCGGCTGCGCGCGGCGGGCGTGCAATTTCACATGCGGCATCGCTGGCAGGGCGACGGGGCACTGGACCTGGGTGCGTTGCGCTTCAAGACGCCGGGCGGCGAGGTCACGGCGAAGGCCGATGCGGTGGTGCTGGCGCTGGGCGGTGCCAGCTGGGCGCGATTGGGTTCCGACGGTGCCTGGGTGCCCTGGCTGCAGGCGCAGGGCGTGGACGTGGCTCCGCTGCTTCCCGCCAATTCCGGCTTCGACGGCGCGGGCTGGAGCGAGCATTTCTCCAGCCGCTTCGCCGGCCAGCCCTTCAAATCGGTGGCGATTTCATTCACCGACAGCCAGGGCCGGCACTTTGCGCGCAAAGGCGAGTTCGTGGCGACCGCCACGGGCATCGAAGGCAGCCTGGTCTATGCGGCCTCCGCGCTGCTGCGCGACGAGATCGCCGCCAACGGCAGTGCGACGCTGTTGCTGGACTTGCTGCCCGATCGCACTGCCGAGCAGGTGCTGGCCGCAGTGACGCATCCGCGCGGCGCGCGTTCGCTGAGCAGCCACCTCAAGAGCCGGCTTGGGCTCGAAGGCATCAAGGCCGGCGTGCTGCACGAAGCGCTGAGCCGCGAAGCAATGCAGGACGCGGCGCAACTGGCGGCCACGATCAAGGCGGTGCCGCTGAAGCTGGTCGCGACGCGGCCGGTGGACGAGGCCATCAGCACGGCGGGCGGTGTGCGCTTCGGCGCGCTCGATGCACAGCTGATGGCCAGCGCGCTGCCGGGTGTTTTTGCTGCGGGAGAAATGCTGGACTGGGAAGCGGCGACCGGCGGCTACCTGCTGACGGCGTCGATGGCCAGCGGTGCAGCGGCAGCGCGCGGCGCGATTCAGCGGCTGAGCCTGTGAAGGCCCCGAAGCGCTGGGTGTTTCTGCTGACTGGCTGAGTGAATTTGCAAGCCTCGTTTCATTTCGCACGGAATGAAACGAGGCTGCTGAAGAGGTTGACGAGCCTTACCCCTGGCACTGACTACGCAGTTAGGGCTGCTTGGTTCCCCACCTGACCCGGTTGGCCACTTCACCATGCAGGGAGGCCCGTCAGCTGTCATTGTACCCCCCAGGCTGCGCGCACTTCGTGTCGCTTCTCCTTCCCCCCTGCTGGGGGCGATACCAGAGGCCCGGCAAAGCCGGTTCCTCGGTATCCCTTGAAAAAGGCAGACCCTTTTTCATTGCCTTGCGGTCTCGAGGAGGAGCGCTGCGCCTTTTAGAATGCCCGCAATGTCCTATCTCGTGCTCGCCCGCAAGTTCCGTCCGAAAACCTTCGCCGAGATGGTCGGCCAGGGGCACGTGGTGCAGGCACTCGAGAACGCGCTGACCACGCAGCGCCTGCATCACGCCTATCTGTTCACCGGCACGCGCGGCGTGGGCAAGACCACGGTCTCGCGCATCCTGGCGAAGTCGCTCAACTGCCAGGGGCCGGACGGGCAGGGCGGCATCACGGCCACGCCGTGCGGTGTCTGCCAGGCCTGCCGCGACATCGATTCGGGCCGCTTCGTGGACTACACCGAGCTCGACGCGGCCTCCAACCGCGGCGTGGACGAAGTGCAGTCGCTGCTCGAGCAGGCCGTCTACAAGCCGGTGCAGGGGCGCTTCAAGGTCTTCATGATCGACGAAGTGCACATGCTCACCAACACCGCGTTCAACGCGATGCTGAAGACCCTCGAGGAGCCGCCCGAGTACCTCAAGTTCGTGCTGGCCACCACCGATCCGCAGAAGGTGCCTGTCACGGTGCTGTCGCGCTGCCTGCAGTTCAACCTGCGGCCGATGGCGCCCGAGACGGTGCTCGAACATCTGACCGGCGTGCTGCAGACCGAGCAGGTCCCCGCCGAGCAGCAGGCGCTGCGCCTCCTGGCGCGCGCGGCGCGCGGCTCGATGCGCGATGCGCTGTCGCTCACCGACCAGGCCATCGCCTTCGGCAACGGCGAGCTGCTCGAGACCGGCGTGCGCCAGATGCTCGGCAGCGTCGATCGCGGGCATGTGTTCCGCCTGATCGAGGCGCTGGCGCAAGGCGACGGCAAGACGGTGGTCGAGACCTCGGAGGCGCTGCGCGTCGACGGCATGTCCGCCGCCTCCACGCTGGAAGAAATGACGGCTGTGCTGCAGGCCATGGCGGTGCTGCAGGCGGTGCCTTCTCGGGCGGAATCGGCCGACTCGGCCACCGACCCCGACGCGGCCGACACCGCGCGCCTCGCCGCGCTGATGCCGGCCGACGAAACGCAACTGCTCTACAGCCTCTGCCTGCACGGCCGCGGCGAGCTGGGCCTGGCGCCCGACGAGTACGCCGCGCTGACCATGGTGCTGCTGCGGCTGCTGGCCTTCAAACCGTCCCACGCGGCTGCTTCGACAGCCTCCACGGAAAAAAAAACTCTGAATGAAGCTGCGGCGGTCGTGCCGCAGGCGCCGGCACGCGCCGCCCCCGCGGCGCCCGTTGCCCCGGTACCTGCACCCGTGCCCGCGCCCGCAGCGGTTCGCCCTCCCGCAGAGCCGACGGACTCGGCCGCTCCCGCACCCACCGCGCCCCCTACGTCTGCTGCGCCTGCCGCCCCGGCAGGCCAACGCCTCTCGGTGGTCGACGAACCCCGCCATGCCGACCCTCGTCCGGCGCCCGCGGAAGCGTCTGCGTCTGCCAAGGTCTTCGGCGTACCGATTCGCGTGCAGCCGCCGGCGGGTGCGCGGGACGTGCCGCATGCCGAAGGGCAACGCGGCGCCTTCACGCCCATTCCCGCCAGCGAGGACGGCGATTTCTGGTACGCCACGGTCACCCAACTGGTCGCGTCCGAGGCCATCACCGCACTGGCGCGCGAACTGGCGCTGCAGTCGCAACTGGTGGGGCGCGACACCGACCAATGGCTGCTGCGCATCGAGCGCGAAACGCTCAGCCAGCCTTCCAGCCGCGAAAAGCTGACCGCTGCCCTGGCCGCCATCGGCCATGACGTCAAGCTGGCCATCGAGATCGGTGGTGTCATCGACAGCCCCGCGCGCCGCAACAAGCAGGCCGCCGAAGAACGCCAGCGGTTGGCCGAAGACGCCATCCTGAGCGACCCCGAGGTGCAGGCGCTGATGCGCGACTTCGATGCGAAGATCGTCCCCGGCACGCTGAAGCCGGTCTGACACCGGACCGATGGCCCGTCTCTCTTATCCTTCCCCACTTTCCAACCCATCTCAATCGACTAGGACCACACGATGTTCAACAAAGGACAACTCGCCGGCCTCATGAAGCAGGCGCAGGCAATGCAGGACAACCTCAAGAAAGCCCAGGAAGAACTGGCGCACATCGAGGTCGAAGGCGAGTCCGGTGCCGGTCTCGTGAAGGTCGTCATGACCTGCAAGCACGACGTCAAGCGCATCACCATCGACCCCAGCCTGCTGGCGGACGACAAGGACATGCTCGAAGACCTCGTGGCCGCAGCCTTCAACGCTGCCGTGCGCAAGGCCGAGGAAACGAGCGAGCAGAAGATGGGCAAGCTGACGGCCGGCATGCCCGGTCTGCCCCCCGGCATGAAGCTGCCGTTCTAAGCGGTACATGGCAGACGCAAGCTCGCTCGATGCCCTGGTCGATGCGCTGCGCCGCCTGCCGGGTGTCGGCATCAAGTCGGCCTCGCGCATGGCGTTCCATCTGTTGCAGCACGACCGCGACGGCGCGCAGTTGCTCGCGCGCGCGTTGCAGCAGGCCGCGGGCCATGTGCGGCACTGCGAGCTGTGCAACACCTTCACCGAAGCGCCGATCTGCAACGTCTGCATGGACTCCCGGCGCGACGGCACCAAGCTCTGCGTGGTCGAGACGCCGGCCGACCAGGCCGCCCTGGAGCGCACTGGCGCGTTTCGCGGCTACTACTTCGTGCTCATGGGCAAGCTCAGTCCGCTCGACGGCATCGGGCCCAACGACATCGGCCTGCAGAAGCTCTTCGACCGCGCCCGCGACGGCACGGTGAGCGAAGTGATCCTGGCCACGAACTTCACGGCCGAAGGCGAAGCCACCGCGCATGTGATCGGCGAAGCGCTCAAGCAGCACGGCCTGACCGTGACGCGCCTGGCGCGCGGCGTGCCGGCCGGCAGCGAACTCGAATACGTGGACCTCGGCACCATCGCCCACGCCCTGGTCGACCGCCGTTAACACAGCCACCCCTCGACATGACCTTCTCATTGCTCACCGTCGCCTACTGGTGCGTGTTCATCGCCTGCGGCCTGCCGTACCTCTCCGCGTGGATTGCCAAGGCCGGCAGCTTCGGCCCGCGCGACAACCAGCACCCGCGCGACTGGGCCGCCAGGCAGAGCGGCTGGCGCGCACGCGCCAACAGTGCGCAGGCGAACAGCTTCGAAGGGCTGCCGTTCTTCGTCGGCGCGGTGATCATTGCGCACCAGCTCGGCGCGGCGCAGTCCCGCCTGGACATGCTCGCAGTGGCCTACGTGGTGCTGCGCGTGATCTACCTGGGGCTCTACATCAAGGGCATCGGCGGTGCGCGCAGCGCGGTCTGGGCCCTGGCGTTCCTGGTGAACATCGCGATTCTTTTCCTCGCACGGTAAGCGCAAGACAAGCGCAGAAAAACGGTTTGCCACGGGCCTCCTGGAGGTCTTCGTGCTTACGTGAAAACCCGCACGGGATGACCCCGATGCCGTCGCGTGATGCGGCCTCTAAGCTCGATTCAGTTCACAGGAATCACAGAGCCTACAGGCCCCGTTACAGGCACCGTTTCATGCTTCATCGCCGCGCCCTCATTTCAGCCTCCGCCATTGCCGCCGCAACCATCGCGTTGCCGCGTGTCTTCGCGCAGCAGGCGAAGCTGGAGAAGACGAAGATCTCCATCGCCGTGGGCGGCAAGGCGGCGTTCTACTACCTGCCGCTCACCATTTCGGAGCAGCTGGGCTACTTCAAGGCCGAAGGGCTCGATGTCGAAATTTCGGACTTCGCCGGCGGCGCGCGCGCGCTGCAGGCGGTGGTCGGCGGTTCGGCCGATGTCTGTTCGGGAGCGTACGAACACACCATCAACCTGCAGGCCAAGAACCAGTTCTTCCAGGCCTTCGTGCTGCAGGGCCGCGCACCGCAGATCGCGGTGGGTGTGTCGACCAAGAACATGGCAGGCTACACCGGCATTCAAGACCTCAAGGGCAAGAAGATCGGCGTCTCGGCACCGGGCTCGTCGACCAACATGGTGGCCAACCTCGTGCTGTCGCGCGGCGGCCTGAAGGCCAGCGACGTGAGCTTCATCGGCGTGGGCGTGGCGGCCGGCGCGCTCACCGCACTGCGCTCGGGCCAGATCGACGCCATCAGCAACACCGATCCGGTGATGACCATGCTCGAGCAGAAGGGCGACGTGAAGATCATCAGTGACACGCGCACGCTCAAGGGTACGGAACAGGTGTTCGGCGGCACGATGCCGGCGGCCTGCCTGTACGCGTCGGCCGACTTCGTCCAGAAGAACCCCAACACCTGCCAGGCGCTGGCCAATGCCATCGTGCACGGCCTGAAGTGGCTGCAGACGGCGGGGCCGGGCGACATCATCAAGACGGTGCCCGAGACCTATCTGCTCGGCGACCGCGCGCTGTACCTTGCGTCCTTCGACAAGGTGCGCGAATCGATCGCCACCGACGGGCTCGTGCCCACGGACGGCCCCAAGACGGCGCTCAACGCCATTGCGAGCTTCGACACCTCCGTGAAGGCCGACAAGATCGACCTCGCGAAAACCTACACCAACGATTTTGCTCGGCGCGCGAAAGACAGGTTCAAAGCCTGACGACGAACGTCCCCGCGACCCGGCTTCGGCCGGGTTTTTTATTCCTCGTCCGACGATGCACGACTACGCACTCGAACTCCTCTCCATCAGCTGCACCTTCCACTCGAAGGACGATCCCGGCCAGCGCTACACCGCGGTGGCGGACACCACGCTGCGCATCAAGGCCGGGGAGTTCGTGTCGGTGGTCGGTCCCACGGGCTGCGGCAAGTCGACGCTGCTGAACGTGGGCGCGGGCCTGCTGGCGCCTTCGTCAGGCACGGTGAAGGTCTTCGGCCAGACGCTCGCGGGTGTCAACGCGCGCGCGGGCTACATGTTCCAGACCGAGGCGCTGATGCCGTGGCGCAGCGCCGTCGACAACGTGATGGTGGGGTTGCAGTACCGCGGCGTGCCCGATGCCGAGGCGCGCCAGCAGGCCGAGGCGTGGCTTTCGCGCGTGGGACTCACGGGCTTCGGCGACCGCTACCCGCACCAGCTCTCCGGCGGCATGCGCAAGCGCGTGGCGCTGGCGCAGACGCTGGTGCTCGACCCCGACATCATCCTGATGGACGAGCCCTTCAGCGCGCTCGACATCCAGACGCGCCAGCTGATGGAGAACGAGGTGCTGGACCTCTGGAGCGCCAAGAAGAAAGCGGTGCTGTTCATCACGCACGACCTCGACGAGGCCATTGCCATGAGCGACCGCGTGGTGGTGCTGTCGGCGGGGCCGGCCACGCACCCGATCGGCGAATTCGCGATCGACCTTGCACGCCCGCGCGACGTGGCCGAGGTGCGCACGCAGCCGCGCTTCGTCGAGTTGCACACGCAGATCTGGGAGGTGCTGCGCGACGAGGTTCTCAAGGGCTATGCGCAGCAACTGAGAAAGGCCGCCTGATGGCCCGCCTCGGACTCAACGAACGCAATGCGCGCTTCTGGCAACTGGCGCTGCTGGTGGTCATTCTGGTGGCGTGGCACCTCGCCTCGCGCAACCAGCAGTTCGCCTTCTTCCTGGGCGAGCCGATCCAGGTGGCGGGTCGAATCTGGAGCTGGTTCCTGCCGTTCGCGGTGCCGGCCAACGTGTTCTTTCCCGAAGGGCTGAAGGGCAACGCCGACATCTACCTGCACCTGGGCACCACGCTGCTGGAGACCGTGCTGGCGTTCGGCATCGGCACCGTGCTCGGGCTGGCCTGCGGGCTGTGGCTGGCGCTCGCGCCCACCGCGAGCCTGATCCTCGACCCCTACATCAAGGCCGCCAACTCGATGCCGCGCGTGATCCTCGCGCCCATCTTCGCGCTGTGGTTCGGCCTGGGCATCTGGAGCAAGGTGGCGCTGGCCGTCACGCTGGTGTTCTTCATCGTGTTCTTCAACGTCTACCAGGGCGTGCGCGAGGTGAGCCCGGTGGTGCTGGCCAACGCGAAGATGCTGGGTGCCAACCAGCGTCAGCTGCTGCGCACCGTGTACCTGCCGAGCGCGACGAGCTGGGTGTTCTCCAGCCTGCACACGTCGGTGGGGCTGGCCTTCGTGGGTGCGGTGGTGGGCGAGTACCTGGGCTCGGCGCGCGGCGTGGGCTACCTGATTCTCCAGGCCGAGGGCACCTTCGACGTCAACACAGTGTTCGCCGGCATCGTGGTGCTCACCGCCTTTGCGCTGGTGCTCGACGGCATCGTGGGCCTGGTCGAAAAGCGCCTCATGAAGTGGCAGCCCCGAACGGGCGAAACCGAAAAGCTCTAGCCCCGGCGTGCGTGCGATGATCCCGCGCGGTGCGCAGGGCGCCGCAACGAATCTACCGGGGTGAACAATGAATCAGGACCACAAGCGGGCCACGACCTTGCGCTCGCGCGACCAGGCGGCCGGGGTCTCGAACGAAGAACTGTTCTTCGACCTGGTCTACGCGTTCTCCGTCACGCAACTCTCCCACTACCTGCTCGACCACCTCACGCTGCTGGGCGCGTTCCAGACACTGGTGATGTGGTTCGCCGTATGGCTGGGCTGGCAGTACACGGCGTGGACCACCAACTGGTTCAACCCCGGCACGCTGCGCATCCGCGGCGTGCTGTTCGCGATCATGCTGCTGGCCCTGGTGATGGCCTCGGCGCTGCCCGGGGCCTTTGCCGAACGGGGGCTGGTGTTCGCGCTGTGCTTCGTGGGCATCCAGGCGGGGCGCACGCTCTGCATGCTGATCGCCATCGGCCGCAACGATCCGCTCACGCCCAACTTCCGCCGCCTGCTGGCCTGGAACTGCGTGGCGGGCGCCTTCTGGATCGCGGGCGGCCTGGCCGACGGGCCGGTGCGCCTTGCGCTGTGGTTCGGCGGCGTGCTGTGCGAGTACATCGCGCCGATGATCGGGCTGCACTTTCCGGGGTTGGGGCGCTCGTCGACCCGCGAATGGACCATCGACGGCGGCCACCTGGCCGAGCGCTGCCAGCTGTTCGTGATCGTGGCGCTGGGCGAGTCGGTGCTGGCCACCGGCATCGCCTTCGGGCACCACGCCGAATGGCATGCCGCCGACCTGTTCGCGCTGCTCGTGGGCTTTGCGGGCAGCCTGGCGATGTGGTGGATGTACTTCGACACCAGCGCCAAGGAGGCGACGCACGTCATCGAGCATTCGGCGGACCCGGGCGCCATCGGCGCCAAGTTCCACTACACGCACGTGATCCTGGTGGCCGGCATCATCGTGTGCGCGGTGGCCGACGAACTGACCATCGGCGAGGGCGCGCACCATGCCGAGCTCAAGTACCTGGGCGCCCTGATCGGCGGGCCGGCGCTCTACCTGTTCGGCAATGCGCTGTTCAAGCGCGTGGTGCGCGGCTTCCTGCCGCAGTCGCACCTGTACGGGCTGGGCCTGCTGGCCGTGCTTGCGGTCTTCGGGTCGCACCTCACGGTGATGGCGGTGGGCGCACTGACCACGGTCATCATGATTGCCGTGGCCGCGCTCGAAGCGGTGGTGCGCCGCAGGGCGTGGGCCGCCAAGGCCCACTGAAGCGGCGAATGCAGCAAATGCGGCGAACCGCGGGGTTCAGCGCTGCTTCTTCGCCGGCGTGCCGCCGCGCTTCTCGCGCACGACTTGCTGCTTGCTGCTGGCAGGCACCTTGACGATGTTGGAGCCCCTGGGCGCCGCCGCCTTCGAGGGGGCCGCCGCGCCGCGCCGCGAGGCCGTGACCCTGGAAGTGTGGGCGACGGGCCGGATGCCGGTGCCGACGCGGGCCGCAACGCTCGCGCGGATGGGCAGGTACACCACCACGCTGTAGCCCCGCTTGAACGCGTGGTTCTGCTGCACGTCGTTCCACTCGGCCACGTTGGCGGGCTTGAGGTTGTAGCGCCGCGCGATGCTTGCCACGTTGTCGGCGCGCCCCGCCTTCACGGTGGTGCGGCGTGTGACGATTTCGGGCTGGAAGCTCAGGTGACCGCCGTCGGCCACGACCGCCGCCACGTCTTCCTTCACGCGCGCGCCGCGCGGCACGATCAGCGTCGAGCCGGCCTTGATGAGCATGCGCGGCGGCACGTTGTTCATGGTGCGCAGGTCTGCTTCGCTCATGCCCGAGCGCTGGGCGGCGTCGGCCACCGTCATGGTGGTGGGCACGACCCAGGCAGTCCAGCTGGCGTACTGGCCCTGCGAGTAGGCGTCGAAGTTGCGCTGGAACACGGCCGCGTTGTCCCAGGGCAGCAGGATCTGCGGCGTGCCCGAGGCGATGAGCACCGGTTTGTGCGCGGCTGGGTTCAGGGCGCGGAAGTCTTCCAGCCGCACGTCGGCCAGCTTGGCGGCAAGCTCCACGTCGAGGTCGCGCGTGAGCGTGACGGTCTGGAAGTACGGGTGGTTGGCGATCACCGGCAGCTCGGTGTTGAAGGCCTGCGGGTTCGCCACGATGTTCTTCACGGCCTGCAGCTTGGGCACGTAAAGCCGCGTTTCTGCCGGCATCGTCAGGTCACTGTAGGTGGTGGGCAGGCCCAGCCGCTGGTTCTTGGCGATGGCGCGGCTCACACTGCCTTCGCCCCAGTTGTAGGCGGCCAGGGCGAGCTGCCAGTCGCCGAACATGCCGTAGAGCTTTTGCAGGTAGTCGAGCGCGGCGCGGGTGGAGGCGAGCACATCGCGGCGGTCGTCGCGAAAGATGTTCTGCTTCAGGTCGAAGTCGTTGCCGGTGGCCGGCATGAACTGCCACATGCCCGCCGCGCGCGCGCTGGAGACGGCCTGCGGGTTGAACGCGCTCTCGATGTAGGGCAGCAGCGCGAGCTCGGTCGGCATGTTGCGGCGCTCGAGTTCCTCGACGATGTGAAAGATGTACTTGTCCGAGCGCGCGGTCATGCGCTGGATGTAGTCGGGCCGGCTGGCGTACCACTGCTCGCGGTCGCGGACCAGGTCGCTTTCCAGGTTGGGCATCTTGAAGCCGCGGCGGATGCGGTCCCACATGTCCACCGGCGGGGCGAGCGTGACCACGCTTTGCGACTGCGCCTTGCCGTTGGTAAGCGGGGAGAGGGCACTGCGCGGATAGACCGGGGCCGCACTGCCGGTGCCGCCGGCCTGAGGTGAAGAAGAGGAGGGTGTGGAGCTGTTGTTCGTGCCCGCGCAGCCCGCGAGCACCAGTGAACCTGCAAGGCAGGTGGCAGCGAAAAATTTCATCGGAAGTCGTTTTTCCATTGGCGCAGTGCGGCGAACACGTCGGCTTCGGCTGCGTCGGCAGCCAGCTCGGCGTGGGCACGCACCGCTCGAAGGACAGTGGCTTCGCGGCTGCGAAGAAAAGGGTTGATCTGGCGTTCGGTAGCCAGTTGCGAGGGCAGCGTGGGCTGCCCCTGCGCGCGCAGGCTTTCGCAGTGCGCATGGTAGAGACTCAGTTCGCCGTTGCCCGGTTCCACGGCCAGGGCGAAACGCAGGTTAGAAAGTGTGTATTCGTGGGCGCAGCAGACACGGGTATCGCCGGGCAGCGCTGCCAGCGCGTCGAGCGACTGCAGCATCTGCGCGGGCGTGCCCTCGAACAGGCGCCCGCAGCCGCCGGAGAACAGCGTGTCGCCGCAGAAGAGCAACGGCGCCTGGGAAGGCGCCGCTGGCAGGAAGTAGGCGATGTGCCCGGCGGTGTGGCCCGGCACGTCGATCACCTGGAACTGCAGCCCCAGCACCTCGGCCACGTCGCCTTGCGCCATCGGCGTGAAGGGCTCGGGAATGCGCTCGGTCGCGGGGCCCCACACCGGCGCGCCGGTGGCCGCGTGCAGTGCGGCCACGCCGCCCGTGTGATCAGCGTGGTGGTGCGTGACTAGAATCGCGGCGAGCTGCAGCTTGTGGCGCGCGAGCGCGTCGAACACCGGTTGGGCATCGCCCGGATCCACCACGATGGCGTGGGACCCGTCGTGCAGCATCCAGATGTAGTTGTCGGCGAAGGCGGGCAGCGGAACAAGGGTCATGAGCGGTCAAATTATAGGTTTGCACGATTGGTTCGCGACCCCCCCGGGGCGCTACCTTCTGGCTTGGGAGCAGGCCCAGTTCGATCAGGCGGTGGCCGATGTGTTCGGCTATCACGCGCTGCAACTGGGCGCGGCCGAGGTCGACGCCCTGCGCACCAACCGCATGCCGCACCGCTGGCTGGCGCTGGACGACCCGGCGCGCGGCGCCAGAGGGACGCTCCTGACCGACTTTGCGGCACTGCCGTTCGCGGCCAACAGCCTCGACCTGGTGGTGCTGCCCCACGCGCTGGAGCTCAGCCCCGACCCGCACGCCACCCTGCGCGAGGTCGAGCGGGTGCTGGTGCCCGAGGGCCGGGTGGTGATCTGCGGGCTCAACCCGGCCAGCCTGTGGGGCATGCGGCAGCGCCGGGCGCATCTTTACCGCAAGCTGGGCGTGGGCGATCTCTACCTGCCCGAAGGAGGGGAGTTCATCGGCTACTGGCGCATGCGCGACTGGCTGCGGCTGCTGAGCTTCGAGGTCGAGTCGGGCCGCTTCGGCATCTACCGGCCGGCCGTGCGCAGCGAGGCCTGGCTGGAGCGCGCGCGCTGGATGGACGCCGCCGGCGAGCGCTGGTGGCCGATCTTCGGCGCGGCCTACTTCCTGGTGGCGGTGAAGCGCGTGCGCGGCATGCGCCTGCTCAGCGCCGACTGGCGCCGTGCCGCCGCCCGGGCGACGGCGCCCGTACCCATTGCGGGCAAGGTGCACCGCAGCAAGACCGGCGAACCCGGCAATTGAAAAGAAAATGACACCAACGAATACACAAGGACAGTCGGTTTGAACGAAGTCGTGATCTACACAGACGGTGCATGCAAGGGCAACCCCGGCCCCGGAGGCTGGGGCGCGTGGCTCAAGTCCGGCGCCACCGAGAAAGACCTGTTCGGCGGTGAACTCGACACCACCAACAACCGCATGGAGCTGACCGCCGTCATCGAAGGCCTGGCCGCGCTCAAGCGACCCTGCAAGGTGCTGCTGTACCTCGACAGCCAGTACGTGCGCAAGGGCATCACCGAGTGGATCCGCGGCTGGAAGGCCAAGGGCTGGATGACCGCGAGCAAGCAGCCCGTGAAGAACGTCGAGCTCTGGCAGCGGCTCGACAAGCTGGTGGCCGAGGGCGGCCACCAGATCGAATGGCGCTGGGTCAAGGGCCACTCCGGCGACCCGGGCAACGAGCGCGCCGACATGCTGGCCAACAAGGGCGTGGACAAGGCACTGGGGAGGATCTGACCTAGGGTCAGCCCCGACGCTGCCAGGGGCAGGCGCTTGCTAGAGTGGCCGCAACGCAGCGAGGTCGGGCCGGCACAGGGGCACGATTGTTGCTTGGGTTTCGGTATTCCACCCGCCGGTGGCACTGTCCATTCGTTCGCAGCATGAACCTCGACTACTCAACGGACACGGTCGAACGCAGCCAGCGCTTCGACTACTGGAGCGATGTGGTGCGCAAGCACTTCATTCCCGCCGCGAGCCGCGTGCCCGACCGCGAGCATTTCAACGCGCACTTTTCCGTCCGTTCCCTCGGCAACCTGACGCTCGCGGAGATGTCCTCGCCGCGCCATTACTGGGAGCGCGACGCGCAGCACCTGCGCAGCGGGCCGAACGAAGACTTCATGCTGAGCCTCATGGTGTCCGGGCACGGCGTGCTGTCGCAGTCGGGCCGCGAGGTGGTGCAGCGCAACGGCGACATCATTCTCTACGACGCCGCGCGCCCCTTCACCTTCGATCTCCTGCCCGAGTCGAACCTGCTGGTGCGCATTCCGCGGCTGCAGCTGCTCTGCAGGTTTCCCGAGGCCCAGAACCTGACGGCGATGCACCTGGCCAACGGCCACCCCATTGCCAGGCTGCTGGGCAGCATGATCCGCGAAGCGGCGGTGCTCGAACTGTCGGGTCAGGAGGGCATGCAGGCCAGCCTTGCGAGTTCGCTGCTGGACATGCTCTCGGCGGTGCTGCAGTTCCAGGTGGGATGCACCGAAGCCGTGCAGTCCTCGCACGACGTGCTGTTCCAGAAGACGCGCGACTACATCGCCGCGCACCTGGACGATTGCGAGCTCGACGTCGAGCAGATCGCCTCGGCGCAGCACGTGTCTGGCCGCACGCTCGCGCGCGTGTTCGCCGAGCACGGCACCACGCCGATCCAGTGGCTTTGGAAGCAGCGGCTGGAGGCGAGCCACAGCGCGCTGCGCGAAGGCCGCGTGCGGCAGGTCACGCAGGCGGCGTTCCAGTACGGCTTCAGCGATCTTTCGCACTTCTGCCGGGTCTTCAAGAAGGCCTATGGCGTGACGCCGCAGACGCTGCTGCGCAGGCACTAAAAGAGCGTCATCACAGCCGGCTTTCCGCAGCGCAGGAAGGTTGGCGGTTCCAGCCCATCGCGCTGGCTCTTGCAGCCAAGCCGCGCGCGGCGTTGCTCCTTATCGTGAAGTCCGCAAGCTTCCTTCACGAACGGAGACGACGATGAATGCTTCCCCGCCCGCAAATGCGGTCGATGTCGGCGCGCTCGCCCGCTGCGCGGCCCTGGACCTGAACCCCGAACGCCGCGCAGCGGTCGAGGCGGTGCTGTCCGCCTGGATTCCCGCGGCCAACGAACTGAGCCGCAAGATGAGCGATGCGGCCTACCGCGAGTTGATGCCGGTCACCGCCTTCGCGCACGCGCACGAACTGCCCGAGGACGGCGCATGAGCGAGCTGCCCGATCTCGGCCTCGCCGAAGCCGCGCGCCTGGTGCGCGAGCGCAAGGTCTCGCCCGTGGAACTGGTGGAGGCGTCGCTTGCGCGCATCCGCGCGCACGACGGCGTGCTGCGGTCCTTCATCACGGTGTTCGAGGAGCAGGCGATGCAGGTGGCGCGCGCCGCCGAGTTGCTCTCTGGAGCGGGCCACGAGCTCGGTCCGCTGCAGGGTATTCCGATCGCGCTGAAGGACAACGTCGCGGTGCGCGGCAGCCGCACCACGGCGGGCAGCAAGATCCTGGCCGACTGGCTGCCCGAGGCCGACGCCACCGTGACCACGCGGTTGCGCCAGGCCGGCGCGATCTTCATCGGCAAGACCAACATGCACGAGTTCGCATGGGGCGGCACCTCGGCCAATCCGCATTACGGCGAGGTGCGCAACCCCTGGGATCCGGCGCGCTTTCCGGCCGGCTCCAGCGGCGGCTCGGCGGTGGCGGTGGCGGCGCGCTTCTGTTTCGGGGCGATCGGTACCGACACCGGCGGCTCGATCCGCCTGCCTTCGGCCATCAACGGCATCGTGGGCCTGCGCCCGACCTACGGGCGGGTCAGCAACCACGGCGTGGTGCCGCTCGCATGGAGCATGGACACGGTGGGCCCGATGACGCGCACCGTCGAAGACTGCGCGCTGATGTTCGGCGCCATCGCGGGCTTCGATCCGAAGGATGCGGGCAGCGCGCCACGCGCCTGCGACGATTACCTGAACGACCTGGGCGGCGGCTGCCGCGGCCTGCGCATCGGCATCGTGCCCGGCTACTTCTTCGAGCACCTGCAGGCGCCGGTGCACGACGCGGTGAAGGAGGCGCTGGCCACTTTCGTCGACCTGGGCGCCGAACTGGTTGATGTCGACATCCGCAACATCCACGGCAACATCTCCGCGCAACTCACGATCGAATCGGCCGAGCCCAGCACCTACCACCAGCGCAACCTGCGGGAGCGCCCCCAGGATTACGGCGACGACGTGCGCACCCTGCTGGAAGCCGGCGAAATGCTGCTGGCCACCCAGTACCTGCAGGCCCAGCGCTACCGGGCGCTGCTGCGCGCCGAATTCCTGGAGGCCTTCAGGAAGGTGGACGTGTTCGTGTGCCCCTCGCTGCCCTTCGTTGCGACCCGCATCGGCGAGACGCATGTGGAGATCGAACCGGGCCAGCAGGAGGACATGCTCTCCGCAATCATGCAGTTCACAGGCGTCGCGAGCCTCACGGGGCTGCCTTCGCTGAACGTGCCCTGCGGGTTCGATCCGGACGGCCTGCCCATCGGCATGCAGATCATCGGGCGGCCCTTCGCCGAGGCCGCGCTGCTGCGCGCGGGCCATGCCTTCCAGCAGGCCACGGACTTTCACAAGCGGGCGCCCGTGCTGCGCTGAAAAAAGGCGCCGCTGGCCGCTCCAGCACATCGGATTGGCGCTGCGAGCCAAGCGTTCGCGGCGGCCCTTCGATACCTTCGATGGGCAGCTTCAGACAAGCCTGTTCCTCGCACCAGTCCACAACGAAACGGAGTCTCCCCGCCATGCCGAACAACGATCTGCATTACCTCGAACTTCTGGAAGTCGGCCGCCGCATCCAGTCGAAGGACCTCTCGCCCGTGGAGGTGACGAAGGCGCAGCTCGAACGCATCGACGCGCTCGACGGACAACTCAAGAGCTATGTGCGCGTGCTGGCCGATTCCGCACTCACCGAGGCGGCGCGTGCCGAGGCCGAGATCGCGAGGGGCGAGATCCGCGGCCCGCTGCACGGCGTGCCGATCGCCATCAAGGACCTGTGCTGGACCGAGGGCGTGCCGACCGCCGCCGGCATGACGCTCTACAAGGACTTCGTGCCCACCACCGACGGCACCGTGGTGCGCAAGCTGCGCGAGGCGGGCGCCGTCATCCTCGGCAAACTGCAGCTCACCGAGAGCGCCTATGCGGACCATCATCCCTCGGTCTCTGCGCCGGTCAATCCGTGGAACGCGGCGCACTGGCCCGGCGTGTCGTCCAGCGGTTCGGGCGTCGCGACTGCGGCGGGCCTGTGCTACGGCTCGCTGGGCACCGACACCGGCGGCTCCATCCGCTTTCCCTCGGCCGCCAACGGCCTCACGGGCCTGAAGCCGACCTGGGGCCGCGTGAGCCGCTACGGCGCCTTCGAACTGGCTGCGACGCTGGACCACATCGGTCCGATGACGCGCAGCGCGGCCGATGCGGGCGCGATGCTCGGCGCGATTGCCGGCGCCGACGCGAACGACCCGACCGCCAGCCTCGCGCCGGTGCCCGACTATCTCGCCGATATCGGCAAAGGCATCGCGGGCCTTCGTATCGGCATCGATACGCGCTGGAGCACCGAGGGCGTCGATGCTCCGACGCGCGAGGTGCTGGACGCGGCCATCGCCGCGGTGCGCACGCTCGGCGGCGACCTGCGCGAAGTGCGCTTTCCCGATCCCGCGCAGGCCATCGAGGACTGGTTCCCGCTGTGCGGCATCGAGGCCGCCGTGGTGCACGAGAGCACCTATCCGTCGCGCAAGGACATGTACGGCCCGGCCGTCGCTGGCCTCATCGACCTGGGTCTTGCACAGCGCGGCGTGGACTACCAGAAGATCGTGCTGCGCCGCCACGACTACAGCGGCAAGGTGAGGGCGATGTTCGAGGACATCGACCTGCTGCTGATCCCCGCCACCGGCATCGCCTCGCCGACCATGGAACGCATGGCGCAGATGGGCGTCGATGCCGACCTCATGGCCGCGATGCTGCGCTACACCTGCCCGTTCGACATGACCGGCAGCCCGACCATCACGCTGCCCGGCGGCTTCACCGCGAGCGGGATGCCCGTGGCGTTCCAGTTCGTCGCGCGGCATTTCGACGAGGCGCTGCTGGTGCGCGCCGGCGCGGCCTTCCAGCAGGCGACCGACTGGCACCGCCGGCACCCGGCGCTCTGAACCTCGGCCCCTCCTTTTTCCTTTCTCCTTTTCTTCTCCCTCCTGAAAGCACATCACCATGAAACTACGTCACGCGCTTTTCTCCCTGGGCTGCACGATGGTGCTGGCCACCGCCGCGACCGCGGCCCTGGCCGCCGAGCCGCTGAAGGTCGGCCTGATGGAAGACGTCTCGGGCGACCTCGCCGTGCTGGGCAAGCCCAAGCTGGACGGCTCGCAACTCGCGGTGGAGGAGATCAACAAGGCCGGTGGCATCCTGGGCCGGCAGATCGAACTCATCCACCTGGACCCGCAGGGCGACAACGCGCGCTACCAGGAGTTCACGCGGCGCCTCCTGAGCAAGGACAAGGTCGATGTGCTCATCGGCGGCATCACCTCGGCCTCGCGCGAGGCCGTGCGCCCGATCGTCGACCGCACGCAGACGCCGTACTTCTACACCAACCAGTACGAAGGCGGCGTGTGCGACGCCAACATGATCAGCATGGGCGCGGTGCCCGAGCAGCAGTTCTCCACGCTCATTCCGTACATGGTCGAGAAGTTCGGCAAGAAGGTGTACGTGGTCGCCGCCGACTACAACTTCGGCCAGATCTCCGCCGAGTGGAACCGCACCATCCTGAAAGACGTGGGTGGCACGGTGGTCGGGGAAGAATTCATTCCGCTGGGCGTCTCGCAGTTCGCGCAGACCATCCAGAACATCCAGAAGGCCAAGCCCGACTGGCTGCTGATGCTCAACGTGGGCGCCGCGCAGGACTCGTTCTTCGAGCAGGCGGCCGCCGCCAAGCTGAACCTGCCGATGGGCTCGTCGGTGAAGGTCATGCTGGGCTTCGAGCACAAGCGCTTCGCGCCGCCCGCACTCAATCGCATGCATGCCACGGCCAACTGGTTCGAGGAAATCGACACGCCTGCGGCCAACGATTTCAAGAAGCGCTGGCACGCCAAGTTCCCGAATGAACCGTACATCAACGACATGGGCTACAACGCCTACAACGCGCTCTACATGTACAAGACGATGGTCGAGAAGGCCAAGTCGACCAAGCTGGCCGACCTGCGCAAGGTGATCGCCTCGGGCGAGGCCTGCATCGAGGCGGCCGAGGGCAAGGTCTGCATCGACCCCAAGAGCCAGCACGCCTCGCACGAGATGCGCCTGATCGCAGTGGACGAGAAGCACAACGTGAAGGTGCTCAAGGACTACGGAACGATCCAGCCGTACTGGCTCGGCAAGATCGGCTGCGACCTGACCAAGAAGAACGACCGCAAGCAGTACACGCCGTCGGACCTGCCCAAGAAGCTCTGACCCATCCGATCGACCGGTCCAGCAGGGAGCAGCGGTGTTCGCCGAAATCTTCTCGTTCTTCTACCAGTTCGCCGACGTGTTCGCGTTCCTCATCCTCTCGGCGGCCGGCCTGGCCATCGTGTTCGGGATGATGGGCGTGATCAACATGGCGCATGGCGAATTCATCATGTGCGGCGCCTACGTCACCGTCGGCCTCGCGCATGCGGGCTTCCCGCTGCCGCTCGCGCAGCTGTGCGGCACGCTCGCCGCGGGGCTGATCGGCGTGGCCGTGGAGTGGAGCCTGGTGCGCAAGCTCTACAAGCGGCCGCTCGATTCGCTGCTCGCCACCTGGGGCCTGAGCCTCATCGTGACGCAGGGCATGCTGCTGGTCTTCGGCTCCACGCTCACCGGCGTGGGCACGCCCGAGGGCAGCTTCGTGGTGGGCGACTACACCTTCTCGGTCTACCGCATGGTGCTGTTCGCGGCGGCGGTGGCGGTGCTGGGTGGCATCTACTTCATCTTCATGCGCACGCGCTTCGGGGTGCATGCGCGCGCCACGATGCAGAACGCGTCCATTGCGCAGGCCACCGGCGTGCGCGTGGGGCGGGTGTATGCGCTGAGCTTCGGCATTGGCGCGGCGCTTGCGGGCCTGTGCGGCGCGCCCGATGCGC